>PVMK01149129.1_pt1 | contig 15210 bp, 15 predicted proteins | sample 1853481 | NCBI WGS metagenome assembly PVMK01 (sample SAMN08533507, study PRJNA380276) | Marine sediment metagenome, whole genome shotgun sequencing project.
AGCGCGGCAAAAGTGTAAAGCCTACCTCCAACAAGGAGGCCCGTTTACCAACTGAGCGTCACGCCGCTATGACCTGGGCCCAACGATTGAAGCGTGTGTTCAACATCGACATAGAAGTCGGACGAATAGGCACTACAAGCACACCGATGCGAGCACAGTTTCAGGACGATAGGCAAACTTTTCGCGAGAGTGCAGGACTCACCAACCAAACCAGAGCAGACAATCTGCTCGCAACATACTGTTAATCCGCCCTATACTTGAAGTCTACCGATACCAGATCTGAAAGATGATTATTAAGGAACGTTCGCGCCAAAGCGCGCAGTCACTTCAATAATACTATTAGACTTGCGCGATTGTGGCTGGTATTAATAAGTGGCACACACTCTGGGACTGGGTTTTTCCCGGTTGGCAGTTCGAATTACAATCAACAGGTATCAAATAGTGCAAAAACATTTTTAACATTAAGTATGTTTGTCTTTATTGTTGCATGTGGTGATGAAGTTCACCAAGAAGCCGGTGAAAAAACTGTTGCTGCCCAGCCTGCCGCCAAATCTGACGCTCCATCGGGTGAAGGGGGCTCAATTGGGTGAAAGAGAAATTTCAGTCGAAATCAATTGCAGATTTCTTGAGCAAGATTATTTTACTTTTTTGTCAGACAGGACGGATACCACCGACAGTAATAGTGACGGATTGATTATTTCCGGCATGCAGACTTCCGACAAATTCCTGTTGACCATAACGGCTGACGGTGAAACGTACAGCACTGGCAAACTCGCTTCGTTTGAAAAGAGCGCGAACGGTGCAAGAGGCAGTGGCAGTCTTTTTCACGATGGCCCGGGAAGCACTCAAGACGTTGAGTTCACAGTCGTCTGCCAGAAATAGCCAATAGGAATCGGGATAAAGGGCTGAATCATCTTACCCTGGTTTTTCGGACACTTATGCATTCCCGTGCGGTCGGCCGCAAAAAATTAACCGCCCACCGGTTGCTCAACAAACTGAAGTCGATCCTGGTCAAAAAAGTCCTGCGTCTGCGCCAATGACACAGGCTACCGCTCCAGGCGGGTGGTCACCTGCCGTTCCAGTTCAATCAGGATCGGGTGATCAGGGAAGTATTTCAAGCCCTGTTCCACGTCTGCCTGTGCATCACCAAACTGGCCCTTATTGATATCGTCCTGAACGGTTTCCACTAAGTGCCCCGCGACCTCTGCCAATCCCGCCCTGGCTCGGACATTTGATGACTGCAGTTCCAGTACCGCCTGGAAGGCCTCAAAGGCATTACTACCGACGGGCTCGATCAACCGCCCAACTGCCAGATGCAAGTTGGCCATCTCCAGGATACGATCGATTTTGGCAAGGGTAGCATCGTCAAGTGACACTACCGGCTCGGGGTCGGGAGGCACTGTCTGCGTCGCTGGCGTCGACGCAGGGATGGGGACGGGCGCCGGCTCTGATAACAAATACACACCTGCCACCACTGCCGTAGCGATCAGCATGAGAGCGGCCGTCCCGTACAACGCCAAACCGCTACCGCGGGCATTCCCCGCACTCAGTTCCTCCAGAAACTGGACGGTACTGGGAGTTCGTTGCTTCCTGTCAAATTCCAGGCCGTGGAGCAAAGCTGTGTTCTGTTTCCTGTTCAAACCCGTGATCGGTGCAGGTTTACGTCCCTTTTCCCGAGCGTGATTTGCAGGTAAGCGATCAAAGGGGTGAAACCCGGCCAGCAGCTCATAGGCCACGCAGGCCAGCGCGTAGATGTCGTCACGGGGATCCGCCGGTGCCTTATGGAACATCTCGCAACTGGCATAGGATGGCGTCATTGCGCCCCACCTGGGGCTGAAGGTGGTGGCGTCTTCTGCAGTCTGGTCAGGCCAGGTAACCGCGCGGGCAATGCCGAAATCCAGCACCTTGACTCCTCCCGCCTCCAGTACGAAAGCGTTAGCAGGTTTGAAATCGGAATGGACTATTCCCTGGTCGTGAGCATACGCCAGCCCTGAGCCCATGCAACTGATCAGCGGCCAGACCTCCTTGAATGGCAATGCGGCTGGCTTTATACGCTTCAGGAGTTGCTCGACAGACTCCCCTTTCAGCAGTTCCATGGTCATATAGACCGTGCCCTGGTTGCGGTCCCGGTCAAAGTCATAGACCGTGGTGATATTGGGGTGAGCCAACCGCTGCGTCTTCTTGCATTCGCGCTGCAAAACTATGAAGCCTTCGGGGTCGTTGTGAAACCTATCGGCGAGCACCTTGATCGCCACGAAAGGTTCCCGGTCTCTTGCCTCTTCCTTGCGCAGGTCCCTGGCCCGATACACTATCCCCATACCGCCGCGGCCAATGATCTCCTCTAGGACAAAACGCTCATTGAGCACACTGCCCACCGTCGGGCTCCCGGAAGTTGTCCTCGAGCCAGCCTCAACGTTCGCCTCCGGGTCGCCACGGAGTTCCGTCTCGGTAAGCTCACTGCTGGTGCGTGGCGCGGGATTCAGGTCTTGTATCTGTGTCTTATCAGGGGGCACCAGGTTTTCCAACCAATATAAATTCACCGAATTCGTGGCCAGTGTTCTTCAATTTGGCGTATTGGGGACTATGATCCACCTGCAGTTCCTCAGCCCGCTGGCGGACCCGCTGCCTGACCTCACGATACAGCCTGGAACTCTCCAGTAGTCCTTGATTTTCCTCAAGGACAAGCAGCAGGGCATTGGCAAACACGGAGTGGCCGTTGCCTCCGTCATCCAGTACTGGCTTCACTCCCCCGGAAGTCATCACATAGCGCGAGCGGTTCCTGGCGATCATCTGTAGCCATTGGGAACGCAGATCCTCCGACAGATTGGGGTCCAGTTCAGTGTTGGTACTGCGCGTAAGCGCTCCCGAGTAGCAGGAATCGGCAATCACCAGCACATGTTTGGCGGACATGGCATTGATGATATCCGTTATCTCCACAGTGGAAATCCAGTTTGCGGTGCTGTCCAGTTCAGCATCACTGGGCAGCCAGTGGCCGCGATTATTGGTCTTGTCATACTCTCCATGCCCCGCGAAGTACAGCAGCAGGTTGTCTTTCTCGGTCAGCTCACGGCGCGCTGCATTGAGGGCCGAGAGCATTTCATACCGATTGGCGTTGTTAAGGCGGGTCACAGTGAAGCCATAGCGCTGCTCAAGTACCCGGGAGATCGCCTCGGCATCGTTGAGCGGCGTCCGCAAGTCGTCCAACCACTCATACTTGTTGTTGGCGATCACAAGGGCATGGTAATTACCGAAAGTACCGGCATCCGGAGCGCTGCTCTCATCGGTGGCGGTGTCCTTCAACGACTGGGGCAACAGCCGGAATTCCACACTGCTCTGTTTGCCCTGCCTGTCGATCGCCAGCAGCACCACCGGCGTTTCCGCGGTACCGACCAGGACCTGCGTCTTGAACAAGCCCTGCTCATCGACATTCTGGGTCCGGCCATTAATGCTCAGCGACAGCAGGCCGGCCGCAGCCTCGATCTGGCCCACAACCAGACGGGTATTCACCTGCGCTGGCGTGATAATTCGGGTGATGGAGCGGGTATTGGAAACAGGGGGGTCATATATATTGATCACCGGCCCGGGCAGTTCCTGGCGTGAACTGGTGGGTGGAGCGACGGGGGCCTGCTGCGGCGCCGCCTCCTGCCGGATCACGGCCTGGTGCTCGATTTTTATCTCCGGCCCTGACAGTCGATCCATTCTCGCTCGATTGATATCCTTGATCTGCCTGAGAATATTGCGCGCCTCGTCCCGAGTGACCCATAAGACGTCATAGCGCAGCCGCGCGTCCCTGGACTGCAACAGCACCTGCTGCAGTTCCTCGCCGGTATCGGGGTCTACGCAGTCTCCCCCCTGGATCTTGTAGAGGTCACCGGTATTGAAGGTAGCAAAGCCGACATCGCCGACGCAGTCTGTAGTTTGCACCGTAACTTCCAGGCCCGCGGCGGCCAACCCAGCGGAGCAACACAGGGCAGACCACAGCAGAAGGACAGCGCACACTGTAAGCGCGCAAGAGGATGATACTCCGGTGGAGTAACCGGCAGATGAGAAACGATTCATCCTGCTATGACCCCCTGCGCAAGGCAGGAGCAAGCAGGCGATCCTAGTCGAGTTCCAGAGCGTCGCTGGAACTGTCGCGTCGCCGCTGTTCCTTGGCTTCGTATTCATTCATGCACCTGTTCTTTTTCACCATGGAACACTCCAGGTAATTCGAGCTCTCGATAATCGCAGCACGAATGGCCTTGCCGGCAGGCGTTTTCTTTTCCTGTGAGAGGCCGCCATCAAAGCCCCACTTGCTCAGGCCAAGCTTAAGTCCGCCTCCCTTGCTGCTCCCTTCCACAGTCCGGGTATCAATGATCTCGCCAGTCGTCATATCGATTACCCGCAAGTCAATTGCCAAATAGGCTGACTCTTTCTTGCCGCCCAGGGAAAAACCACCGAAGCTGAAGCCACCACCGGAGTCGGTAACGTCTTCCTCATAGGCGCTTACCGAGCCGGTAATCAAGTACTGTGCACCGGTCTGCTTCCCTATTTTAGCAGCACTGCCCGGTGACACCCGACCGCTGGCTGCCAGATTCTGTTCGGTCAGTACGGCCTCCAGTGTCTTACGCTCGACCATATTGAACGCCTTGGTCGATGCCAGTTCGTTACTGAGCAGATCGGATAGTTCCCAGCCTGTGCCGGTGCTCCACCAGCCGGCACTGGTAGAGTTGGTAAATTCGGCCACGGCCATAACCGGCTTGTCGGCGGCAGTGGCGGAACCCACCAGGATTGCGAATAAAACTGCGCCCATAACCGTGACGATGATATTCATATCCTATGCTCCTACTAACCACAATCTTCAGTATAGTACGGGCTATTGAAAAACCATCTATTTCTCTCCGATAATTCCTTTTCCTAATGCGCGTATTGCGACCCGGTATTTGAGGGTAATTCCAAGCTAAGAGCCAAAATCCTTACTTGGACCCCAATTTCCTATCACTGACTGTGCACCGTGGACAGCTACGCCGAGGCACCTGAGGGTGGCGAATTGCTAATTCACGCAAGGAATCAACAGGTTATAACAACTCGACGCACTCGACGAACCCGTCGCCAAGCCTCTACCTCAACGCTTTGTAGACCAACATTGGCGTCGAGTCGTCAGGTTCGTCGGGTTAAACTGGGGATTCTTGGCGGCGCTGGTGCCCAAACCCCGCGTCAACCTCACGCGGTACCATGGGGTATTGGCACCTAATCACCGCAGCCGAAGCCTGGTCACTCCGGCGAAGCGCGGCAAAAGTGTAAAGCCTACCTCCAACAAGGAGGCCCGTTTACCAACTGAGCGTCACGCCGCTATGACCTGGGCCCAACGATTGAAGCGTGTGTTCAACATCGACATAGAAGTCTGCAGTCACTGCGGCGTGTCCGTGAAAGTCATCGCATGCATTGAGGATCAGGACGTCATTAACAAGATCCTCGCTCATCTACGTATAAAAGAGCAGCACATCCCCGCCCTCCCTTTACTGATACCACCATCCAGGGCACCGCCTGACAGGGTGTCTCTTTTTCGCGGGAAGGAATCCGTGCTTTCACAGATCAACCAGCAAGGACGCCACTGAATAACCGCTTGGCCTGGACCCCTGCGCGCTGCAGTTCAGGAATGGACGAATATGAATTGCAAGCTCACCGATGCGGGCACACAACAGGAAGATAGGCAAACTTTTCGCGAGAGCTTAGGACTCAGCAACTAGGCTCAGCAACTAGGCCAGGGGAGAAAATCTGCTCACAACACCCCGTTTATCCGCCCTATACTTTGAAGGTTACGCCCATGCCTGGGTGATGAGTCCGATAAGCAAAATATTGGCGCAACTCAAGCGCAGCATGGTGCAGTACCCCAATATCAGGCCCGGGCAGGAACTACCCGGGCACGAGTAAGTATCCCGTGTGGTCAAAAAACTCTTCCGCCATTTTATTTCAACATCTTAGCAATCTCTGCAGGTGTCACAATGCTTTTGTGTCTTGTCTCAACGGAGGCGTACAATTGGCTGTAAAGATCGCTTAGGTGGGCTGATGAAATATTACCATCGGGACGCTGCATGAGTGTGCTGCTCATACAGTCATGGCAACGCTGAAATTACCTTTGGAAGATGATGGCCGACCTGTTTCCCACCGATCCTAAACGTATCCGCGAGCGAATTCGCCGCTACGAACGCGCTCTGAAAAGGGAACTGGACGAGGGCTACGGTGGCGACGGCTACGGCAAACGATATTTGCTGGGACCACTCTACATGCTGATGGGCGATGTCGATGGTGCGCTGGCTTCATTCGACTGGTATGAAGAGACCTACCCAGACGACAGCGGAGATCCGTACCAATACCTGACCTGGGCTCTCGCACTGTTCCGCGGTGGTCGCAGGCAAGAGGCGTTTAACAGGCTCTACCAAACCATGCTTGAGAATCTCTATCTTGTCCCGTTCCTTATTGGCCAGAATCCTCAGCCACTTAACATATGGCACGGCAGCAACCTCGGATGGATTGAGTATGCCGTTGAGGTTCCGAAAGAGTTGCTGAATCTATGGGATGACGTTGCGCTACAGTGGGCCCGAGAAGTTTCGGAGCACCCAGCCGTGGTCGAAAAGGCAGCGCGTTATGTCGCCATCCATCGGGAGTTGAAAAGCGAACCACCTGGGCCACGGCGATCTACCTTGGTGGATGAGGCTTTCGGCTTGAAGAAGACCGCTATTCCGTTACACTGAAGGTGGCCTGATTGCGGGTTGCCAATATCGGAAAGCCCTTTTTCTGGAGTAACAGCCCATGTTCCAAGAACTCAAGGAAACCATCGCAGAAATGACGGCCCCCGGCCAGATGTTCGAGATTGCAGAGATCAAGGTGCGCGGCAACCCCGTGAAGGCCTGGGCCACTGCGCCCGCTTCCCTGCGGGACATCTGGCTCAGCACCGCGGCTCACGGCGACAGGGATTACCTGGTTTACCAGGATGAGCGTTGGACCTATACCCAGGCCCACGAGGAAGTGGCGCGAATTGCCAACTGGCTGTCGGCCAACGGCATTCAGCAATACGACCGGGTGAGCATCGCCATGCGCAATTACCCGGAATGGATGCTGAGCTACTGGGCGACGATCTCCATCGGCGCCGTGCCGGTTGGAATTAATGCCTGGTGGGTGGCGGAAGAGATGAAATACGGCCTCAAGGATTCGGAGTCAAAACTGCTGATCTGTGACCGGGAGCGACTGGAGCGTTTCGGCGAGATCAGGGATGAGTTTCCGGACCTTCGTGTGGTGGCGGTGAGGGTGGAGGATGGACCGGCCTGGACCGAGCCCTGGTCCAGTGTGCTGGTAGCGGAGCCCAATTTGCCGGAGGTCACCATCGACCCGGATGACGATGCCAGTATTTTCTATACCTCCGGTACCACCGGCTATCCCAAGGGCGCCCAGCTGACCCACCGGGGTTGCGTCAACAACCTATTCAGCCTGATGTTCGTCAATATTGTCCAGCCGGCGGCGAAAGCCAAAGTTACCGGTAAGGAGCCGCCCAATCCACTGGCCGAAGGGGCGCCGCAGATGGCATCAATTGTCTGCACACCCCTGTTTCACGTCACGGCCAATAACTGTCTGGCCCAGACCATGACCATTGGCGGTGGCAAGCTGGTGCATATGTACAAGTGGGACGCGGCGGAGGCGCTGCGGATCATCGAGGAGGAGAAGATCACCAACTTCACCGGGGTACCAGTTATGTGCCGCGAAATCATCAATCATCCGGATTTCGCCCACCGGGACACCTCTTCACTGATATCCCTGGGCGGTGGCGGAGCCGCGGTGCAACCGGACCTGATCGACAAGATTGACCAGGCCGGAGGCGGAGCGGAACCGGCGCAGGGCTACGGCATGACCGAGACCTGCGGCATGATCAGTGCCTCGGCGGGCAGTTACCTGACGGATAAACCCAACAGCGCCGGGCTGGTGATCCCCATCTTCGACGTGAAATGCATCGATGGGGAGGGCAATGACCTGCCAGTCGGTGAAACGGGTGAAATTTGTCTGCGGGGCGCGCAGGTGATCAAAGGTTACCTGAACCGTCCGGAGGCCACGGCAGAAACCATCGTCGATGGCTGGTTGCGCTCCGGGGATATCGGCTTTGTCGATGAAGACAACTTCATCTACCTGGTGGACCGGGTCAAGGATATGGTCCTGCGTGGTGGCGAGAACGTGTACTGTTCCGAAGTCGAGGTGGCCCTGTACAAATACGAGGGTGTTGCCGAGTGTGCTGTGTTCGCCGTGCCCGACGATCGACTTGGCGAGGAAGTGGGCGCCGCCATCTTTCCGGCCCAGGATACTCATTCCACCGCGGAGGAGATTCGTGAGTTTTGCAAAACCCAGCTCGCGGCTTTCAAGGTGCCCAGGTATATCTGGGTCGTGGATTCGCCCCTGCCGCGTAATGCCAGTGGCAAATTCGTCAAACGGGATCTGCAGGAGAGCCTGCTCGTAGCCGACGCCGGTTAGCCAGATCGCTATTGGGAGGCAGCCTGCAGTTCCTTGCTGTGCATGGCGAATAGGGGGGGTCACAGGTACACACCAACGACCACTACCGAGCCGACTCCGGACGGATACGCTACTATGGTGTAAAGGACCCAAAATGACGACGCAGTCAATTGGGCATCGATCAAAATTGCAGACTAGTCTACCCCAACCTCAATATGGAGTATTCCGCATGAATGAAGAAATAGACATAGTTATGTCACCACTTTGCAGATCATTCGAAAGTGAAGGCAAAACTGTTCAAATTGATATCTTTGGTGACGGCGATGGCGGCTGGCTCTTGGAAGTGATCGATGAATTTGGGAACTCCACTGTCTGGGATGACTCGTTCCACTCAGATCAGGCAGCGTTAGACGAAGCACTAGATATTATCAGCGAAGAAGGAATTCAGAGTCTAATTGGCTCACCTTCCAAGTCAGTCAGTGAGTAAGTGTTTATTACGTCGACCGCAGACGGGACACGGTTCATACAAACCACTCCCCTAGCCTCATATTCGGATAAGTTAGTGCCGGTGATGTTATCGACCTTGGGAATCGGAAACTGGAAACTCTCCAGATCACCGGCCACACCGATGACTCGATTGCGCTGTTGGACGCAGAAGCCGGGTTTCTCTGGACAGGCGACAGCTTCTACGAAGGGCCTATCTGGTTGTATTTCCCCGAAACCGATCTGGCAGCTTACAGAAAATCCATTGCACGTTTAGCGGCAATGGCGTCGCAGTTGAATGCTCTGTTCCCAGCGCTGGTGACTTATAATCTCGTGGCACCCTGGCAGCGATTGCAGAGGGGGCGCTCCCTAATTGTCTCGATACCTGAAAAAAATAAAAAAGTGGTTGAATTTCGAGACGGTATCTATACTTAGAACCATGATCAATTCTCAATCAGACTATATCGTTGTTTTAAAGAAGGGCTGCCCCACCTGCGCCCTGGTGGAACCAGTCATTGCCGAGCTGGAAGCAGCCGGCCGCTCCTTACAAATCTGGAGCCAGGACGACCCGAGCTTTCCAGCCAGTGCCGCCAGTGTCGGTGATGATCGCAATCTGCAGCAGTCCTGGCGACTCGAAATTGAAACGGTACCCACCGTCATTCGCATGGAAAATAACGTCGAGCGCGACCGCACTGTCGGCTGGGATCGGGGTGAGTGGTTGCGACTGTTTGAACTGGAGCAGTTGGGTGCTGATTTACCCGCCTTTCGCCCCGGCTGCGGCTCCAAGAGTGTAGAACCGGGGATGCCTGAGAAACTGGCGCTCAAATTCGGCGATATTTCACTACAGGCCCGGCGCATTGAGATCGGTGACATGGAGGACCCGATGGAGTCCTGCTTCGAGCGCGGCTGGAGCGACGGCTTGCCGGTTGTCCCACCCACCGAGATCAGGGTAGTGCGCATGTTAGCAGGTACACAGCGCGACCCAAGCGAGGTGCTGGGTCTGGTGCCGCCTGATTTGCAGCCCTGCAGCATTGAAAAGGTAGCCATCAATGCCGTTATGGCAGGGTGCAAGCCTGAATACCTGCCGGTGGTGATCGCCGCAGTTGAGGCCAGTCTCATCGACGAGTTCTGCATGCATGGTTTGCTGGCCACAACATGGTTTTCCGGCCCCATGGTGATCGTCAACGGCCCCATCACCAAAGCCATAGGCATGAACAGCGGCACCAACGCCCTCGGTCAGGGCAATCGGGCCAATGCCACAATCGGCAGGGCATTACAGCTGGTAATTCGCAACGTCGGAGGCGGCAAACCGGGTGGAGTCGATCGCGCCACCATGGGTAACCCGGGTAAATACACCTTTTGTTTTGCTGAAGATGAAGACAATTCCTGCTGGGAGTCGCTGGCCGTGCAGCGTGGCTTTAGCGAGGGTCAATCAACCGTCACCCTGTTTGCCGCCGATGGTGTGCAGGGCGTAGCCGACCAGAAATCACGGGAACCGGACTCTCTGTGCCGCAGCCTGGCTGCAAGTTTACTCAGTGTCGGACACCGCAAGTTCGCGATGCTGAGCGATGCCTTTATTATTCTCGCACCGGAACATCAGCGCATATTTGCCAATGCCAACTGGAGCAAACAACAGGTGCTGGACAAACTGACGGAACTGACGACCAGATCGGGCATTGAGATAATCAATGGTGTCGACGGCATAGCCGAAGGCATGCCAGAATTCGTAAAAGATATGGAGTTACCCAAATTCAAGCCCGGCGGCCTCAATATTGTGCGCGCCGGTGGTACTGCAGGCCTGTTCTCAGCCATCGTGGGTGGTTGGCTGGCCAGCGGCGATATGGGTAGTTCACCAGTAAGCAAGGAGATCATCTTATGACAGAAGTATTTCTTGACCCAACGGCAGAACTTGATCCCGCGGCGAAAGCGTTACTGCCGCGATTGACCAGCCTGCGAGGAAAAACGATCGGTCTGCTCGATATCAGCAAGCCCCGCGGCGATGTGTTGCTGGACCGGCTGGAGTTGCTGTTCAGTGAACAAGGTGTCATCGTAAAGCGGTACAACAAGCCCACCATGACCCGGGTCGCGCCGCTGGCAGTCAAACAGAAAATCGCCAGCGAATGCGACGCGGTAGTTGAAGCACTAGCCGACTGAGGCTCCTGCACGTCGTGCAGTCTGCATGACATTATGGATCTCGAAAGCCGCGGTATTCCCGGCGGTTACATCCTGACCGAAGAGTTTCGGGAGGCTGATCTGGCCCAAGCCAAAGCCCTGGGCTTTACCGCCATGAAAGTGTTCGTGGAACATCCGATACAGGATCGTACCGATGCTGAAATGGCCGTTATTGCTGACAAGGCGTTTGCTGAGGTACTCGCGATGGTGGTTGAGCAGGCATAAGCCTGTATTACAGGCCCGCCCTGCGTAGTAAGCGGGATGTGAACAAAGGAAAATAAATCAGCAAACAACTCGACGACCCGACGCCAGGGTATCTACCCCAAGGCCTTGCAGGGCATCATTGGCGTCGAGTCGTCAGGTTCGTCGGATATAGCTGGAGTTCCTTGCCCCCCCGGGGTACACACTCCGATTCTGGTGACGAATTGAGGGCGAGGCGATCATAGCCAATGAAGCTGCCCGAGTGGAGTTACTCCCTGACGCACATTGGTGGCGCTTGTATCTGTTCATCCCGGAAATATCGGCTAAAGTTAAATAACTAATAAGTGTACCCTTCAAGAAGGCTTGAACCTATGAGACCAATCCTGCCAAGCATAATCCGCCTCGTATTCATTTGCGTACTGTTTACTGCCGGCCAGTATAGTCAGGCCGAGCGGTGCCAGCCCTCCAAGTGGGGCCCTGACGATGAAATTGGCACCGCTAACTACGTATCGTCCGAGCAGGTATTGATGGCAGTCAAACTCGTTAAGAAGGGGCAAGTCCACCCGCTGGGCATTGTCGTCGATCCAAAGATGCCGGCGTATCCGCCCCGGTCGATGTCACTACTGGTTGTTCAGCCCGGGCAGCATAACGGCCGCCGACTCGATCAGGACTTCGGCTGGGACATGGTCTATAACGACGACCAGGCGCAGCTGTGGTTTGGTATCGGGCCACAACTTGACGGCCTTGGCCACATGGGCGAGGCCGGCATGTATTACAACTGCAATAAGGCTGTCGATTTTGTTGGCATCACCGGCTTGAAAAAGCTGGGCACCGACAAAGTGCCGCCCATGGTGGGTCGCGGTCTACTGCTGGATATGGCCCGGCATTTTGGCGTAAAGGCCATGTCTGCGGGCCAGAGTATCGGGTCGGCGGACATCAAGGCCGCGGCTAAAGCTCAAGGAGTGCAGATCCGCCAGGGTGATGTGGTTTTGTTGCACACTGGCTGGACCGACAGCATGCTTGCCTCAAACCCCCAGGCATGGGCTGCGGGCGAGCCGGGGCTTAACAATGAGGCAGCGGCGTACCTCGCATCCCTGAACCCAATGGCGGTAGGTGCAGATACCTGGGCCGTCGAAGTTGTCCCGGCTGCAAAAGGAGACAAGGCCTTTTATGGCCATGTTGAGCTTCTCAAGAAAAACGGTATATACATTCTGGAGACAATGAACACCGGCCGCCTCGCCCGGGAAGGCGTAAGTGAATTCATGTTTGTTCTTGGACAAGCCAGGATCAAGGGTGCCGTGCAGATGATCATCAACCCTGTTGCGATGTGGTAGTTATTACAGCCCGAATATTTCCCCCGATTCCTTGTAGCGCATGGTATTGGCGGGGGCTGGTGGGTTGCTGTCTGGAGTCCAGTTGCTGAACCTGAAAATTTCGCGAACAGTCCGCCTATCTTCCTGAAATCGTGCTCGCGTCGGTCCCCTTGCAGCTCTCTTTCGCCCTTTCCCAGGCTGGGGCACGAAGCGGTCCGGCGTTCGGGAATCTATACCAATTGATAGTTCAGCTGTTACCACGCGCCTGTTACCGCGCACCTGTTACCACGCGCTGACGTCCTTGCTGATTGAACGGTGTAGATGCGGGTTCCATCCCACGGAAAAGAGGCAGGGTCTCAGGTGGCGCGCGGCAGGTGATCTGCGAACGGTCCCGGTATTATGCTTAATGTCTTTGCCGCGTTTGGCGGGAGTAACTAGCCCACGTCATCGATGGTTCGGTCGGGCCGCGCAGGTGCGAGTACGCTGTGATAGCGAGTGAGGTTAACCCGCGGCTTGGGACGCGACCGGCCAGGGCAGCCAGGCGGGCCAGGAAATCCACGGGCGGATGGCCGCCACGCACGAAGGCCAAGTGGGTCGTGCCGTACCCAAAGCACTCGCTGCGCTCATGGGGCAAGCTTTCACGGTAGGGCGTCTTCAGGGTGTTAGACCCATGAGGTGGCCGGAATTCAGTAAAAATGGGCCGTGTTATGGGCCGCGTGGCCCATGCGATCGCTCCGCGTTGCTTGATATGGTGAGGTGTACTGAACAAAAGCACACTATCGGAGAGTTAGCTATGAACACTATCAAGTCTATTCGCAGTATCATCCTGGCATCTGTCGCCGCATCCCTGCTGGTATTTGCCGGTTTCGCGGTGGCGGCAGATCCCAAACCGTCCGCAACGCTTACGCTCAAGGAAACGGAAGTGGGTGTTTTGATTGGCGGGGATTGGGGGCACGGCACCCTGACCTACAATGGTGAGCCGCATATGTTTCACATGACCGGCGCTAAGCTAGGGGGTATTGGTATCACCGTGGCCGAGGTAACTGGCACGGTTTACCATCTCAACAAGCTTGAGGACTTTGATGGTGTTTACTTTAAGGCGGAAGCTGGCATTACCGCAGCCAAGGGTCTCGAAGGCTCGTGGGTCAAAAACAGCAATGGCGTTGTGTTGCACCTGACCTCACATTCCAAGGGGCTGGCACTGTCTATCGGTGTTGAAGGCCTGAAAATCAGCATGTAGCTTATTAAATGTAGAGTACAACATGATCAGTATCAGAAGCGTGGTGATCTCCGGCCTTGTGGTCGGCCTGGCCATACCGGTAATGGCCCAGGAGATGAGATGTGGCGAAGAATTAATTTCAGGTGACCAGATAGAACCATTACTGAGCGAGCAAGTTCTGGAAAAATGCGGGGAGCCGACAGAGAAGGATGGGTTCGAATGGTACTATGCACAGCAGGAAAAGGTTCTTGTTTTCAATGGCAATGATGAGCTAGAAACCATCCGGGACAGCAACGATGAGTAGGTCAGGCTGGACTTGGAAACCAGGGAGCTGCACAACGTCGGCCTGCTCTTCGCCAGGGTGAAGAGCGGGTTTTCTAAAGACTACAAATGACTTATTACATGGATATATAAGGAGACCATCATGATCAACAAGATTGTTATTTGCCTGGTGTTAGCTCTGGCTGCCACTACCGCCGCTGCCAAGGCAACTCTACCGCCGGTGAGTCACGACGGCCTGCATCTCATGCCGCACACCAAGTTAAGGGCGGTGTACATGAAGCCCGGCGCGGACCTCAGTCAGTACGATAAGATCGCGCTGCTGGCTACCTACGTGGCCTTTGCCAAGAACTGGCAACGCGAGCACAATGAGGATGAGACCTTTGACCAGCGCGTAAGCGCCAAAGACATGAAGGAAATTCGCGACCGCGTGGCCAAGGCATTCACCAAAGAGTTCACCAAGGTGCTGTCCACCGAGGGTGGCCACCAAATAGTGAAGGATGCCGGCGACGGGGTGCTTATACTGCGCCCGGCCATTATCAACCTGGAAGTCACTGCGCCGGATCTCATGACAGCGGGCATGAGCCAGACCTTTGTGGCCTCTGCCGGTTCCATGACGCTCTACCTGGAACTCTATGACGGCAAGACACAGGCTATCATCGCGCGGATCATCGACCCTGAAGCTGCGGACAACGTGGGTATCGCTGAGGTGGCTGACCGGGTAACCAACACCGCGGATTTCGATCGGGTGGTGCGCCGCTGGGCGGAAATACTGAACAAGCATCTGGCGCAGTTGAAGAAATAGAAAGGGGGCGACTACGCTGTATCATCAGGGTAGTCAGTAGCCACGGCCCAGATAGATGACCCGGCCCGGGTGCAACTCATCGACTTCAAGGGGGCTTGCGCCCACCCGGCACAGACGCGGTTCTGAGTGAGGAGCAGGAGGCCTGGCCCCGATAAAACCGCTTTTCTTGCGTTAGATCAATATTTGTACGACATATTACCTGAATACAATTGGGGGCTCTTTTTCCAAGTGTGTAACATCAGTTAGCGGGAACAATCTATTTT
>PVMK01136529.1_pt1 | contig 15209 bp, 14 predicted proteins | sample 1853481 | NCBI WGS metagenome assembly PVMK01 (sample SAMN08533507, study PRJNA380276) | Marine sediment metagenome, whole genome shotgun sequencing project.
TTGGAAATTCTTGCAGAAAAAGATCAACCCGAACTCGAACAAATTAAGGAGATCAATGCTACCCTGATTCAGGAAATGAAAGAGGTGGTCGATCAGCTTCAGAAAGTTGAATCAACGTGGAAGCTGTTGCGAGAAAATGCGTTGACAATTCTAGCCGAAAAGAATCAACTTCCAATCGAACATATTAAAAAAATTAATGTTCCCATTGCTTCAGGAAATGAATAAAGCCGTTTTCCTGATGGATCAAGAAGCGGCTAAAAAGTGCAGGATCGTCAGAAACCTTCTCTTAGTGGGATGCGCTGTTCTCGTTGTTCTCTTTCTATTTACCGTGCGGATCATCTTGCGCGATAGACAGGCGGACCGACCCAAGCAAAAACATGACAGTATATGAGGAGGCGGTAAATGGGGAATGAAGCCGATTTAAATCGCAGAAAATTTATGGAGATTGGGATCTATGCCATCACCGGTGCCATTACAGTCGTCAGCGGTATCGTTCTCACCCTCTTTGCGGTGGGCCCATCCTTTCGCAAGGAGAAAGCAAAGTGGATTGAAGTCGAGCTTGATGATGCCGGGGATGGGAACACGGGCTTTAGCCGGGTGGTTCTGGAATATGAAAAGAAAGACGGCTGGCTGACCGCCAGCGCCAGATCGCTTGTCTATGTTAAGCGCGTAAAAGAAGATGAAGTGATTGCAATTTCTGCTGCCTGCACGCATCTGGGCTGTATCGTGACCTGGGACGAAGATCAACAAATTTTCCAATGTCCCTGCCACGACGGCAGATACAACCCTGAGGGACAGGTCATCAGCGGTCCGCCTCCCCGGCCGTTGAGAAGGCATAAAACCAAAATTGAAGAGGGCCGAATCCTTTTGGCCACCGAAACGGTGCCTTACGGAGGGTGACACCCATGAACTTGCTTAAACATATTTACTTCTGGGTCGATGAGCGCCTGGAAATGCACGATATCATAAAGAAGGATTTTCTGGACAAACCTATCCCCAAGGGTCTTAATCTATCATTTTGCTTCGGCGGGATCACCTTCTTTTTATTCGTGATGCTGGCTGTAACCGGCTATTTTATGACCCTGTATTATGTGCCTTCGCCGGAGCAGGCTTACGATGCGGTGGATTATTTGACCTTCGAGGTCCCCATGGGCCAGGTTATTCGAGGTGTTCATCACTGGTCCGGCAACCTGATGATGGTGACCATATTTTTACACATGTTAAGAGTCTATGTTTACGGTGCTTACAAGAAACCGCGCGAAATCAACTGGATCAGCGGTGTATGTCTGTTTTGCCTCGTGATGGGTTTTCGGTTTTACCGGGTACCTGTTGCCCTGGGATCAGAAAGCCTTCTGGGCAACTAAAGTTGGGACCAGTATTATGGGCACCGTCCCGGTGGCCGGCGACTACGCGCTGAGATTAATGCGCGGGGGCACCGATCTCGGTGCCCTGACCCTGACACGGTTTTACACCCTGCACGTCTTGTTTCTTCCGCTTGATCACCGTAATTTTTCTCCTCGGGCATTTTGTCATGATCCGCAAGCAGGGCATTTCATCACCGCTGTAAAGTAAGGAAATTAGGTAACTGTTATGGGAGAACAATCTAACGCCAATGATCTTGAACACTCCGAAGAAATATTTCTACCCGTCTTTTCTTTTTAAGGAAATTGTCGTCATGATGCTGATTTTTATTCTGGTGGCCATCGTTTTGGCACTGGTTTTTCCCGTGGGACTGGGAGACCCGGCCGATCCCACCGACAATCTGTTTGTGCCCAAACCCGAGTGGTATTTCATGTCCCTGTATGAGCTGCTGAGTTTTTCCCCGGGAAAACTCGAAGTCATCGCTACGGCCATCATCCCCGGCCGGCGGCATTCTGGTTCTTTTCCTGGTACCGTTTCTAGACCAGAGCCCCGAAAAAACGACCAAGCAAAAGACCGTTTGCGATGGTTCTGATGCTGTTTGGCCGTGGCGGCGATTATCGCGCTCACGTTAATGGGACTGTTGTCGTAAGACGCCGGTTTAATCTGAAAAGCTTTAAAGTCAGACGGATCCTAACCCGTAAATCTAATTAAAAATTAACCTGAAAAAGAAGGAGGCAAAAATGAAAAAAGTGAGTTATGATTTTTTTACTGATTGCGCTGATTGGTGCATTTGCAGCTTTACAGACCCCTGTCGCCCAAACCAAGTCCAAGGGCGATCTGGTGTTAACCTCGGAAAAGGTGAAGTCAGCACCCGGCGATGCCGGAAGTCCTGTATGGAATCAGGCCAAAGAAGCCAGAATTGTTCTTACGGGGGCGGGCTCTGTTGAAGGCAAGGTGATCGAACTTAAAACAAAGTCCGTCTACGCCGGGGGTGAAATATTTTTCCGCTTTGAGTGGCCCGACAAAGATAAAAGCATGAACAAAAAGCGCTGGAAATTTAGCGGCGGCAAATGGACAACTGTAAAAGGAGATGAGGACCGGTTTGGGGCCGTCTTTGAAATCAACCGGATCGATAAGTTTGCCACCAAAGGCTGCGCTGTTCTGTGCCACAACGAATCCAAGAATGAGAAAGAGTGGTATTTTGCGGTCAGCTCGGCAAAAGAAAAAGCCGATATGTGGCACTGGAAAGCCGTGCGGTCCAACCCGGTGGGCTATACGGAAGACGGCTATGTCACATTCAACGCGACCAAAGAGCCTGAGAAGGGCAGAAAACGTGATGCCGGCTCCGGCACCAAGGCCAAGAGCAACCGGACCAAAGACAAATCAAAGCCTGCCTACACGCAGGACCCGTCAAAATCAGCCTCTATCCCGGGCACGCTGCTTGTATCCCAGGCGGTTGAAATCAAGGATTACACCGGATTCAAAGATGGTGACCAGATTCCCGGTTACATGCTTAACACAGCCTGGAAAGACAGTTTTGCGGATGTAAAAGCCAAGGGTGTGTGGCAGAACGGCAAATGGACCGTCATGATGTCGCGAAAACTTGAAACCGGATATGACGATGACGTTCAGTTTAACACCCGCAAGAAGTATCCTTTTGCCCTGGCCGTATTTGATAACGCCCATGAGCATCATAGTTACAATTCGGAGCCATTAAAACTACAGTTCAAATAGCAACAACCTTCAACAAACTGAGCGAGATTGAAGGTTTGTTTAACGAAGCCTTTATTCGTCCACAGAATTAAGAGATGGTTGTACACGCTACGATTTGCGGCACCATTGATCCCACTATGGTGGGGGTAATTAATTTGCAGGGCATTGTGCTCACCGGGCTATAATTGCTCCCCTGTCAAGCGGGATCAAACCATCTCAAATCTTATCCTGATGATATTTGGACGATGTGCTCTGCGACCGGTTTTTAAAATATGCATGTATTAATAAACCTGTTGATCCGGACGAACTTTTTTACTGGCTGAGGTGTATTTACCAAGATGAGTTAGACACGGGTATTCAACCGGAAGTATAAATTAAAGTTTTTTCTCAGGGGGAAGAAGATATGAGCCAAAACGCGACGGGTTGCCGACCCGAGATCATTAATAATGGAACAATCAATCTTTATTTTTCAAACAATATGATGTCGTTAACTTTAGGAATGATACCGATAGAGTGACCGACATCATGCTGACAGGTGCTGGGTACCAGAGCAAGGACGACATCTTTTGATGGCAACTGCAGCGTATATATAATATTTGCTCCTCGAAAATGCTTTTTAAGAATTTTGGCTTTAAAGCTGCTGGCATCGTCATGAATAATGTCCTCGGGCCGAATGAGAACGTCTGCCGGACAGCCGTTTTGACAGGGATATTTGAATTGGCCTTCAAGAATGCCCAGCCCGGTTTCCACCCTTCTGTCATCCAGGACCAGACCGGGTAGTAAAACACCGTCACCGACAAAATCAGCCACCCAATTACTGGCAGGGCGATGATAGAGATTGTGACCGGTGCCCCACTGTACCAGCTTTCCATCCTGAATAACGCCGATCTCGTCGCTCACTGCAAACGCTTCATGCTGGTTATGAGTTACCATCAGTGCGGTTGTTGCCTGTTCTTTCAGGATCTCCCGAACTTCGGTAGAAAGTTGCTCTCTTAGCGTAACATCCAGACTTGAAAATGGCTCATCCAATAGCAGAAGATCAGGCTCAGGTGCCAGGGCTCTGGCCAGGGCGACGCGTTGCTGCTGCCCTCCTGAAATTTCATGGGGGAATTTTTGAGCGGCATCCACCAGCCTGACCAGGTGCAGCAGCTCATCTATTCGTTTTTCTTTTTTCTTCCCATTGATATTTCTTAGACCAAAGGCGACATTATCTTTAACACTTAGATGGGGGAAGAGGGCATAATCCTGGAATACCATGCCGATTCGCCGTTGTTCCGGAGGCACTAAAATGTGTCTTCCCGAAACAATTAAATCATTGATGCGGATCTCTCCGGCATCGATACCCTCGAATCCGGCGATGACTCGCAAAATTGTTGTTTTGCCACAGCCACTTGGCCCTAACAGACACCCGATCGTCCCTTTGTCCAGGGACAGGGAGAGATTTTTAACCACCGGCTGATTACCAAATGATTTTGAAATATTATTTACGTTGAGAACGGTTTCCATTTTGCACACCCTTAGCTTGTGATGAGATGGGTTCTAGCTATTTTTCTGTCTGTTTCGTGAGGATGATTACCGGGATCAATCCTCCCAAAACTAAAGCAACTGCCGGTAAAGCGGCGCGCTCCCATTCACCCTCCGATGTGAGTTCAAAAATTTTGACGGCCAAGGTATCCCAGCCGAAAGGCCGTGTCATTAATGTGATGGGCATTTCTTTCATTACGTCAACAAAAACCAGCATCGCGGCTGTCAATATACCGGTTTTTAAGATCGGTATATGCACCTTGCGAAGCAGCGAAAATCCTTTGACCCCCAAACTTATGGATACCTCATCCAGGCTTCCGGTGATTCGCTGCATGGCGCTGTTAACGGAATTATACCCGACAGCCATAAACCGGACCAGGTAGGCTGCCACCACCGTTAAAATGGTTCCTTGAATCAGTGCGCCTTTTTCATATCCTAAAAATGTTTTAAGTATGCCTGCAAGCTGCTTGTCCACAGCGGTGATGGCGATCACAATTCCTACGGCCAATACCGTACCGGGAAGCGCGTACCCCAGTGTGGAAATCCTTAACAAAAATTGGGTAAATTTGTCTTTATGCTGCCGGCTGGCATAGGCGAGCAGAATAGAACAACAAACAACGCTGGCGGCTGCCAGCAGCGCAAAAAACAAAGAACGCCCCAAAAAGCCCAGATATCGAAAATTAAATTCTTCGGAAAAGATTTCTGCCGACCAGATCAGAAGCTGCAGAAATGGTATCACAAATGCAATCAGCAGCACGGCCGAAGCAAAAAGCGTTGCAATCCATTTTTTCCATCCTTGAAGTTTGATTCGATCAAATTGCCCCTCGGATCTACCGCTTTGAGTGAACTGCATTTTTTTGCGTGCTTTCTGCTCAACGGCAATCACAACAAAGATGATGATTACCAGAATAGAGGAGAGCTGGGCGGCGGCCGGAAGTGAAAAGAAACCAAACCAGGCTTTATAAATTGCAGTCGTAAAGGTATCGAAATTGAAAATCGCAACCGCTCCAAAATCGGCAAGCGCCTCCATCAGTACCAGCAAGAGGCCGCCGGCAATCCAGGGCCTGGCCATTGGAAGCGCTACTTTAAAAAAAGATGAAGTCCGGCTCCATCCCAGAGATTGGGCGGCCTCCATTGCGCGTTTGCCCTGGGTTCTGAAAGCGCCTCGTGCCAGTAAATAGACATAAGGGTAGAGGGTCAGTGACATGACGATTATAATGCCGCCTGCGGAACGTATATTCGGGAACCAGCCTTTGCTGGCCGGAAACCAGGCTCTGAAAAAAGTCTGCACCGGACCGGAGAAATCCATTAATCCCACAGTGACAAAGGCCAGAACATAAGTCGGCATGGCGATAGGGAGCAGCAGCGCCCAGGTAAATATTTTGCGCCCGGGAAAATCGCATACACCCGTCAGCCATGCCAGACTGACCCCTAAAATTAGCGTTGCGGTGAGCACACCGGCAGCAAGTATGGCTGTATTCAATAACAGATCCGCAAGAACATGCCGGGCCAGATGCTGCCAGATTTCCTGGGTTTGATAGCTAAATGACCATAGGATCACCGTTAACGGCAGCGCCACGGTTAAAGCCAGGCCGCAGGTGATGAATCTCCAGGTGTCCAGATAACCGGCAAATTTTTGCCAGACTGGAAACCGTGAGCGTTGGCAAACGTATTCGCTGTTTAAGCAGATGGCATTACGCATATAAATAATTACCGATATCCGGCTCGATCCATCAGTTGAATGGCCCTGGGCCTGAAACTTGCCGGCATTGTCCAGATTGATCGGGTTTTGTTTAAATTTACCCCAGGCAGCAACCTTCGGATCGGGGCTCACCCGCGGGTTGGCCGGATATTCCAGATTGACATCCGCATAAAGATTCTGGGCCTGCTCGGAAGAAAGCCATTCCAAAAGCTTAATGGCGGCCTCTTTATGTTGGCTGTGGGCGACGACGCCGCCCCCGGAAACATTCACATGGACGCCGTTCGCATTCTGGTTTGGCCAAAAAATTCTTAACGGAAGGTTTGGTTTCTTTTTAAGAAGTCGACCGACATAATAGGTGTTTACAATGCCCACGTCACCCTGACCGGCGGCGATGGCCTCTAAAACCTTTGTGTCGCTTGAAAATGGCGGTGCAGCCAGATTTTTAACCCAACCTCTGAGAATTTCTTCAGTTTTAGCTTCACCGTGTTCGATCATTAGCATCGCGACCAGGGATTGATTGTAGACTTTTTTAGAGGTCCTTAGAAGCAGCCGGCCTTTCCAATTGGGTTCGGCCAGGTTTTCGTAAGTGCTCAGCTCGTTGGGCGTTACCTTTTGCGGGTTGTAAACAATGGTCCTTACGCGGACGGATAGCCCAAACCATCGGTTTTCCGGATCACGCAGATGAGAAGGAATATTTTCAGCGAGGATTTTGGATGATACCGGCTGCAGAATCCCTTCCTGCGCCGCATGCCAGAGGTTTCCGGCATCAACGGTAATTAAGAGATCCGCAGGGGTTGTTTGGCCTTCGGCTTTGATTCGCTGCATTAAAACAGCAGCTTTATCGGTAAGGTAGTTGATCTTAACTCCGGTTTCTTTGGTATAGGCTTCAAAAAGCGGGCGGATGAGGTGCTCCTTACGGGCCGAATAGACCACCAGCTCCTCGCAAAATGCAGCCCCGGTTAATGAAATAAGAAAAAGTATAAAGACGGTTAAAGCTAAAATTGGTTTTTTCAAGCTCCTGCCTCCTATTTAAAAATGACGAATTTCCCAGCGTTATGATTGGGGCAAAGCCCCTAAGTTCAAATGCTCTTGGGCGATATATCCTACCAAATCAGTAGGATTTATAAAAGAAAAAGTTAGGTACAACAAACTTTTGCAATTGTCAAGAAAAATTTACCATTCCTAATATTTTTCTTGACACCGTATAAAGTTTGGTATAACTAACTTTTAGTTTTTGATTTTAACTTTTTGATATCCTCAGGGGTGAATCGAAATGCGAATAAATATGCGTGACATGCACGATAATCAAGCGGGCACGGTTGCCAGTATCAAGGTTAGCGGTGAGCTGGGACGCCGTATCCGCGATATGGGTCTGGTACCGGGAACGGAAATTAAAATCCAGGGGCGCGCCCCTTTATATGATCCCGTGGCCTTAAGAGTCCGCGGCGCCACCCTGACGTTGCGCAACACTGAAGCTGATTATATCGAAGTGGAGGTCGAGTAACATATGGCACCAACGGTAGCATTGGCCGGAAACCCGAACTCCGGCAAAACCACCCTTTTTAATGAACTGACCGGATCACGGCAGCACGTCGGAAATTATCCGGGTGTGACGGTTGAAAAAAAAGAAGGCACCTATGTGCGTGACGGGTTTAGACTCCATATTGTTGATCTTCCCGGAACTTATTCCCTGACCGCTTATTCTCTGGAAGAGGTGGTGGCTCGGGATTTTCTGGTCAACCAGAAACCGGAAGTGGTCATCAACATCGTTGATGCATCCAACCTGGACCGCAATCTATATCTGGCCGTCCAATTTCTTGAAATGGGTATTCCAATATGCATTGCCCTGAACATGATGGATGTCGCCAAAAAACGGGGGATCAGCATCGATGCCAAAAAACTCTCATCTCTTCTGGGAGTGCCCGTGATCCCCACGGTCGCACGCTCAGGCCGGGGTAAAAAAGAACTCATGGAAAGCACCGTTCAGATTATCCATGAAAATTATGAAATGGCTCCGCTTAAAATTTCTTACGGCGCTGATATCGACCAGGCGCTCTCTGAAATGGAAAATGAAATTGCGGCCGGCAATTTTCTGACCGACATCTATCAGGCGCACTGGATTGCGTTAAAATACATGGAAAATGATGAGCAGATTCTTACCCTTGGCAAAGATGTAAATCCGGCGCTTGCCAAGAAACTGGAAGATTCGGTGCGCAAGGTATCCCACCACCTCCAGAGCACGCTGGATACCTATCCGGAGGCCATGATTGCCGATCAGCGTTATGGGTATATCAAATCGATTCTAAAACAGGGCGTCATCCACCACAAATATGACCCCAACAGACTTTACAGCTCGGATCGAATCGATAAAGTCTTAACCAATCGATTTTTGGGCCCTTTAATCATGCTGGCGGTCATTGCCGGACTCTATCATTTTACCTTCACCTACAGTGAGGTTCCGGTGAGTTGGCTGGAAAGTTTTTTTAAGTGGCTGGGATCCGCTGTATCGGTAATCCTGCCGGATGGGTTGCTGAAATCGCTTATTATCTCCGGAATAATTGATGGTGTCGGTGGCGTCCTCGGTTTTGTGCCGTTAATCATGTTTATGTTTTTGGGTATCGCCATTTTAGAGGATTCCGGTTATCTGGCCAGAGTGGCCTTTATGCTGGACAGAGTATTTCGCATGTTTGGTTTGCACGGCAGCTCAGTGATGGCCTTTATTGTATCCGGCGGTATTGCCGGGGGATGCGCTGTGCCCGGCGTAATGGCAACTCGCACCCTGAAGTCACCTCGCGAACGGCTGGCTACCTTACTGACCTTACCGTTTATGAATTGCGGTGCCAAATTACCCGTATTCGCCATGCTGATCGCCGCGTTTTTTTCAAAATATGAGGCTGTGATCATGTTTATGATAACCATCGGTTCCTGGGCGGGTGCGCTATTGGTTGCCAAGCTTCTGCGTATCACGATTATCAAAGGGGCAGCCACTCCGTTTGTCATGGAGCTTCCCCCCTACCGCATGCCGACATTCAAAGGTTTGGCCATTCATGCCTGGGAACGCACCTGGCAGTATATCAAAAAGGCCGGTACGGTTATTTTGGGGCTGTCGATTGTTCTGTGGGCGATGATGACCTTTCCCGGTCTTCCGGATCAAAAGCTTCAGGAATATGAAAAATTAAAGCAAGCTGAAATGAACCGCGTACCGGTCACAGTTATCCAGCAGCTGGAAGATGCCGGAGAGAACGCTGATCTTTCTAACAAGGCGCAAAGCCTTAAAGGAAGACTTCAACGCATTGACGCAAAAGCAGCCGAGGCCGGATTGCGATATTCGATTGCCGGTCGCATCGGAACCTCCCTGGAGGGTATTTCGCGTTGGGCCGGTTTTGACTGGCGAACCAACATTGCACTGATCGGCGGCATTGCGGCCAAGGAGGTGGTGGTTTCAACCCTTGGCACCGCCTATTCTTTAGGAAAGGTGGATCTGGAGGAAATCGGCTCTCTGTCTGAAACCCTGGCGCAAGACCCCAACTGGTCGCCATTGGTGGCGCTTGGCTTAATTATTTTTACGATGTTTTATTCACCCTGCTTTGTCGCTGTTATCTGCATTTCCAGAGAATCCGGTTCCTGGAAATGGGGCGCGTTTGCTATGGCATTTAACACGGCGCTGGCATTTGGTCTGGCAGCGCTTAGCTTTCAATTTGGATCGGCCTTCGGGCTTCTGGTGAAGTAAAATGCAGACGATTGTCGCCATTTTAATTGTTGCAATTGCCGCAGGATTTCTGATTCGAAATTTTTTAAAAAAATTTAAAAAAGAAGATCAGTGCGGGTGCGGATGTACGTCCTGTCCTACGGATCCGGCATCCTGTGAAGAAAATCCGGATAATTTAAAGGAAATCTAAAATGAGCCAAAGCGAACTTTTAAGTTCCAATATGGAAGATTATCTTGAGGCCATCTTTCACATCTCGCAAGAGAAACAGGCTGCCAGAGCCAAAGATATCGCCGACTGGGTGAAAGTGAACAAATCATCTGTAACCGGAGCGCTGCGGTCACTTTCCGAAAAAGGGCTGGTGAACTATGCGCCTTACGATATCATTACCTTAACCACCAAAGGCAAAAGGCTGGCTGAAGAAATCGTCAGAAGGCATCAAGCCTTAAAGGATTTTTTTATTAAAGTCCTTTTAATTGATGAAGGCGAAGCCGAAGAAGCCGCCTGCAAGGTGGAGCACGCAATTTCAAAAAACATTATTGATCGGTTGATTAATTTTGTAGAATTTTTAGAAATTTGCCCCCGGGGCGGCAAAGAATGGCTGGAAGGATTCCGGCGCCATTGTGAAAACGGTGATACATCCAAGCTGTGCGCCAGTCACATATCCTCATGTCTTGAAGATTTAAAGAAAAGAGAACAGAAACTCGTATCCTCGCACCAAACTCAGTCTTCCTTAAAATTCTGAACATGTGAACAAGCGGGGTAAAAATGTGTCTTAACTCTCAGAGGAGTGGCTTTTTCTTATGACGGAGCGGTTTTGGGCATGTTCTGAATAATCTTTTTTAATTTTTTTGAAAAGTCTTTGGGTACCGGCCTGCTTTCGGTTTGCTTGCATAAATCTACGGTCCGTTTGAGGGTTTGAAGGCACACAAAGCAGGGAACACACTCTTTGACGTGTTTTTCGATGTCTTTACAGGTCCCTTCATCCAACTCGTTATCCAGATACTCGGATAGTCTATCAAACATTTCCAGGCAATGTTTATGATCGTGCTCATCATTATTCATTTTCAAAATAGCCTTTCAGCTTATCCCGCAAAAACAAACGTGCACGGTGCAATCTGACTTTTACATTCGCCGCCGATAAATTCAAAATTTGGGCTGTTTCGGCCGTACTGAACCCTTCGATATCCCTTAATACAATCACCAGCCGGTACTTTTCAGGAAGCGAAAAAATGGCTTGATTGATCTTGTCTAATAGCTCATCATTTAGAAGCTTATCCAGGGGCATCAGCGCCCAATTCGGGACTTGATTGGGACCCTCGGCTTCATCCTGGGGGTAAAACTCATCCAGGGATAGTTCACGTTCCGGCGCAAACTTTGATTTTCGCCGTTTTTTAATGCACGTGCTGGCCGCTACCCGGTAAAGCCAGTTTTTAAATTTAGTCTCGTACCGGAAATCTTTTAAATATCTGAATACATTTAGAAAAGTTTCTTGAACCGTATCTTCGGCATCCGCCCCGTCCCGGCACATTCTGAGGCTGAAATTATAGAGCTTTTGCTCATAACGCTTTACGAGGTCCGGGAAACGATCGAATCGGCCAGAATTAATGGCCCGAATGAGTTCAAAATCTTTGTCTTTTATCTGTTTGCGGATTGCTCTCTTTGGTACTGTCATGTTTGCTTGTCACCTGACAAGATTCCTGCAGTCAGGTGGAAATTCCTAATTTAGGCAGAATATATGCCTGGAGAAGAATCCAGATTCCTGCGATTGCTAACATAATGAGAATTTCTTTCATACTCACGCTCCTCGTAAATTAATAAGATCTTAGCGGTCATTTGTCCACTGTTTTTTGAACATCAGGCACTACAGGTTGACGAGCAAGAAAACCATGGAACAATACCAAGTAAATGACGATTCCCGTATCCAATCTTTTTGAATAAAGGCTATTATTGGATTTATACGGCTTCGAAGAATTTTTCCTGTAATGAACCAAGCGATTCCGATCGGTTACATTTTTTGGTCAAGAAATGGCTATTTTTCGCAATCTCTGTGTCAATCTGCGGGATTGTATTGTGCGGCGTACTATTGGTACGCCTCCGCTCAATCCCTGGGTTTCCTTGATATTACAATCCGCCGGAGGCGGACGCATTGCTTGCTCCAAAAATAGGGGAGTACAAAAACATTAACAGTGGCTGCCTGAAGATGATTTTGCAAGGATCAAAACTGAGATTTACTTGACTTGACTACGATTGATTATGATATCTTTAGTCCTGCCAGAGTTATAGTGGCTGCCTGAAGATGATTTTGCAAGGATCAAAACTGAGATTTACTTGACTTGACTACGATTGATTATGATATCTTTAGTCCTGCCAGAGTTATAGCGTGCCGGTTAAGGTGTTTTTGAGTTCACAGGGAGATTTTGTTGATGCCATCTGCCCCCATCTTAGATAAATCCAGACTGGATGTTCTTATATATTCGCACGACGGCCGTGGTCTGGGGCATGTTAGCCGTGGTGTAACTATCGGCATGGCATTGAGGAGACTATTTCCCGAGCTAAAAGTTCTTTTCGTATCCGGATTCAAACAGACAGCCACACTGGTTGGCCCCTGTCCATTGGATTGGATGAAGTTGCCTTCATACGAGACTCAGATCATCGAGGGAAAATCAAAAGGCCGGTTGGGGAATACCAACATTAAAAACTGCTATCTGGGGCCGGCGAGAGCAAACATCATAGAATCAATAATAACAAACTTTAAACCCCGCTGTGTGTTGGTAGATCATGATCCGCCGGGTAAGCGGGAAGAATTGCGACCTTCTCTAAGATTAACCAAACGAACTGATACCACCTGGATCCTGGGTATCCGCGCAGTAGTTGGAGAAGTCGAGGATTTTTGGTCAGAGTTGTCAAAGAATGCTTTCCAGGAGCACTATCACTCACTGTTGTGGTACGGCGATAAAAAGGTAATGGGGAACCAAATTCCCGATGCTCTCGGGCGGTACTTTTCCACAGACCCCATCGTGACGGGATATGTATCGCGATTCTTGGAGATGAAGCACTGGACACCGTATAATTCCGGAAGATATGCCGGTACAATTGCAGTTCCTTGGCTGAGTGAAACCTCGCTGACATTACTGGAAAACCTGTATAAAGCTGTTTATGAACTGGGTGAGCGTTATGGTAGATGGAAAATCTTCACCGACCTAAAAAAAATGGAAGCAGAAGCCAACAATATCAAACGTCAGTTTGATGCTATTCCCTATTGTACCGTTGAAAATGTGAGTGATCAGTATTTGGCGACTCTATCAAACTCACAGGTGGCGATCATTTATGGAGGCTATAACAGTCTGACGGATATAATGGCAGCGAAGGTTCCATCTGTCGTTATCGTCAGGGGGATGAGCGATAGGGAACAGGAAGAACATGTCCGCAAAATAAGTCAGTTGAAACCCAACTTAATTTACGCTCTGAAAGAGAGTGAGGTAAACTGGAAAACATTGGCTGAAGGGCTGGAGCAGCAGTTAAATGTTGAGATAGAGAACGAAAGTGAAATAATGCTTAACGGCGCAGAAGTAACGGCCGAGAAGATCGTCGAATTACTCTAGCTTGCCCAGCCATGATCCGGCTTGAGCTAACCCACCTGTCAGAAATAATTAAAATATTATTAGAAACCTCAGATTTTGATTGAGGGCTCCCGCAGGGAAGCGAGATTTCGCATCAGATCTTTTTATATTAAGGTGCTCAAAAGGCGCGATTCGGTTCAAAAGCGGAGCGTACACGTTAGTACGTGAGCATTTTGAAGCGGATCGCAACACAGCCCTCGGCCAAAATATGAGGTTTCTATTATTTGATTTTGGTTTTATACAGGCGCAGACTGTCGTTACCACCGAGACGCTGCTGAAGGCCATGGCCAGGGCGGCCAGGATGGGATGCAGCTGGCGCAGCATATTCGGCAGGGTTTCAAAGGGATACAGGATTCCAGCGGCCACCGGAATTAAAATCACATTGTAACCGAAAGCCCAGAAAAGGTTTTGTTTGATGGTGTTCATGGTGGCCCGGCTCAATCGGATGGTCCGCGGGCACACCGGCAAGGCTGCCGCTGGAAAGAATGACGCCGGCCGTTTCAATGGCCACATCGGTGCCGGTCCCGATGGCCAGCCCGACATCGGCCTGGGCCAGGGCAGGGGCATCGTTGATGCCGTCGCCCACCATGCCGACCCGCTCGCCTTTTCCTGCAATTCTTTGACCTTGGAAGATTTTTCATCCGGTTTTACTTCCGCAAAGATTTCATCGATATGCACCTGGTTTCCCATGGTTTGGCCGTCTGCAGATTATCGCCGGTGAGCATGACCACTTTAAGGTGCTGATCCTGCAGCTCTCGTATCGCTTCCGCTGAGTCGGGTTTGAGCTCATCGGATACTGCAATCAGACCGCAAAGCCGGTTTTCCCGGGCAACCACCATCACGGTTTTACCCTCGGGATTGCAGCTGCCGGATACGTTCAGCGGCCGGACGATGGGTATTTTTAATTCCCTAAACCAATCCGGTTTTCCCACCATTACCATACTGCCGTTGATGCGCGCTTGAACCCCCAGTCCGCCGGATGCTTTAAATTCCTCCGGAGCCAGGAGAGGTACCCCCTCGGATTCGGCATGTCTGACGATGGCTTTGCCCCAAAGGATGTTCCGAACCTTTTTCAACTGAGGCCCCCAGTTTCAATAGATCTTCCGCGGTCTTGCATTCCGGCTCAATCGGTATAATGTCCACCACGGCGGGTTTGCCGATGGTGATGGTTCCGGTTTTATCCAGCACAATAGTATCGAGTTTGGTCGCCATCTCAAGGGCTTCGCTGTTTTTAAACAAAATGCCCCTTTCGGCACCTTTGCCGGTGCCGGCCATGATGGCAGTCGGAGTTGCCAGCCCCAGTGCACACGGGCAGGCGATGACCAGCACCGCCACCAGTCGGATCATGGCGGGAACAAATTCTCCGGCAATGCCCCACCAGATGAAAAACACGACGATGGCCAATGCGATGATGGTCGGGTACAAATATGCGGCAACCTTATCGGCCAGGGCCTGGATGGGTGCTTTGCTTCCCTGGGCTTACTGGCCCAGATCATCCGTCTGGTCCAGGAAGCCCAGGGAAGCAAAGCACCCATCCAGGCCCTGGCCGATAAGGTTGCCGCTGTATTTGTACCGACC
>PVMK01124988.1_pt1 | contig 15206 bp, 18 predicted proteins | sample 1853481 | NCBI WGS metagenome assembly PVMK01 (sample SAMN08533507, study PRJNA380276) | Marine sediment metagenome, whole genome shotgun sequencing project.
TAGAATTATTTTCCCCCATTGTACCGGAGAGTACCTAGGTTGGTCAAAGGGAGATCAATCGAATTTTATCGGTAGCAGAACCACGATTATTCAATCCACAACTCCACACATCTTACGCAAAACAGGCCTCGAATGGAATCACCGAGACCTGTTGAATCAAGATTGAAGATAGGGAAGTTTATATAAATATGATTTGAGCGCCCTCAGTCATATCCAAAAAGTCACTGACAGTGACAATGTCCTGGACACCATCTACATAATCGTCCATGGTTTGACCGAACATGTCTGCAGACATCTTACAGGCGTAGAGATTAGCGCCTCCATCAACGAGCATTTCCAGATATTCATCAACAGGTGGTGCCTGAACTTCAGCCATTTTCTTCTTCAAGAACCAGGATGTGAAAGCCGTCATACCCGGAAGAATGCTCAAGATATTGGGAATACCGAGGTTTCCAGTAGGCAACCCCATCAAACTCATCTTCATGCTGGTTTTAGTAATTGGCGACAATTCTAAGCGATTTTGGCGTTTCTTATTAATGATGTCCATTCCCCAGAAGGTAAAAAAGAAAGTTACATCAATTCCATTACCCAGGGCACCCCAACCCATTATTAAAGCGGGGTATGCCATATCCAGATCACCTTTGGAACAAATAAAAGCAATTTTGCGATTTTCGTTGGACATATTACTTAGTCTCCTTTTGTGAGTATCCTACAAAATATAATGATCTAGACACAACCTTCTGGTTTGCCAAGGCCAGAAATTTTAGCAACTTTCTTAGCAGGACCTTTAGGGAAAAGTTTGAAAAGTTGCTTGGTTGGGATCCCCGAGCCTTTGGTGATTTGGCGGAGCGTAGGTGCTGCTCCCGAATCTTCGGCATTGGCGCGGCTAAAGTCAATAATTTTCCAATGGTCACCGTTCAATTCAGCGATACCTTCATTTTGGGCGATCTCAACAGCCAATTTTTTGGTCCAATCCGTTGGATTGACCAAAAACCCTTCCTCATTACGTTCTATATTTTCTAAATTAGACATTTTATACTCCTTTTTCGGGTTGAATAAATATAAATTTATAGTTCAGACTGATTATCTAATGCCTTGAGCAAGTTAATTAATCGGGACATACCTCGGCGGACTTTAGGATTACCCAGTTCGCGGATCAATGCCCAGGTTGACACCTTATCTGTCACGGGGATATCTTCTTGCATAGCGCCTACAGCATTATTTGCAAGGGCCATGATTTCAGGTTGCGTCATATTACGTACAGTATTCAAAATAATAACAATATTATCGCCCAATGCTTGCACGTCTTCTTCATTGAATTCGGTTACGATTCGTTCAACAATTTTCCAACCTTGCTGAGCAAAGGCAAAATACCCTTGGTGTTCCAAGTCATCTAATCTTTCCACTACCGTAGAAAAGACTTGTTTACCGAGAATCTCCGTTTCATCAGCAATGCCCATCAGGGCTTCCATACGATCCATCAATGTTTCAATTAAGTGAGTATTACGCAGCATACGTTTGAGGATATAAAACAGGTCTTCTAGTTCGAAATCGTTTCCAACTTCTGCCAATTCATCAATGCTAATCTTAATCATATGATTAGCAATAGGGATCATATCCTGCTTGAGTTCATCAAATTCTCGCTGCCGGCGCTGTTGGACCGCAGCATACTCTGTCAGGGAAGCAACCTGCGCTGTAAGCAGATCGACTTTTTCGTGGAGCAGGTCTAAGTTATTCGACATATTAAGCTCCTGTTAGGTCCATTTACCAGCCATGCTCATCTGAGATTCAAAAGGCATTTCGCCGCCCTTGAGCAAAATATTCCAATAAATCCAGCGGAAGGTCATTTTTCCCCAGTGATTAGCCGGTGATTCTTTCAATAATGAGAAAGGACCAAATCCTGGCAGCGGATACTTACCTGGCAGCGGCTCGACATCATAGTTAAAATCAATCAAGATACCTTTCTCAAAGCCCGATTCTATGTAGCAATTAGCATGGCCATCATAAGATGGCAGCGGCGCCAGGCCTTCCATATGGCGCAGAATATTCTCAATCAGCACTTCCAACATAAAGTGAGCCACGGAACCTGCCTTGGATGTAGGCGCATTACCAGCATCACCAATCACCCAAACATTTTCCCATTTATCTGATTGCAGTGTATGTTTGTCAATCGGCACAAAATTAAGCTCGTCCCCCATGCCTGAGCGGCCAATCACTTCAGCGCCCATGTTGGTCGGAATAGTTACGAGAAGATCATAGGGAATTTCGCGCTCATCCCAAGAACTGATAGTTTGTTTCTCGCTGTCAACACTTCCAATATTATATTCAGGTTCAAGAATGATGTTCTTCTCTTCGAGCAAATTCCCGAGAATTCCGGCCGCGCGCGGTTTGGTGAAAGCGCTGTCAAGTGGGGTAGAAAAGATAATTTCGACATTATCCCGAATGCCGCGCTGGTGGAAAAACCAATCTGCGAGGAAGACAAATTCTAAAGGAGCAACCGGGCATTTGATCGGCATTTCGGCAATATTAAGCACCATACGCCCACCCTTCCAAAACTTTAGAAACCGGCTCAAAGCAGTCGCGCCTTCGATGGTATAGAAATCGAATATATTCTTATGCCAACCATCTTCCATTAATCCTTCTGTTTCTTCAGGGTGGATTTGTGTTCCTGTCGCTATTACCAAATAATCATATTGGATAACTTTCTTATCTCTGCTGAGCACAACGCGGTTCTTATCTGGCTCGATAAGTTCAATATCGGACAATATATATTCAACAGTGCGAGGGATGAAATCACGCTTTGGCTTTTCCACGTCTTTTGGTGAATATATCCCGAAAGGAATAAAGAGAAAGCCAGGTTGATAGTAATGGGTCTCGAAGCGGTCTACGATCACGATCCGCCATTCGTTTAGGTCGAGATTATCAACCATTTTGTTGGCGACCATCGTACCGCCTGTTCCGGCGCCAAGAATTAACATTGTCTTCATAAATAAACTCCAGTGATTAATGTTCCTGTTATAAAGATTCGTCTTGTTGCGCCGATTGCGCTAACTCGCCTTGATTCTGTAAGCTGCTGGCCAACACGGCCCGCAACAAATCAAGAGCTTCAATCACACGGACATCTGATAAAAAATAAAAAACAGCTTGACCTTCTCGCTTGGATAGAACCATGCCGCGTTCGCGTAATATTTTTAGGTGCCGAGAAACCGTTGGCTGCGGTAATCCCAGAGAATTAGCTAATTCAGAAACATTAAAGGGTCGCTCGGCCAAGGTATACAGAATTAAGATACGATTAGGGTCAGCTAATCCGCTGCAAACTTGGGCATGTAACTGATTTATCTCTGCTCGAAATGTAGTCATCCTATTTATCCTCTGACGCATTCATCTAATAAATATATTCACCTATGTACATATCTTTGCTGTGGAAAATATAACAATCCTGTCATCACCTAGATAGTGATAACTATCACAAGAACGAAGTGATAAATGTAATAGGATAATCTTTATCAACGTTTCTGTGTTACATTCTTGAGAAATCAAGATAATGGGTAACCCACTTGTAAATCCTCAGTCCTATTGATACACTAGTGCCCTAGCTTTTTAAAGCTGTTAGGTTAATTTCAAGCACCCGCTGGTTCTGCTACCAACTTTCACCAAAGAGACATAAGTCTAGCTACCGAAATTACACCTATACCCTATGCCTATGAACTGGAAACGCACCATCATTAGTTACAGCTTATACCTGCTTAGTATTGTGTTGGCTTTTGTCTCAGGTTATTTAACTTATTCCCGCATTCACGGCACAACAGCCGATCTAAATATTCTGGCACAAGCTCGCAGCGTATTAGAAAATCACGCCTATTACGATCTGCCACCAATCACCGAGTTAGAATACGGCATGATCCGCGGCATGTTAGAAACCTATGATGATCCGTACACTCTCTTTGTTGAACCAAACCAGCACGAATTAGATAGCGACAATTTAGAAGGTAGTTACGGCGGCATTGGTGCGACCATCGATCACGATAACACCGGGTATCCAATCCTACATCCCTTCCCCGATGGCCCTGCCACCCATGTTGGTATTCTGGATGGCGACCGCATCCTTTTTGTAAATGAATTAACAGTCACTCAAAATACTGCCGTAGATGAAATTGTTGCCGCTCTACGCGGCCCCGAAGGTGATTCCGTTGTTCTCACCATTTCGCGTCCTCCAACCCATAATACGCTCACCTTTAGTATCGTAAGAGAATCGATACCCTTACCCTCTGTAACCTGGTACCTCGCGCCTAATCAGGCTGAGGTAGGTGTCATCAAAATCAATATCATTGCCGCCAGCACCCAAGATGAAATCCAGAACGCAGTCGCCAGCTTACAGCAGAAAGGCGCGCTTTATTACGCGCTTGATCTGCGCGGCAACGGTGGTGGGCTGGTCGACGCTGGCATCAATATTGCGCGCCTCTTTTTAGTAGACGGCGACGTCTTAGAAGAACAATATCGCGGCGAAGAAATACAAACCTATCATGTCACGAAGACTGGTCCGCTAGCAACTATTCCGCTGGTAATCCTCGTTGATGAACATACAGCCAGTGCTGCAGAAATCGTGGCTGGCGCACTTCAGGCTCATGAGAGGACTACAATTATCGGCCAGGCTACCTTTGGAAAAGACAGTGTTCAATTAGTCTTCGACTTAGAAGATAATTCCAGCATTCATGTTACTGCAGCCAAATGGTGGATCCCGGGTCTGGGTACTTCAATTGGAGAGCACGGCCTGCAGCCAGATATAGTAATTGAGAGCGGTCAGAACCCCGACCCTGTGATTGAAGCAGCCATCCAATTTCTTGTCCGGGTGCCGTAAATTTATCTATCTGCTGGAATTTTCATCATACAATTACAGATGAAATATTTTGGAGAATATTAGTTTCTAGGAATTTCCTAGCTGGGAAAGAATATTTTAGTCCCGACAATTTCTGGAAAATCCACGAATATTTTTGTCTGATTTACCTAACCTGTGCTAGAATCAACTTTGGTATGAACGTGAAAATTATCGCCAGAAACCGCAAGGCAAAACACGATTATTTCCTGCTCGAACGCTTTGAAGCAGGTTTAGTTTTGTTAGGCAGTGAAATTAAATCGATTCGAGCTGGGCATATCAGCATCAAAGAAGCCTATGTGCGCGTAGAAAGCGAAGAGGCATGGTTGATGGATGCACATATCTCACCCTACGAACAAGCCTCGCGCTTCAATCACGAGCCACGTCGCCCTCGTAAGCTGCTATTACACAAAAAAGAAATTCATCATTTGTGGGATGAAGTTCGCAAAAAAGGCGTCACGGTAATCCCTACACAAGTACATTTGCGCAACGGTCGCGCCAAAGTAGAGATTGCCATCGCAAGAGGTAAAAAACTTCACGATAAGCGTCACGCGCTGGCCAAACGGGATTCCGACCGCCAAATTGAGCGCGAATTACGACGCGGCGGTTGGTAATAACGACACATTCAATTTGAGCAATCCTATGAAATTGCCCTCAACCCTAGGCGGTATCAACTTGCTGCCTGAAGCCGAAAAACGTCAACTTTACGCCCGCATGATTCCATTATCATTATTGGGACGTTTTCATCTAAACCCATATCTAGTAGACAAGCACGGCAACGACTTACTATTATTATCATGCCCACCAGGAAGCAGCAGCGCAGAGATCAGCCTTTTTCACCGGAACGACTTCCCTGATCCGATTCTCTATGGACATCTAACCGACACAATGAACGGGCAAATCCATATATTGCTTTATATACTCAATGACCCGGATTCACCTCGCTTTGATATTGATCGCCAACCTGATGGAACGCTGACCCAACTAGGAGCCAAATGTCGCCACATCGAGGCCGAGATCTCGGCCATCCGGGCGGGACTCTCCCCAGGACAAATTCGCTCAGGGTTACACATGTTGCGAGTAGCACAAACCACCTTCGAGCATTTTATCGACATGCTGGGGCACAATACTCACTTTGCAGAACCACTGTACTATCACAACGCAATGATCTTCGAGCGCTATGGCTTTGGCTATCAACAAGGTCGTCGGCTTATGGATCGCATCGAACGCGGATTTTCTCCCGGCGGTGATTTACTTCCTTTGCTCGATAACAGCACTCCCTTCCGCACACCAGAAGCGGCCCAAAGTATTCGCCTACGCTCATGGGCAATCCACGACAATATTCTTGGCGAACCGTTCACTAATGTCACCATGTATAAACACTCTGGAAAAAATGCGGGCATTTCAACCTGCTTAAAATGTAATTGGTGAGTTGACAGACCCTGTTTAATAATCTCACTGGAAGATCTATACGCAACAATAATATTCTTTGTTCAACACTCTCTGTGCACGTTGTGGTGAAAAAGAGGTTAAATCTAAAAAAAACCTATGATCACAATTGATGGCATTAATCTCACAATCGAAGATGTTATCGCGGTAGCCCGCGCTGACGCATCCGTGGTTTTAGCGCCCGAAGCTTTAGAACGAGTAAAAGAGTCGCGCACCTGGGTTGAAGAAATCATCGCAGCCGATAATCCTGTCTACGGCATCAACACCGGCTTTGGTATTTTTTCTGATCGCCAGATATCTCAGCAAGACGCGGCAAAGTTGAGCCGCAATTTAATCATCAGCCACGCCGTAGCCACTGGTCCCCTTTTGCACAGCGAAATTGTACGTGCAGCCATGCTGATTCGAGCCAACACTTTAGCAAAAGGGCATTCCGGCGTGCGGCCGCTGGTAATCGAAACCTTACTCGCCATGCTCAACTGTGGCGTAACTCCGCAAATCCCTTCGCAAGGTTCGTTAGGCTCTTCTGGAGATTTAGCCCAGCTCTCACACATGGCGTTGGTTTTCACTACTGATGAATCTGACTCGGAAATTGAATCCAGTTTTGCTGAATTTAACGGTCATAGGATGAGCGGTAGAGCTGCCATGCTAGCTGCCAACATTCCACGGATAACTCTTGGAGCCAAGGAAGGCTTGGCCGTCAATAATGGTGCTACATTTTCCGCGGCCATCGCGGCCTTAGCAGTTCACGATGCCAACACACTACTCCAAAGCGCGGATATTGCCCTCTCAATGAGTTTAGAAGCTATGCACGGTGTTGGTTCAGCGTTCGATTCACGTATCCATATAGTTCGCAATCATCTTGGTCAAATGGCAGTTGCAGAACGGGTACGACAGTTAACACAGGACAGTACTTTGCTAGACGTTGGGGAGCACATCCAAGATGCTTACTCGCTTCGCTGCGCACCCCAAGTACAGGGCGCGGCAGTAGATGCGCTGCTCTTTATAAAAGACCGCATTACACGTGAAATTAATGCCGCAACGGATAATCCGCTACTCTTTGGGCCCGGTATTGCCATTTCAGGTGGCAATTTTCATGGTGAGCCAATTGGCATGGTGATGGATTTTCTCAGTATCGCCATTACCGAAGTAGCCGGTATTTCCGAGCGGCGCACATTCCGCTTGACGGACAGCAAGCTCAACAACGGGCTGCCCCCCATGTTGGTCGATACACCCGAAGCCGCCGGGTTGAACTCGGGTATGATGATGCCGCAATATACCGCCGCTTCTCTCGTGTTAGAGTGTCAAGCCCTTGCTTCCCCCGATTCGGTTTATTCGCTACCCACCTCAGCCGAGCAAGAAGATCACAACGCAAATGCGATGACTGCGGCGCGCCATGCCCGCGAAATCGTTGAAAATACTGCACATGTGCTTGCCATTGAAATTTATACCGCGGCTCGAGCGCTAGACTTGCGCACTCGCCAAATGCCAGAAGCGAAATTGGGTTTGGGGGTTGCAGCAGCTCACACGAAAGTGCGCGAGGTTGTCCCCTATCAAGCCGGAGATGCCTGGTGGGGGCCAGAAATCGATCAAATACATCAGCTGATTGAAAGCGTAGAATTTGTGCAACACGTTTACAAAGCTATTGACGCCCCCGTATAATCCTGATAATATTAGTCCAATTTATTTCATTCCAACAAAGGATGCACTAACACTATGTCTACAGTAGAATCTCTTCAACTCAAAGAAGCCAAAATATCTGAAGCTGTAACACTAACCTCAGCAGCCGTGGAAGCTGTTCAAGAGCTTTTTGCACAGCAAGAATTAGAAGGCTACGCCCTACGAGTATTTGTTCAAGGCGGTGGGTGCTCTGGCGTTCAATTTGGTATGTCCCTTGAGAATAATATCCGCGATACCGATACCATTTTTGATAGCCAAGGTGTGCAAGTTGTTGTTGATAATACTTCGATCGATTATTGGCGCGGAGCGACCATTGATTTTGTCGACAACGGCTTGGAGAAGGGTTTTAAAATCGATAACCCTAACCCTGTTAGCAATGGATGTGGCTGCGGCAGCAACAGCAGCGCGGCCAGCTCCGACAACTGCGGAGATGGAAGTTGTGGCTGCAACTGATTAGTACAATTTAGCTAAAAAATATAAAAAAGGCTGGAAAAATCCAGCCTTTTTTATATTTTTATATAGATTGCTGGCTGTCGTTATTCGCGGCGCAAAAATGCTAATAACAAACCAAAAAAACCAAATACAGCTAACCCGGTAATGATAAATCCAATCGGTATCCCCGCTGTACCAATACTGCGATTTTCAACCGAAAATGTCGGGATAATTAGCGGCGCTGGGGGCGTGTAAGTGGGCAACCGTGTGGGCGCGGCTTGCAAAATAAATTGCGACGCTAAAGTTGGATCAATAGTGGGTGTGACGCGCGGAGTCGGTGTCGGGGGCGGCGCGACAATGGGCAGTTCTCCGCCTTCAATCCGCACTAAGGGCGCATAAACCCAAGCAACACCTTCATCAACTCCCCAATAAAGAATCTGCACCCAGTCACCAGGGGGAGTTTTCCCTAAGGCAGGTACTTGCTGCCGATTAAGCAGCACTCCCACGCGAGGATAGTCGGTGCCTGGACCTGAGCGAATATTGATTTGCTCTTCAGGATCGGCATAAACAATCGCGATAGGGCCTGTGGGCGTCCCCGTAACGGTTGGGATAGCTACCGTGGGCTGCTGCTCGCGACTCTTTTCTGGACCCTTCGCCCTCACAATAGGAATTTGCATTAGCAGAAAAACAATCAAGCCAAAACCGAGCCAGATTACAATTTTTATCTTGCCGGAAACCATCCTACCTCCGATAAAGTACCCGAATACAAACCACATCAGAAAAGGTGTAGCAATCAAATTCATTACAATGATGGTGCAAAATTATCAACCACCGTAGCTAATAAGACACTATTTTACCCTATCTCTAGGCATTCACTGATATCCGCTCACGTCTCGACCAGTTCTTGATATAATGCAACTATACATAGTTTACATTGTTCGGTCGAGAACCACTTTGATCATCAGAGTTATTTATGGATACTAAGAAAAAGATTTTCATGGGAATATTACACCTCGAGATTTCGTACGTGCGCTCATTTCCGAATTCAATCACGGAAATTTGAAAACTCACAGAACTGGCTCAGATCAAGCGGTGGCGCTCCAAATTGCCACTCGTCAGCATCGTTTTTCAGGGGGTAAAACCTCGATCACAATCAGTATTGAAAAGGTTGCGGACGGCGTTGCTGTTCATGTTGGCGATCAATCCATTTTTGGGGTTGCCGCCAGCCTTGGTGCAACAGCCTTAGCAGCGCTGCGCAATCCTTTCAGTATCATCACACGCCTTGATGATGTCGCCCAAGATATAGAAAGTCTGCAGATTTCCGAGCGCGCCTGGGAAATCATCCATGAAGTGGCTGCATCAGCCAACGCATCGTTAGCACTCTCAGAACGACTGAGGCGCGCGATTTGTGTGTATTGCGAAACACCTAATCCCGTTGGGGAACCTAGCTGTGTCGCCTGTGGCGCACCGCTGGGTGAGGCTCAACCCACAACATGTCCAGGCTGCGGTTTCGTTGTTCACCACGATGAAAGCCAATGCCCACAATGTAAACGCCGTCTTTAAAAAAAATACGGCTGGATTGGGGATTACACAGTTCCTTGGTCGACTGCCCTTCGGGTAATAGACATTTCCGGTGGTCAACTCAACCAGTATTTATCGCTCACATTAGTAAATCTTATACTTATAGTTATTGGATATACCCCCTTCATTAGCAATCAACTGCTGGGATTTTGGGTAACCTATTAAAGCAAGAAAGCGCAAATTATTCTCTGCGCTTTCTGTGTTGAGATAAAGAAAACTTTCAATTAATATGTTTGTAGCGCAGCTAAAGCTGCCCGCAAAACAGGGGTCAATACTTCTTCACCATGACCACACGAGGGAGCAAAAGGCATTTTTTGTTGTCCTTGCGAACGCGATATCAAACGGTTCGTGAGTCTTTCTAACCTAGGTATGGCCTCAAGAAAACCTACCCTAACGATCAGGTCGATGGCTTGCTGACGCAATGAAACGGGCACCTTACGATCAGCCATAATTTCGGTGAGTAGTTCTCCAGCTTGAGAGCACAAGTTCAACAGTGCTGCTGTTGCTGCTGATGCTTGGGGTTCATGGTCCACAACTTCGAGTAGAAAAACTATATTATCCCTTGTCCAATTGACCATGGCACCCTTAAGGTGTTGACGAACTTGGGGAGCGGGCATCTCAAGCACGTCTCCCAAAACATACACAATTCGGGTTCGCAGTTGAATATCAGGGTCAGACAATCGTATCGCCAAAACAGCGGCTATCAGCGGAGATAAACGGGGTCCACCCGATGCAATCAATTGGTCCAAGCCCGCTTGGCGGTCGGTTGCATTGTGAGATGTTGTGGCCTCCAGTGCTTGCCATATGGTGGAATAATGCTCAGTTATGCCTGAGGGCGTCTGTACTTGCTCGAAAAGAGCCAATTGTGGTATTTCTATTTCCAAAGTCATGTCAAAAGTATACCCTAGAACAAAAAATTAGAACATTGCACATACATGGTACTTTAGGTAACACCGCCATCAGTGGGATAAGCGGAAGCAATTTGGCTCGCCTGGTCATCTGCTTCCTCTTTTTCTTTCAGTGTGGCCTCGAGTTCATCTTCAAGTGAATCCAACTGCAGCAACATAGCAGCTGGCACTGAGTGGGCCGGCCATTGCTGCAATAGTACTTCAATTTCTTCCTGTAATACCTTGATGCGGTCCGTGATTGTCATAGTACCTCAGACTGCCGCGTTACACCGCTTTTCAATGGAATCCAATAAAACTGTAAACGCATCAGCAAAGGATTGTACGCCGTTATTCTCCAGCTTTTCGGTAACATCAGCCATAGAAACGCCCAATTCGGCCAAGTTGTCCATCACGAGTTGAGCTGCGGCTAGCTCCGTCGTTAAAGTCAATGTCGCTGTACCATGATCGCTAAAATTTTTCAATGTTTGGGGGGGAATCGTATTGACTGTATCCGGTCCTATCAACTCATCAACATATTTTGTGTCTGGATAGGCAGCATTTTTGGTGCTGGTTGAAGCCCATAGCGCACGCTGTATCCCTCCACCTTGAGCCTGCAAAGTTTCCCAACGTTCACCCTGGAAAATTTTCTTGTGAACGGCGTAAGCGATCTTTGCGTTGGCAACTGCAATTTTTCCTTGCAAAGCTCGGACTTGTTTAGTAGAATTTCCAGCATTAACGATAGCATCCAAGCGATTGTCTATTTCAGTGTCGATTCGAGAAACAAAAAATGAAGCCACGGAAGCAATCGTATCAATAGGCTGCCCTGCACCCAGGCGTTGTTCTAAACCTTGCAGGTATGCCTCCATCACAGCTTTGTAGCGCTCAATAGAAAAGATCAACGTTACATTAACATTAATCCCCGCGGCAATCGTGCGGGTAACAGCAGGCAAACCTTCCACTGTAGCTGGAATTTTTATCATCAAATTGGGACGATCAACCCATTTCCACAAGCGGGCGGCTTCTAGGCAAGTTCCTTCCGTATTACGAGCCAAATAAGGGCTAACTTCTAAGCTCACATAACCATCAGCACCCTGGGTTTGATCATAAAGGGTACCAAACAAATCACAAGCGGCTTGAATATCGGTTACTGCCAGCGTTTCATAAATCTCAACCTTGGTGAGACCTTGCCGTGCAAGAGGGATCAGCATTTCATCATAATCACTTGATTTTGCTATGGCATTATTGAAAATGCTGGGATTAGATGTCACACCACGGATATCTCCGCGTGAAATCATGGCTTTCAATTCACCATTAACCAACAAGCGATGTTCAATGTTATCGTACCAAATCGATTGTCCCAAGGAATGCAACTGCTCAACAGCGTTCATAATATCATCTCCATATATTTTTCCGACAGCGGGCATGGTTATTTTACCGCAAACTCCACTCTAAACTGGCATCCAGCAATAATTACGCAGACAGCGCCACATTACATCATATTACATAAAGCACACAAGGGGAGCTAAGTCACTATCAAAGCCATTCAAACGACAGTTGCTAAATATTAGCTTGCCCCATTAAAATATTATCGTCAAGCTTTATAGTTTAATTTTTAACATACTTACTACCAATATCCAATACTCAAGAGTCGAATTATGAATAATCGCATTCGCCATACCATTCTCTCCTTAATGCTGCCGCTGACAATAGCCATCCTCGGCACGTTGCTCATCACGCATAATAGTTGGGCCAGTGTTGTTCCTGATACCCCAACGGATTGGGCGCAAGCTGAGAGCGCAACGGCCTCCTCTTCTTCTACGCCAATTGATCAAGACCCCTGTCTGCACTGCCATATTACTGGTGAAGAAAAAGGTATGTGGACGCCACTTGCCCGTTGGGTTGTATTCCTGACCATGAGTGGCGTTTTTCTTTTTGGGACTTTCCAAAGCATCAGCGTTTGGAAAAACCGTGCCCCGTGGAAATCAATTGGCATCCGTATTTGGGAATGGGTGGATGAACGCTACCAAATCGCTGATCCACTCTCAAAATTTCTCAACAAACCAGTACCACAGTGGCAGCGTCGCTGGTGGTACTGCTTAGGCGGGTTAACAGCCTTCCTCTTCGCTGTGCAAGCGGTTACTGGCACAATGCTGGCTTTCTATTACGAGCCAACAGCTGAAGCAGCCTACGCCAGCATTCAGTTCATTGAAACCCAGGTGCGCTTTGGCGCAGCCATTCGAGCTATCCACCACTGGTCGGCCAATGGCATGATTGTGATGGTTGTGGCTCATATGATGCGCGTTTTCGTCAATGGCGCTTTCCGTGCCCCTAGAGAATTGAATTGGATCAGCGGTGTCTTGCTCTTCGTCACAACTTTGGGCTTTGGCTTCACGGGATATCTGCTGCCCTGGGACCAGAAGGCCTACTGGGCTACTACGGTTGGCACCGAAATTGCCGGAGGTATTCCGGTAATTGGCGAGTTAGCCCTGGTGTATTTGCGGGCGGGATGGAGCATCACCTCCTTGACCCTGAACCGCTTCTACGCCTTGCATATCCTGATTTTCCCGGCTGTGATCGTGGCCATGATGGCAGTGCACTTCATCATGGTGCGCAGACAAGGCATTCACAAACCCCTCTAAGCGCTGGAGAAACCATCATGTCTGAAAGAAAACCAAAAGACGAAACAACCGTCCCTTTCTATCCAGATCATATTACCCTTGAGGCTAAGGTGGCCCTCGTATTTGGAATCCTACTGCTAATCATCGGCATCATCGCGCTTTGGAACCCAGTGGGGCTTGGCGATCCAGCTGATCCAATGGTCACCCCGCTGCACGCCAAGCCTGAGTGGTATTTTCTCTTTCTCTATCAGATCTTAAAATTCGTTCCAAAAACCATTGGCGCCACCGCGCCTGTTATTGGCATCGCCATTTTAGTTTTATGGCCATTTTTAGACCGTAAACCCGATACATCTCACAAGAATGAGCGCAACCGCCTGATCGTTGCTATCATCTTATTAGCGATAATTATCGCCCTCAGCATTTGGGGAGAAATGAGTTAACTATGGATAAATTCAATCGCCGAGATTTTCTCAAGATAGTCAGCCGTTTCGCGGGCGCGATAGGGCTTAGTGCCCTCTTTGCCCCTGTTTTGGCCTTCTTCTTCCCCCCAAACCTGGAAGAAACCCCCTCGGAGCCAGTGCTGGTCGCACCTGAAGGAGAATTAGCTGTAGGTGATAGCAAAACAATACCCTTTGGTCGCTACCCAGCCCTGGTAATCCATACATCCGAGGGAATTAAAGCCTATTCCGCCATTTGCACACACTTTGCCTGCATTTGCCAATGGAACCCCGAAATCGGGCAAATTGCCTGCCCCTGCCATGAGGGGTATTTCGATCCCATGGACGGCTCGGTAATATCTGGTCCACCTCCCAGCCCATTGAAATCTCTCCATATTGAGGTGATTGAGGGTGAAATTTACCTCAGCGATGGAGGTGAAGCATGAACAGCAAGATTCCTGCCATCAATAAAAAAGAGCTCTGGGGACAAATACGCGATCTGCTGCTCTATGCAGTGCTGCAACTGCGTATAATCAAGAAAATATACCCAGGGATCATGCACTTCTTGATCTTTTGGGGGGTCACCATTCAATTCATCGGTACCGCGATCAATTTGATGCAAATGAAGCTCTTTACACCTTTCGAACTGACTATTCCGCGACAGGGCGGTTATCTCTTCTATGAGTTCATCATGGATTTGGCAGGTATTTTCATCTTGATCGGTGTTTTGATGGCTGTCATTCGCCGAAAAATCATCAAACCCAAATCGCTCGGCTATAAGTGGGATGATTATTTCGCTGTTATCTTGTTAGCCCTGATGGCTCTAGCAGGTTTCACCATTGAGGGCTTGCGCCTAATTAGCGTTAATCCTGCCTGGTCCTCGGCATCTTTTATGGGCGCGATTGTGGCCGGATGGTTTCAATCCTGGGGGTTGACCGCAGAGACCGCGTTCGGGCTACACCCTTACTTCCTGTTGCTGCATATTTTCTTGGGTACAGTCTTCGTTGCTAGTTTACCATTCACCAAAATGCGCCACCTGGTGATGGCTCCGCTGAATATTATTTTACGCCCCCGCCGCCCGATGGGCACTTTAGCAATAATTGAAGATATCGAAACCACAGAAATTCTGGGAGTCGGCAATATCAACGAATTCAGATCCCGCGAGCTGCTTTCTTTTGATGCCTGCCTGGATTGTGGGCGCTGTGAAGAGGTCTGCCCGGCAACCATCAGCGGGATGGATTACTCGCCACGC
>PVMK01189005.1_pt2 | contig 15206 bp, 16 predicted proteins | sample 1853481 | NCBI WGS metagenome assembly PVMK01 (sample SAMN08533507, study PRJNA380276) | Marine sediment metagenome, whole genome shotgun sequencing project.
CGCTCATCGATTTCGAGAGTAAAAGCGTGCTTCACGGCGGAAACTTCCACGGCGCACACGTCTGTGGCGCAATGGATTCGCTCAAGGTCGCGATTGCGAGTGTGGCCGATCTTCTCGACCGCCAACTCGCACTCCTGTGTTCTCCGGAGACCAACGGAGGCCTTCCCCGAGAATCTGGTGAAGGGCAGCGGACCCGAGACGTTGGTGCATCACGGTTTCAAGGCGATGCAGATCAGCGCCTCGGCATTGACCGCCGAGGCCCTGAAGCTCACGCTTCCCGCGGCGGCGTTCAGTCGCAGCACCGAGTCGCACAACCAGGACAAGGTGAGCATGGGGACGATTGCGGCGCGCGATTGCCTGAGGATCCTCGAGTTGACGGAGACGGTGGCTGCCATCGGGTTGTTGGCGACGTCGCAGGCGGTGGATCTGCGCGGCGCGGCCGCGTGCTCTGCAAGCAGCGTTGCGATGCGAGACGCTGTGCGAGAGCGAGTTCCGGTGCTGGACGTCGACCGGCGTCAGGACATCGACATCAAACAGGTGCTGCGACTCCACCGCGACGGGCGCCTTCCGTGTTTGGCGCCGAGTGATGGAACTACGGCGGAAACCTGATTCATGCGCCGAGCGCGCAGCGTCCTGGCCATACTACTCCCGATCGTTTGGGTGCTTTCCGGTGGAGACTCGCTCGCATCGGACGCGAGTGGGTCCGCGCCCACCGAACTGGAAGCGCTGATGCAGCGCTTCGCGGAAAGCGGCGGCGTGCGCGCCCGATTCCGTGAATCCCGTCACCTCTCGATCCTGACCGATCCAATCGAAACGACGGGGATGCTCTACTTCGCGCCGCCCGATCGACTTGCGCGTCACACTACCTCGCCGGGCCGCTCGAGGATCGTGATCGAAGCGGGACGCGTATCGATCGGAGACGAGACCGGTCAGCGGGTGTTCGACTTCAGCACGAACGAAATTGCCCAGGCCCTCGTCGGCAACCTGATGGTCATGTTCCGCGGAGATCTGAAATCGCTGCGTGAGCGATATTCGATCTCGTTCGATTCCAATGAGGAGAGCTGGACGCTCGATCTCGAGCCGCGTTCCCGCGCCTTGCGCAGCATCATCGAACGGGTTCAATTTGTCGGAAAGGGCAGGGATCTGGCCGCGATGGAGACTCGCGAACCGAACGGAGATCGGACGATCATGAAATTCAGCGAGATCGAGACCGGCCTCTCCTGGGAGCAGGAAGATCTCGACAGGGTCTTCTCCGTCGATCCGCCCGACACCACACCATGAACGACCTGCGCGTGCGCTGGATCACCGTCGCCTTGCTGGCGGGGGTCGGCCTTTACGGTGTCTCGCGGCTGGAGTTCACGAATTCGATCAAGTCCTTCATTCCCGCTGCGGGCGAGCTCGGCGATCTCTCGCTCGAGCTGGTGGATTCGCCGCTGGCCCGGCGCATGGCGATTTCGATCGGGGGCGGCGAGAAGCGCAGCGGGGCTGCAACCGCCCTGGCGGAGAGCCTGCGCTCCCACCCCGAGGTCGCCTGGGTCGAATCCGGTTTCGACGAGGATGCGCTGCGCGGCATCTACGAGCTCTACTTCGACCGCCGCGTGTACCTGATCTCCGAGAAGCCCGCGACCGAGATCCCGGCCATGTTGGAGCCCGCCGCGCTCGAACGGCGTGCGGACGATCTGCGGCGCAGGCTCGCGCAGCCGGACGCCATGCTCCTTTCGAGAACCGCACCCGGCGATCCCCTGGGCCTCTTCCAGAACATCGTCGATCGAATTCGCGACGCGAATCCCGCACTGTCGAGTGGAGGCGGGAGCTTCGAGAGCGCGAGCGGAGAGCACGCGATCGTCTTGTTGGGATTGCGATCGTCACCGTTCGACTCCGAACGCCAGGGGCCGCTGCTGGACTACCTCGATTCTGAGTTCGCCCGTCTGAATGCCGAAGCCGGTGGTCAGCTGGTGCTCGAGTTGAGCGGGATCAACCGGGTCTCCGTCGCCTCCGAGCGGAGCATCCGCGGCGACACCAACTTCATCTCGGCGGTCTCGGTCAGCGTCGTGTGCGCTCTGTTCCTGTTGGTCTTTCACTCGCTGCGCCACCTCGCGATCGCGATCTTGACGCCCCTGGGTGGTTTCGCGGTGGCAATGGCCGTGGCCTTGTCTGGCAAAGAACCCGTTCACGGCATTACGCTCGGGTTCGGCTTCGTGCTGATTGGCGTGGCCATCGACTATCCCATTCATTTGATGAATCACCACTCTCTGTCACCGCCCGGCACACGGCCGCGCGAGACGGTCGTGCAGATTCGCTCCTCTCTGCTGCTCAGTGCACTCACCACGACCCTGGCCTTCGTCGCTCTCGCGCTGAGCGGCTTTCCCGGACTCCAGGCGATGGGAACCTTTGCCGCGATCGGAATTCCCGTCGCGCTGGCGATCACGCTCTTCTCGATTCCGGCGTTCATGAGCCCGAGTGCGGTGCCGACCCCGGCTCAGCGCGCCCTGGCTGGCGGATTCGCGTGGCTGGTGGGCTGGCTCAGTGCGCGCGAGGCCATCGCAGTCGCGCTCTTTGCGGTCTGCGCGGTGATTGCCGCCGTCGGCGTGCCGCAGATTCGCTGGGAGGATGATCCCTCGACGCTGATCGCTGGCGATCCGGCGCTGATTGCCGAGAGCGAGCGCGTCCGCGGGCGCATCGCGGACTTCGACAGCGGGCGCTTCGTGGTCGGACTCGCGCCGGATGCTGAAGCCGCACTGGTTTTGAACGATCAGATTCACGAGCAGCTCAGCCAGGCAATCATCGCCGGCGATCTGGACGGCATGAGTTCGCTGCACACCTTCCTCTGGTCTCAGGCATTGCAGCGTAGGAATCTCGGGGCCTTGCGGTCGGTGCCCGATCTGGCCGACCGGATCGATCGGATCTACGTACAAAGTGGATTTCAATCAGGTGCCTTCCAGAGCTTTTCCGCGGCCGTCGCTGATCCGCCCGTTGCGCCGCTTCGCGCCGAGGATTTCACCGGAACGGCATTGGAGCGCTCGATCGACTCTCTGGTCGAACTCGATGGGCGCTGGGCGGTCGTCACCTACCTGCGCGGCGTGACATCGAGCGACGCTATTCGTCAGGCGCTCGCCGGTCTCGAAGACACTCGCTATATCGACCAGAAGGAGATCGTTGCGGGTGTCTATCAGGGCTATCGGCGTTCGATGGTGCGCGTTCTCGCACTGGGTTGTGTCGTCGTATTCGTCGTTCTTCAGCTTCGCTACCGGAACTTGCGCGCCGGTCTGCTCGCATTTTCGACGGCGGGGCTCGCGGCTCTCGCCACCTACGGGACTTTTGGAATCCTCGGCGTGTCGGTCAATGTCGTATCGACCATCAGTCTGCTGCTGGTGCTCGGCATGGGCGTCGACTATGGGATCTTCACGGTGGACGGGGCGCGGGTGTCGGATCGACTCGGCGCCACGCTCTCGAGTATCCTGGTTTCGTGCCTGACGTCGGTGTTCGTCTTTGGAACGCTCGCCCTCTCGGAGCAACCTGCGCTTCGCGCCATCGGGCTCACCACGGGGATCGGCATCCTTTTTGCCCTGGCTCTATCTCCCGCGGTCTTCGTGATGGCCCGGCGAAGAGGAGTGCGATGATGAACGCCAACCTGGTCGTTGGGATCCTCGTGTTGGGAGTGTCGCCGCTGCTGGTCTCTTGTGCGGGGAGCGGTTCGTGGGGCCAGCGCCCGCACTGCCCGGTCGTTCCGGTATCGACCACAGACCATCTCGAAGACGTCGAGCTGCGCGCGCGCATGCACTTCAGCATGAACGGTCGGAAAGCTCATTTCGAAGTCATTGCGCGCAGGGTTCCCGAGGAGCTCGTGGTGGTGGGGAATCGCGCAGCACGGGGTCCGCTTGTTCGCCGTCCACCAGCGAGGCCGCGAGATTGTGGTGGGAGAGGCATCGTCCCGAAAGTACACGCACCTGGCACTCTGGGCGCTGGATGCGTTGCACCGGGCCATCTGGATCTCCGCGCCGTCGGACCGGGGGACTGGCCCAGTGGTAGACTGGAGCTGGGAGAACGAAAGCGTGACGGAATCGATCGGCAGCGGGCAACGCAGGCGGGAGTTCACACACCCGGATGCGTCGGACTCTGTCGTGATCTACTACGCGTCACCCTCCGCGGAACGCGGCGATCACGTCGAGATCCAGAATCCCTGGTGCGGCTACGAAGCCAGGTTCGTCGTCTTCGACACGCCCAAGCGGGGCGGCCGATGAGCGATCGCGCACGCCGGGGCTACCCGGTCACGGCCTGGTCGACGGTGAACAGCCTCGGGACGAGCACCGAGCAGGTGATTTCGGCGCTTCGACGCGGGCGGGCTTCGCTGACACCTCCGCCTCTGGGTGCACCCATCGAGACCGTCTGCGGTGTCGTCGACGGCGATCTCCCCGCACTGCCGAAAGAATTGGAGCGCTTCGACTCGCGGAACAATCGCTTCGTCCAGCAGGCTCTGGCCGAAATCGGCACTGCCCTCGACGCCGCACGCGATCGATGGGGCGCAGAGCGAGTGGGTATCTGTGTGGGTTCCAGCACTGCCGCGATGGATAAAATCGAGAACGCCTACAACGTCCACGCCAAGACCGGCTCGTTTCCGTCGAGCTTCGACGTCTATTTGAGCGGCTCATTCGATGGACTCATCCAGACCCTGCGCGCATTGACGGGATTGGAGGGGCCCGCCACCGCGATCTCGAACGCCTGTGCGTCGAGCGGTAAGGCCTTCGCCAGCGCCCGGCGCTGGCTCGATGCGGGCGTGGTCGATGCCGTTCTGGTCGGCGGCGCTGATAGTCTCTGCCAGATCACGCTTCGCGGTTTCCGCTCGCTGGGCCTGCTGTCTGGCGAACCCACCCGGCCATTCAGCAGCCAGCGGTGCGGCATCAACATCGGGGAGGGAGCTGCCTTTTCGCTGCTCGAGCGCAGCGGCGAGGGTCCGCGCCTGTTGGGCGCCGGTGAGAGCGGCGACGCACATCACATGACGACGCCAGACCCCGAAGGCCGCGGCGCCCAGCGCTCCATGGAGGCTGCGATCTCCGATGCCGGTGTGTCGGCGGTCGAGATCGATTATGTGAACGCCCACGGAACGGGCACGGTGTTCAACGACGCCATGGAGGCGAGGGCGATTCGCGCCACCCTCGGCGCCCAGGCGGATCCGGTCGTCGTGTCCACCAAGGGCTACGTCGGTCATACCCTCGGTGCGGCGGGCGCCATCGAAGCGGTCTTCGTGCTCGAGTCATTGCAGAATCGGTGGATCCCGGGAAGCGTTGGCGCAGATCCGCTGGATCCGGAACTCGGACTGAACATTCCCACGATGGCCGTCGATGCTGACGTCCGCGTTGCGCTCAGCAATTCCTTTGCGTTCGGTGGAAGCAATGTGAGTCTCGTATTCGGAGCGCCCGAATGAAGCCGGTCTACGTGCGCGGCCTGGGGTTCTGGACGCCCGGCTACGCGAGCCCCGAGGCTTGGTGCCGCGGCGAGTCCGATCCGTTGGTCGATGCGCCTGAAGTCGCTCTGCTCTCGGGCCCACTCCGGCGGCGCGCCACCGGTCTGACACGCGTGGCCGTGGAGGTCCTTCACCAGGCGACCTGCACGGCGGGCCGTGATGTGGCGACGCTTCCCATCGTCTGGGCGACCGCACACGGAGAACACACCACTGCGATCAAGATTCTCGGCATGATGCGCAGCGGGGAGGGCAAGCTCTCTCCGACCCACTTTCACAATTCCGTTCACAATACGGCCAGCGGTTACGCGTCGATCGCGCTGGGCAATTGCTCACCGTCGACCACCGTCACAGGAGGCGTGGAACTGGTGGCCTCGGCCTTTCTAGAGGCGATCTGTCACCTCGAAGCCGCGGCGGAAGACGTGGTGGTGGTACTCGCAGACGAACCGCTGCAGCCGCCCTTCAACTACAGCGATGGTGCGGCGCCGCTGGCGCTGGCGTTTTGTCTTTCTTCCCGTTCGGAAGGCGCGAGCGCGGTGCTCTGCGATTTTCGGCGAGACGCCGTTGCCCCGGTGAAACACTGCGATCGATTCGGGTCACTCTATGTGGAGGGAGCGCTTCCGCTACTGGAACGGATCGTGCTCCGTCGACCGGGCACTGTGCCGCTCGAAGTGGTCAGTAAACGCTCCGGCCCGATCCACTGCGTGGATCTCGAACTCGTCGAGGCTTAGTTCTCGGTTTGCTTTGGAACGGGTCGTTCAGTCGTTTTCTTCGCTGAGGTGATGGAGGCGATCTACTTCGAGGTCGCGCAGCTCGCTGCGCTCGCCCGACGGCCAATCGATCAGGACCTCGTCGACGAGGGTGGCGTTTCCGATGCCGAAGTGTTGGCGAAGGCTGCTGCTCGACAGATAGCCGCTGCCGCTGGTGACCACGCGCGTCTGCCATTGGGTGCCCGTTCTGATGCGCACTCGCGCACCGACAGCATCGCGGTTTGAACGGGTCCCCTCGAGTTCGAAGCCAATCCAGTGCCCCGATCCGCGCCGGTTCTGAAGCAGCCCTGCCGGTTGGTAGAAGTTGCGCAACACGATGTCGAGGCGGCCGTCGCGATCGGTGTCGAGAACGGCCATCCCGCGGCCATCCTCGATTCGGTCCGCAGCGTTGACCCAGCCGACGTCAGTGAATGTTTCGTCGCCGTTGTTCCGAAACAGCACGTTTTGCTCGCGACCGTTCAGGCTGTGGTTGCCGATGTTGAGCAGGAAGCCGCTGTGTGTGTTGAGGCGTCGACCGACGCCTTCCATCATCTCCAGTCAGAGGTCGTCCTCGAGGGGGCCGCTGATGAATCCGTTCACGGCGTACAGATCGAGGCGGCCGTCGTTGTCGTAATCCATGAAGTCGCCCGCCCATCCCCATTGACCATCTCGAACTCCTGCACTGTCGCTGATGTCCGTGAAGCTACCGTCGCCGTCGTTTCGAAACAGCGAGCTGCCGCGCAGGAGCCGGTCGGTGATGATGTCCGCCTCCTTCTGGACCGCATCCGTGAAGAGCCCGATGAACTTGAAATACCAGGGGATCGGCATCGGGAAGTCCGGGATGGAAGAGCGCCCAGCCCGAGTTCGAGTGCATTCCCGAGACGAAGAGGTCGAGATCGCCATCCCCGTCGATATCACCCCAGGATGCGCCCATCGCGGATCCGCCATCGGTCACGCCGGCTTCGGCCGTCCGGTCGGTGAAGGTCCCGTCTCCGTCGTTGTGGTAGAGGCGGTTGTTGCCGAATTCATTCGCCACGTAGAGATCGGGCCAGCCGTCGCCATCGTAGTCGCCCCAGGCTGCAGCCATGTCCCAGCCCGGGCTGTCGACACCGGCCTGCTTCGATACGTCGTCAAAGGTTCCGTCACCGCGGTTGTGAAGCAGCGTTCCGCGCTCGCCGTTGCGCGCGTTGTTTGCGGGCCTTGGCGACTTCTTTTCGTGGTTTCCCATTCCCGACACATAAATGTCGAGAAAGCCGTCGCGATCGTAATCCGCGACGACGGGCATTCAGCGCCCGGCTGGTACGCCGACGTCTCGACTGACGTCGACGAAGCGTCCGGTTCCATCATTGTGAAACAGGCGATCCCCACCGGATACCGCGGCGACGAAGAGGTCCAACCAGCCATCGTTGTCGTAATCCAGGAAGACGACGCCACCTGCGGCGGCGGGATACGGCCTCGGCAATCCCACTTCCCGCGTCGCATCTTCGAACGTTCCATCGCAGCGGCTGCGATAGAAGACCAGATCGGGGCTGCCCGCGAGGATCAGATCTTCGCAGCCGTCGCGGTTTGCATCGCCGACGGCGACCCCCGAGGCCTGGCGCACCGGATTCTCTTCGGTGTCGCCAAACAGTCGGAACGGAGGCGAAGCCTGATTCTGGTGGATACTGTCGATTCCGACGGCCGCCGTGGCCCACTCGAAGCGGGGCTGGCCGAGAGACACCAGCGTTCGCGCGGTGACCTCCTCTTGCGTGATTTCCCAGAAGGGATCGAAATAGCGGACTCGGAGCGTCGCGTACTGCTCGAGCTGGCGGCGGTCGCCCTCGGGTCCGGTGCCGCGAACGATCAGGTGGACGGTCGTGCGATATCCGAGAGGGTCGGGGTTCCGCCAGTCGACGCGCCCGATTCGCAACTCGGTCCGAGAAATGTCTGCGAAGAGCGCCAGCAGTTTCTCGTAACGCTCGCGGATCGGCTCTTCGCCGCCGCTTCCCGTCCAGCGAAGCGTCGTCTCCTCGGCCGACGATGAAACCGGCTGCACGTCGTCCCAGCGCAGCCCCGTGCCCGTCTGCGTTGCGTACAACCGAACCAGCGTGTCCAACTCGCGGCTTTGGAGCTGCTTGGGCCAGTGGCTGTGGAGAGCCGAGTTCAACGGATCGATCAGCGTTTGGCGCGCGGTATCCCAGTCTTTGGCGTAGCTCGCGACGGGCGCGCCCAGCGCTGCCACCAGTAGAAACAGCATGAGCGTGCGGGAGTTCGAACGGCCTTGACTCAACGGCATGATCTAATCCACACTCTCCGATCGAGATGTGTTCACATTGTAACCAGATAAACTTGCCTTGTAACACAATAAGCGTTGTCGGACACTGACCCTCAACGTCGATGCGGCACTCGAAGCCACCATCGAGTGTGCGCGCAACAGCCCCCTTGTACGCCGAGCGACTTCGCGGCGTGCAGGTCCGCAATCCCTCCGAGCTGCGGAAACTGCCGCTCACGACCCGCGCCGACCTCGCTCGCGGTGGGGCTTCATGGGACACGTGCGCTGCCGCTGGAAGAAGTTTGCCACTACGGTGAGACATCTGGCACCAGTGGCGCGGGGGCGAATTCGACCTGGCTGACCGCGGCCGATTTCTCACGCAGCGCCCGGGCCATCGCCAAGCGTCACCCCGACGTCTTCGCGCCCGGGGCCAGATTCTGTTGAACCGATTCGCGTTCATGGCGGCTCCCGCACACCTGATCCAGCTGATCGCCCAGCAGGGCGGTGGCGTCGCGATTCCGGCGGGAAACATCAACTGGGACGTGCCGTTCCCGCGCGCGCTCGATCTGGCGTGGAGCACGGGCGCGAACGTTCTCGCCGGGCTCCCGCTGGAGCCCATCGTGTTGGCCCAGATCGCTCGCGCTCGCGGACTCGACCCCGGCGAAGGATCTCCAGCTCGACACCTTCTTCCTGGGTGGTGCGCCGCTCCCGCCGGTGATGCAGCGCCGGATCGAACGCATCTGGGGCGGCCGGGTGATAGAGCTCTACGGCTCCACCGAAACGATGCTGCTCGGGACGGGATGTCGGGCGCGGAGCCTCCACCTCGAGCCGGACCTCGCCCACTGTGAGGTGCTTCATCCCGACTCGGATGAGGAGATCGGTGTCGGCGAAGAGGGTCGCCTGATCGTCACCACGCTCGGGATCGAGGGCAGCCCCCTCGTGCGCCTCGACACGGGCGACCGGGTGCGACGCCTGCCCCCTTGCGAATGCGGAGACCCCCGCCCGGCGATCGTCGTGCTGGGTCGTGAAAACGACGTCGTCGAGCTCCAGGGCCGGCGGCTCCATTCCTACGATCTCGTCGAGGCGGGCGCAGCAGCTGCGGATGCACTCGACAGCTCGGTGTTCTTCATGGTTGTCCTTCAGGACCGTCTCGTGATCCGGATCGAGTCCGAGCGTGGATCCGGGCGATCCCTACGAAGCTGCCCGTAAACATCTAGAAGACGTGAACGTCGAGATCGAGACCACCGAGCGAAACCAGCTGCTCGACGTGGAACAGCTCAGCCGCAGCCCCAGCGTCTACAAACCGGTGCTGGTGAGCGATTGGCGGCGGCCGGGAAAGCGCATTCTCTCGGTCAATCAAGGTATGATTGAGTGGACGCGGCCAACCCTTCCCGAGCTGTGGCGCTGGTTCGTGCGCAGTCTGCGAAGCAGCGTGCGCGGACGCCGACTGGCACGGGGCGTGCGGGTAGCCAAGGATCCAAGTCGGTGATATAGGAGTCAAATGTCAGTGTTCTCGATCGACCCCTGAGGTTCTCGCCGCGCGCCGAGAGCGCGCGCAGCAGCGCGCACTCATAGAGAAGGTCCCCGACTCGCCGCGACCTCGGCGCCGGGCAAGCCCCTCGACGATGACGATCTGGTGACGCTCTTCCTGTCGGCCGACGTCCCAACCGATGATCTCCTCGAAGTCGCGCGCGAGATGCAGGCGCCTGGCGCTCCAAAGCTCGAGACTTTTTCACCGCTGTACATCTCCAACGAATGTGACGGCGAATGTCTCATGTGCGGTATGCGTCGCGTCAACGGCGAGCTCCATCGGGTCACGGCAAGCGAAGCGGGAATCGACGAGCAGCTCGACATCCTGTATCGACGCGGGCTGCGAGGTGTCGCACTGCTGACAGGCGAGTACCGGCGCGGCGCCCTGCGCGACGAAATGTTGAAGCGCACGACGGCCGCGGCGCGGGGTGCTCTGGAGCGCGACTTCGCCCACGTGCTGATCAATATCGGATCTCTCGAGATCGAGGAGTACGAAACGTTCATGGGCGGTATGCCGCCCCTCAGCGACGCAGCGCTGCTTACCATGTGCACGTTCCAGGAAACCTACGATCCGATCGTCTACAAAAAATTCATGGGGTCCGATCGCGAGAACCCGCGGAGCGACTTCAAGCGGCGGCTCGAAAACTTCGATCGCGCTGTCGACGCGGGTTTTCGATCCGCGAATCCGGGCCTTCTGCTTGGGCTGAATCACGATCTCGCCTACGAGCTGCTCGCGCTCAGTGCCCACGTGCGTCACCTGCTCGCGCGAGACATGACGGTCTACATCAGCCTTCCGCGCCTTCGAAAGGCCAGCGGCGCGGCCCATCACGCAGGTGTTAGCGACGACGAACTCACCCGTGTCGTCTCGTTGCTCTCGGTCGCGTTTCCGGAGGCAAAGGTCGTGATCTCGACGCGAGAAGCTCCGGACATGCAGCGTCTGCTCGTGCCGGTGATCGGCGTGCTGACGGCCGGTTCGCCCGGCGTGGCGCCCTATACCGATGCGGGCGCGCGCTTCGAGATCGAAGAGAGCCAGTTCGTAGTCACCGACCAGCGTTCGATCGAAGTCATCCTCGCAGAGCACCTGGCGGCTGGTGCCACCATCGATGGATACGAGCCGGCGGCTTCCAGCTTCGCCAATCCCGCTTGAGAGGGTGAGAGCAAAGATCATCTTCGTCGGGAACCTCCTGATCGGAGTGGGGCTGCTCGCCTTCGTTCTCTGGAAGTACGGCGGTCCCGCGCTGGGCACTCTCGGGGCGGCCCCGTCGGCTGCTCTGCTGGCGGGCTTCCTGGCAACCGCTTTTTCGACGCTGGTCTGCCTCTCTTGGCGCTGGGGTTACGTCCTCTTCGGCCTGGACGGGCGCCTCTCGCTGTTCCGCCTGACTCTGTATCGGAGCGCCGCCCATTGCCTCGCGGTGCTGGTACCGAGCGGCAAGCTGGGGGGCGATCCTTTGCGGGCCTGGCTTGCGTCGCGCGACGGTGTCGGGCCCGGCAAGGCGATCGCGAGTGTTGCGGTCGACCGCACGCTCGAACTCGCGTCCAATGCGCCGTTCAGCATCATCTTCGGCTTCCTGCTGCTACAGCACGGTATTCCCCAACTCGAACGCGTGCTGGTCAGTGTCAGCGTGGGGACGCTTGGGCTGGGTGTGGGGATCTTCATCGCCGTGCGGCGCCTCCACCGCGGCGCCGGTCTGGTGGCGCCTCTCGCCCTGAGCATGCGGCTCGATCGCTTCCGCCTCATCGATCGACAGATGGACGTGTTGGCCGATTCCGATGCATCCGCCGCGAGGCTCGTCGAACAGCCGCGACGCATGCTCGGTGCCTTCGTCGCGGGACTCGTCGCGAATCTGTTGGTGATTGGAGAATTTTTTCTCCTGCTGGCCGCCTTTGGATTGCCGACCGACCCGATTGCGATCGTCGCTGCAATCTTCGCGACCGGGGCCGCCCACATGCTTCCGATCCCCGCAGGAATCGGCGTCCTCGAGGGCGCGACCCTGTGGCTGTTCCAGATGCTCGGCTACTCCGCCGACGTGGGGCTCGCGGTGGGACTCGCGGCGCGCCTGCGCGAGTTGATCTGGATGCTGCCGGGCGCGACGTACCTGCTGGTCCGTTCGCTCAACTCGTCGCTCGGAAGGGTTCGAGACGTTTGAGGGCAAGGGCTCCGAGCGGGCTCAATTCCCGAAGTAGGTAGCGAGCTTCTGGCTCATGTCGTCGCAGACATTGGGGGCGCAGGTTCCGGTCAGTCCGCGCCCCTTGATCACCATCAAGTGTCTGTCTCTACCATCTAGGATGTACGCAATGTTGCTGCTGCCCCCGCAGGTCTGGTTTTTGTGCCTTCTCCCCACGTTGACGTTCAAGATGTAGTCGGCTTCCGCATACGATTCCGCCAGACGAACGCCCGCTTTGCGCAGCGATTCCATTATCCGGGGCCTTTGCACGTTGGCCTGAAGGAAGACCGCGGGGTTGGCGATCAGCGGAGCCCTTGGAGTCCGAGTCACGGTGGGCGGCACCGGCGACGTACAACCGGAGCCGAGAACGACTTGCGCGGCGATTGCGATGACTAGGGCGATATTTTGCGCGATTCGCATTGTTTCCTCCGGATGGGTCAATCTATCGTATCACGATGATGAGTTACCGGTGTTTCCGTTCGATGAGTCAACCATGCTTCGGTCCGACGAGTCAACGATGTTTTCGTCTCATTCTTGTCCTCGTGACGCTTGCGTTCGTCGGCTGCGCGTCCGCGCCCGGCGGCGGGACGATCCAATACGCCGCCACCGATGCTATCGAAGCTGGTGGTAAAGATGTTTCGGTGAGCGTCGACGCCAGCGAGCTCAGCGGCGAGCGCAGGGCGGCTTTCCTCCAACAGGCCGGCGCCAAGAAGATCACGAACAAGGTGCTGCAGAAGCTGTGGTCGGGTGTTGGGAAAATGCAACTCCCCGACGCGCTGAACATCCGGGTTACCGGTTTTCGCCTGCGGTCCGGTTCCACCGGCTTCTGGTTGGGGCCGATGGCCGGAGCCGACCGGATCGCCGTGACCGTGGAGGTCGTCCACGGCAGCGCCGCCGCCAGGAGCTTCGCCACGAATACGTCGACGGCGGTCGGCGGCTTCATCCGCCCGGGAGCCGTGGAACGCTTCGACCGGATGGTCAACACGCTCGCCGAGCGGATCGTCGCTGGCATCTGATCCCAACGGATCGTCAACGGCGTTTGATCTCAATGGATCTTCGCTGGCATCTGATCTCGGCGGATCTTCGAGGGCACGGGGCCTCAACGGATCGTCGCCGGCAGCGGATCCCCGCGGATCGCCGACGGTTTGAACTTTGGCTCAGGGCGAGTGGGAGGTGTTGGCTCCGCCTCTCGGGCGATGGTTCTCCGTCGCCGCGGGCACCAGGGTCCGGATGTGGCGCCACAGCGGCCCGTCGTAACCGTTGGAACGCAGCAGGTCGAAGATCCTCGCGTCGTAATTCACGCCGAGCGCGGGGATGCTCCACCACGGGAACTCGCTCTTGTGTTCCTCGAGGAGCTTCAGGATCGATTCGCGCAACTTCTCGCGCTCTCGCGCAGTCTCGGAATCCAGCGCCTCGGCGTCGTCGACCCAGGCCATCAGGATCGCGCTGAAGGGATCGAGGTCGACGATGAAGTCGAGGGTTCGCAGCACGTCGTCGAAGGTCTCTCCCGGGGTGCCGAGGATGAAAGTATGGCAGTCCGGGATGCCCACCTGAGCCGCGATCCGGTGTAGGTTGCGGCCCTCCTCGGCCCTGAAGCCCTTGCGGAGCCTGGCGAGAATCTCGTCCGATCCCCAGTCCGCCCCGCCCTCCATGCCCGCGCACCCCGCCTCGGCCATCAACTCGGCGAGCTCGGCGTCGAAACCGAGCGGATTCGCGTAGCACGTCCACGGGATCTTCACCTCCCGAGCGATCATCTCGCGGCAGACGGCCTTCGCCTGGCCCTTGGGAAGATTGAAGACCGAGTCGACCATGAAGACATGAGAGGTCGCCGGTTGCTGCTCGAGGCTCGCGACGAGCTCGTCGACGACGGCCGCGGGCTTCCGAGCGCGGCCGACCCGACCTTCGATGATCGGGTAGGTGCAGTAATCGCAGCGCAGCGGGCAGCCGCGCTTGGTCTGGAGCGACTCGATCCCGAAGCGTTCGTAGTAGCGTGGATCGACCAGCGAGCGATCCGCGGGCGACAGTGTGTTCATGTCGAGGAAGCCCGGCGCTGGGCCGTTCGAGATGACGCCCCCGTCTTCGAATCGATGCAGGTTGCCGATCTCGTCGAAGCCCAGGCCGGCCTCCAAGCGGTCGAGCAGCGCGGGAAACGCCTCCTCGGCCTCACCGGAGATCCCGAAGTCGGGCCGCAGGCGCTTCATCAGCTCGACGGGCATCACGCTGAAACCGCTGCCTCCGATTGCGATGGGCGCCTCGGTGGCATTGCGGATCACTCCGATCAGCCCGTCGTAATACTCGAGGGTGTTGGACGTTCCGGAATAGTCGGCGTTCTGGATGTTCCGCATTCCGAGCGCGACCACGTCGGGCCCGAATGCGTCCAAACTCCCAGCGAGGACCTCTGCGGGCGCATCCTCGAAGCAGAGGTCGATGAGGGTCGCCTCGTGTCGCTTCGGCAGGTTCGCGATCACCGAGAGGATTCCGATCGGGATGGCCGCGTCGGGGAGCAGCTCGCGATTTCCAGAAACGAACGCGACTCTCATCGGAGTGGGCTCCAGATTGTGCCATGGCCCTCGGCGACCCCGGGGGCCGTCGAAGAATAGGCGATTTGACCTCGCAGGCGGGGAGTGAGAGCATCGGGGTTCTTCTTCGGGATGGCGAAGCTCAGGGGATCGAACTTGGCAGGGAGAGTGCTGATCACCGGAGCGAGCCGCGGCATCGGACGCGCCATCGCCCTGCAGCTCGCGCGGGTGGGATTTCCGGTTGCGCTCAACTACCGCCAGCGGTGCGAGGAAGCCGAGAAGACCCAGGCCATGGTCCGGGATCTCGGCGGCGACGCCGCGCTGCTCCCGTTCGACGTCGCGGATCGGGCGGCCTGCGCGGAGGCCCTCGAGTCGGACCTGGTGGCCAACGGGGCCTTCTTCGGTGTTGTCTGCAACGCGGGCGGTCACGAAGACGTGCGTTTCCCGGAACTGACGGTGGGAACCCGGGATTCCGTGAGCCGCACGAACCTCGACGGGCTCTACAACGTCGTACATCCGCTGGTGATGCAGTAG
>PVMK01120747.1_pt1 | contig 15201 bp, 11 predicted proteins | sample 1853481 | NCBI WGS metagenome assembly PVMK01 (sample SAMN08533507, study PRJNA380276) | Marine sediment metagenome, whole genome shotgun sequencing project.
GGATCTGTATCGAAGACCTTGCTCGGCATCCGTATAGCGAATACCGAAACCGAGATGGAGTAAATTGCTTTCGTCCTCGGAGATGAATGGCAACCAGGTGACACGACCAACCACCTGGCTGGCGCTGTCGCTAAACGACGAGCCGCTCTCGATCCAGTCGTTAAAAAAACCGCCGGCCCAGGTCATTCGCTGATCGAGCGCCGTGCTGCTGATCACGGCGCCAAAGTTCCTCGAAGGATTTAATGCGTCCGAGACCGCGGCACGTTCCTGCATCGGCAACTGCACCATGGACATGATGCGTTCCATCGAAAACGGTTCCTTTTGCTTACCGACACTCAGGGTTATCTTGTCGGATACGGGAATATCCAGGCGGTAGTCGAAAAACACAAAGCTATCCAACTGTTCTGTTTCAAATCCCTTATCGAAAGTATTGGTTGCGCCGGCAAGTGTGTAGATCCACGGTCTCTCGAAATTTAGGGTGCCAACCACACCAGCCCGGAACGCTCTAATTTCGCCACCCTCAAACAACTGCAGATCACCAACCTGTTGCTCACTGTCGCTGTCTTGACTAAGCCACTGCTGACGGTCGAGGGCGACGCCCGCTATGAAAATCCCGGATACGTATTTTGTCTCCCAGCGATTCCACTTGGTCGTATCCTGATAGGACAATGGTAATGCCATTGGGGGAGGTGAATAGGCTGTCCAGCCAAGCCGCTTGGGTTCATCCACCACCTCATCTTCTTCAATTTCAATCAGGTTGTTTTCAAATAGTCGTCCGTTATGCACGGCAAAGACGGTAAAGAAACTGGTGTCCAGGAGAATTTCAAAATTTTCTCTCGGATTTTGATTGAGGATGATAAAACTTGGCGTCTCCCCGATCTGCAGTTGCCCGAGCAAGTATCCATTGCGGGCATCTACAGCCAACATCGAATCGTCGACGGTCACTACGTCCTTCGTGATGATCTCGAGCTTGTTGTCCCTAATCAGTATGTTGACCGATACGCCTTCAGTGCCTTCTCCGCCATCCAGCAACTGCACGTTTCGAATCAATACGTTTTGCGGATCGACGATTTGTGCGAATACGAGTTGTGGCAATGGCAAAAAACAAATCAGTAGAATTGGCAGAATAGTCAGCCGCAGCTGCAAATAGCTCATATCAGCAATCCGGTAAGCAATTAGTCAGAGAGATTTTAGTAAGTTGAAATCAACAAGTAATGGCTGCCATTTCGAGAATAAGACCCCTCAATATGAGTAGAAACGAAGAACAATCATACGATGCAGCACTAACTAGCGTCAGCGCAGCACGCTATTGTAAACTATGAGACTGAGTCTCAATAGAAACACATTTGGCTTCCTAATGGCCGGACTAAAACAACAGGGATCTTCTCGTGTCAACCCGAAATCTTTTGTCTGGTTCACACTCGTCGTCACGATTGGCTGCTCACCGAACGGTAATACTGAGAGCATCGCGGCGCCGGCTACGGCGTCTTCGGCTTGACGAGCAAGCCTTCGAGCGTTGAGGTCGAGCGAAAATACCAGCAGATGTTCAGTAGTATTGCCGATTCAGTTATTTAGACGGAGCCTCAATGACCCGTTTGAAAAGAACCTTCGCTGCATTGGTCTGCCTGGGCATGCTGGTGCAAGTTGCCGTTGCTCAGCAATCTGAGCCTGTCGAATCCGAATCCGAAACCGAATCCGACGGGACTCAATCCGGCTACACCGACCTCGGCAAGTTCGGCGGGCCGGAAGACGTTGAGGCCCGGTTGAGGGAGAACGACAAGGAACGCGAGTCAACATACGAGTTTGACAACCTGCAGCGCAGTCTGAAGCCCTATTTCGACTGGAAGCGGGGAGTCAATGACGAACACGGCGTGTCAGTTGGGTCCAGCTTGTATCTGCTCTACCAAAAGGCGAATTCAGATCTCGGTGGTGACGACGATGCGCTGGGCTATGTATTCCGACAGCAGGGTAACTGGGCTTTTTCGGGGCGCGGCACCAATAGTCCGGGTCGCCTGCAATGGCGATTCGAAGCCCGATCGAATATCGGCGGTTTCATTTCACCGGGCCAGCTCGGCGCCGCGACCGGCGTCGCTGCATTGGCGCCAGGATTTGCCTACAGCCACAATTTTGACTTCGACCTGGCCATCATCAACTGGACGCAGGGTTTCAATGACGGTAAAGCCGGATTCGCGGTGGGCAGGCTTGGCTTCGACGTCTACCTGGATGCGTTTCCGTTTCAAACGCTCTCGAAAGGATTTATCAACCGTGCGTTTATTTTAAATCCGACGATCGCGACGACCGGAATCGGCGCGCTTGGGGCAGTAGTCAAGGGATTTGTGTCAGACAACTTCTGGATTGGCGCACAAATGCACGATGCGAATGCAGCAAGTGGCAGTTTCGACTTCGACACGGTGCAAGAGGGCGAATGGCTTAAAGCAATCGAAGTCGGATGGACACCGTCGCAGACTCGCTACAGTAAAGATCGTGTTCAGTTCACGTACTGGGAAAAGGATGCGCGCGAGCTGGCGGGTACGAGCAAAGGCAGCGGCTGGGTAGTAAGCGCCGCTTATGAATTGAGCGATTCGGTTTTTCCGTTTGTGCGTTTCGGGCATTCGGACGGCGGTGGCGGCGCGCCCGCTGAAGATGCGATTAGCGTCGGTGTACAGATTAGCAAGCGAGCTCACGAGGTGTGGAGCATCGGTGCGGGTTGGGCCAAGCCATCCAGGGATACATTCGGGCCTGGGCTTGGTAGTGAAACCGTCATAGAAACGTCGTACCAGTTTCAGTTGTCCAAGAATTTCTCGTTGACGCCGGATCTCCAGGTAGTTTTCAATCCGGCCAACGATCCCGGACAAAAGTCGGTCTGGATTTTTGGTATACGCGGCATCCTGACCTTGTAGCTCTAAAAGGCGTATCGCACCCTGCCATTAAACATCCAGATCGTACTCTCATCCGGATTGAGCGCCGGATCCTTAATGAGTTGTACGTCCGCAGTCACTGCGAATCGATTGCCAAGCGGAACCCGGTAAAAGAGCTCCACCGCAAACTGGTCATCCAGGCCTGGGCTGAACGCCAAGACGGAACAACGCCACGGCTAGAGTCGTTCGACCGAAAGACAGGCTGATTTCCTGTAGTTCCTGAGTTTTGATAGAATAAGTCTAACAAACTAAGAATAAACAATAACGAATAACGAGGGGAATCTCATGTCTGCTCGAAATCTATCTGTCTGCGCCGTGCTCGTCATCACAATTGGCTGTTCGCCGAATGGCAATACGGAAAGTGCAGCGACTATTGCAGCTGCCGCCGTAACAGTGCCGGATACCGATGAGCCAAAAAACCCTGTTCACAAACGTGCAAGTTTTCGATGGGGTTAACGAAGCGCGTGCGGCCGTGGATGTGCTTGTTCAGGGCAACCTTATCAAACAGGTTGGCGCCGGCATTGAGGTGACAGGAGCGACGGTTATCGACGGGGGTGGCGGCACGTTAATGCCTGGATTGATCGACATGCACTCTCATCTGAGCATCATGGAGGGCATGCTTGAGGGTCGTGATGCGTTCGACCAGATGGCGATGGGGGCGCAGACCGGCAGCGTCTTGCGGTCTTACCTGGACCAGGGCTTCACAACCACGATGGATCTCGGGGGCAATGTCCTGGGCATTGCCAAAGCCGTGAATCTGGGCCGGATTCCGGGCCCCAGAATTTTCCCGTCGGGGGGGTTTCTTTCGCAGACGGGCGGCCACGGTGATACGGGGCGCTTCAACGATGAGTTGGGTGAGACCAACCGGCTTGAGGCAGTCGACTTCTCTCATATCGTCAACGGTCGAGCCGAAGTCCTGAAGGCGGCGCGGCATAATTTTCGAGCAGGTGCGACACAAATCAAGATCATGGGCGGCGGTGGCGTAGCGAGCGAGTTCGACCCGCTGCACATGGTTCAGTTCACGCCAGAAGAAATGGAGGCCGCAGTACAGATTGCCGAGGACTACGGATCATTCGTGACCGTTCACGCCTACCATGACCTCTCCGTCAATCGGGCCATCGATGCGGGGGTGCGGCTTATCCAGCACAACTTCCTGGTATCGGAAGAAACGATCCGACGAATGAAGAGAGAAGGCATTGCCCTGTCCTTACAAGGCTGGGTAGCGTTGGTCCAATTCGGCAACGCTGATGAGATCACGTTTTTCAGCCCGGACCAAAGGGCTAAGGGAACGGCGGTCAACAAGGCTGCATCGCAGATGATTGAGTGGGCCAAGAAGCATGACCTTCTCATTGTCTCAGGCGGTGACATGTTCGGCGCGAATAATGCTCCGATACAGGCCCAGAATTTAACCATCTTGGAAACGGTTGGCTTTACTCCGTATGAGATATTGAAAACTGCGACCTCTGACGCGGCCATCGTCCTGGGCTGGACTGGCGGCATGAATCCGTATAAGTACGGTTCGCTCGGTACGATCGAAGCAGGGGGTTATGCCGACATGATACTCGTGGACGGAAATCCGCTCGAAGACATAAGTCTCCTCGAGGATTACACGAATAATTTCAAGGTCATCATGAAAGACGGAATGATCTGGAAAAACACCCTGTGACCAACAACATGTTTCGCTTGCCGCTGCTATCCATAGTCATACTTACTGTATTTGGTTGCACCTCGGATCGGGCAGGCGAGCAGGAATTTCGACACGGGGTGTCAAGCGACATAAAGCCCTGGACTAATGAAGTATTTGACGCGGCCGATGAAAAATTCACATTCGCCGTGTTTTCGGATTTGACAGGCGGTGAACGCGAGCGCGCAGGTGTTTGACGGCGTTACTGACGGGCGCTCGGCGGTCGATGTGCTTGTTCAGGGCAATCTTATTAAACAAGTTGGCGCCGGAATTGATGCGCCAGGAGCAACGGTTATCGACGGTGGCGGCAGGACTTTGATGCCCGGCCTAATCGAGATGCATACCCATATCATGTTCCAGTTCGGTGTGCCCGATTCTCGAACCTTTGATCACGCGGCCATGGGAGCCGCCGCCTATGAAGGCATGCGTACGTATATGGACATGGGATCACGCTGCGCGATCGTGGAACGGATTCACGAGCAGCCCCTAGATGGCGTTAGCGGCTAACGAACGGCCGCTGGGATAGTAGAGTCCTGACGGGCCGCCAATGAAACCCAAAGCGGCCATTGAGCGATCGGTAAATTCTTGAAGGAATATGAGACATAATTGTGCAATAAGTTGAGGGTCTTTAAGCCCAAGACGAGACGATCAGGCTGTCCGTGCTAATCCAACGTAAGGCTTCAATGAAAAATTTGGAAAGGAGTGAGAGATGAAATGGGCAGGACTGATACTTCTAATTATTACGATCGCGTTAGCGTTGTACGCCGTTTGGTTTCTCGGCGGCATGCCCGGTCGCGTTGCTGCCGAACGCGGTCACCCGAAAGCCGATGCGATCCGCGTAGGCGGATGGGCAACCCTGATTTTCGGTGTTGTTGGTTGGCCCTGGGTCCTTATGTGGGCTTATGCACACCCCGCACCTGAGGCGCCGGCTGACGCGCTTGCGGATACCGACGCAGAAACAGAAGGAGACGCCGAATGATTATGCTGATGACAATGGCATACGCAGGGCTTCTTCTGATACTGATCAAGGTTGGTGTCTTCAAACGTTGGATGGGCTGGATGACGCCGTCGATCGTCGCTGTATTTCTTGGCTTTGCGCTCGCGTTTTTTATCCCGATGGATTTTGGTGCGCCCAGCGGTCCTGCCATCGTGCTAAAGAACTCGGTGCAAATTAGCCCCAACGTGGCCGGTCCCGTGACTGAGGTGTCTGTGCAGTCGAACAAGATTGTGCAGAAAGGCGATGTCCTGTACCAGATTGATCCCACACCTTACGAGGCCTCGGTGGATGCTCTGAGCGCGAGACTTTCTCTGGCACGTCTGCGCCTCGAACAGGCGACCGACCTGGCTGCAGATCAGGCGGGTAGTCAGTATGAAGTACAACAATACGATGCTGAGGTTCGCGGTCTGGAAGCCGACCTTGCGGCCGCATTCTGGAATCTGGAACAAACCACGGTCACGGCGCCAACCGTCGGCTGGGTCCCTAATGTCGTATTACGACCCGGTGTCCGGGTCTCGCCCGGACAAGCCACGATGCCGTTTATTGATGAATCGGCAACACCTATTGCCGTGCAGGTGAAACAAATACACACGCGTCACATCAAGCCGGGCGACGAGGCAGAAGTCATTTTCCGAATGTACCCGGGGCAAACGTTTGCTGCGACGGTCGTAAAAGTGATCCAGGCAAACGCATCCGGCCAGGTGACCCCAAGCGGCACTGTCATGTCGATTGGCGTCATCGAGCCCAAACCCTTCATCGTGCATCTGAAACTCAAAGATGCGGATGTCAGGTTACCCGCGGGCGCGGTCGGAACTGGAGCAATCTACACCGAGGAGTTCACGGGTTTGTCACACTTGTTCCGCAAGCTCATGCTGCAGCAACAGAACTGGAAGAACTATGTTGGGATGTAGTAGCAAGCGCATTGCAATGCGATCGTGCGCTTTGGCCACCGCGGCACTTTTGGTTGCTTGCGCGACGGCACCATCGCCGACGGCAGAAGAGATTTTACCGCAAGCTTTGCCGGACACTCAGATCCGGTCCGTGTGGAGCGCGGCTGCCGAACAGGGAACCGTGCCTGACGGCTGGCTCAAGTCTTTCGACGATCCGCAAATGGAAGCCGTCGTCGGAGAGGCATTGCAGCGAAACCTTGATCTTCGGGGAGTTGCAGCACAGGTGGATGCGGCGGCGGGCGCCGCCAGACTGGCCGGGGCGCAGCTGAAGCCCGTTGTCGGGCTTGGCGGAGCAGGCACTGTGCAAACAGCCAGTGGTGGCACGTCCTACAACGTCGGTGTTAACGCCACCTGGGAACTCGATATCTGGGGCCGCATGCGGTCACTAAGCCAATCGAGTGAAGAGGCATTCAATGCGGCACAGGCCGATTTTGATTTTGCCCGTGAATCGCTCGCGGCCCAGACTGCAAAAGCGTGGTACCTGGCGACCGAAGCGGGCCAGCAACTTGGCCTCGCAAAGGAGAGCGTCTCCATATACACGCAGTTATTCGACCTGGTCGGCAAGCAGCTTGATGCGGGTCGGGTGGGCCAACAGGAAGTCTCGCTGGCGCGAGCCGATCTGCGGTCGGCACAGGAACGTCTGACAAGTGCCGAAGGCGGTTACCAGCAAGCGGTTCGCAGCCTGGAGATTCTATTGGGTCGCTACCCCTCTGCGGAAATGGAGACGGCAAAAGAATTTGTCCCGGTGCCGCCGCCAGTACCAGCCGGACTACCCTCTGACATTCTGCTGCGCCGTTACGACATTGTCGCTGCCGAGCGGCGTGTGGCTGCAGCATTCCAAGACGTACAGGCTGCGCGGCTCGCCAAGTTGCCATCCATTTCGCTCACTGCCGGAGGCGGCGCGGCTAGCAACGGCTTGAGTGAATTGCTGGGCGCCAGTCCGGGTTTCTTTGATGTCGGCGCCAATTTTTTCCAGCCGATATACCAGGGAGGTGCTATCGAGGCTCAGATTGAAATTCAGACTGCACAGCAGGAGCAGGCACTGGCAGCTTTTGGCCAGAGCGTACTGGTTGCATTCGGCGAAGTTGAGACGGCGCTGACCAATGAAGTCCTGCTGGCGGAGCGTGAGCAGTTCCAACAGGCTGTCGTTGCCGACAACGCGGAGGCAGTTCGCCTGTCCCGCCGACAGTTGGAAGTTGGCCGAATTGATTTGCTTAGCGTGCTGCAAATTCAAAACCGCGAGCTTGCTGCCAGGTCGGCGCTCATTCGCTTGGAAAACGCGAGGCTCGAGCAGCGTATCAACCTGCATCTCGCACTCGGGGGCGGCTTCGAGGAACTACCGGAAGAGTAGCCAGCGGTTAACGCAAGCGGCGTAATAGTCAGAGGGTGAGAAGTCAATTTAAATCATCATGAAAGACGGAAAATCTACAAGAACACGCTTTAGCTGGTTTTTCTGGGCGGCTGCAATTGGCCGAAAGCAGCCAGTCGCGAGGCACCTACCGGTTTTTAATTGCCGAGCCTAATAACGAGGTTCCTACCCATGTCGAAACGAAATCCTTTTGTCTGGTTCGCGATCATTATTGCGACCGGTTGTTCGCCAGACGGCAACACCCAACAATCAACGGCGCCGACACCGGCTGCCACATCCGATGATTCAGCACCTGTAGTAACAGCGCCGAGACGAGGATGCGTCACAAATCCTGTTTACCAACGTCCGGGTCTGGGACGGCAACAGTAATGGTCTTACTGACTCCACCAGTGTGTTGATCGTCGACAACCTGATTCACTCCATCGGCCGGATGTCAGCGCGATACCGATGCTGACCGTATTATCGATGGCGGCGGCCGCACGCTGATGCCCGGCCTGATCGACATGCATTCACATCTTGCGACTGGAGAAGGACTCCCGGACGGCCGTGACGAGTGGGATGCGTACGCCATCGGCGCAATCGCCGGTAGAAACCTGGTCACGCTCCTCGATCAGGGCTTTACGACGACCAGGGGTGCTGGGGGACCAGAGCTTGGGTTGGCTAAAGCGGTCAATGCGGGTCGTATTCCGGGACCAAGATACTTCCCGTCGGGACCTTGGCTCTCGCAGACTGCCGGGCACGCCGACATGGGCTATTGGACGGATCCTATCGGATTCAAAGACTATTCAGAGCTAACTGAAACGAGCCACGTGGTTGATGGCGTCCCGGAAGTGCTACGCGCCGCTCGGTACAATCTTCGAAAAGGTGCCACCCAGATCAAGATCATGGCTGGAGGCGGTGTTTCGACAATTTTTGACCCGCTTCACGTTGTGCAGTTTACGCCAGAAGAGATGCGCGCGGCTGTCCAGGCCGCGGAGGATTGGGGAACCTACGTTCTGGCTCACGCCTACCACGACGATTCCGTGAACCGAGCAATAGACGCCGGTGTTCGCGTAATCGAGCACGGATTTCTGATGTCCGAAGCAACGGTACGCCGAATGAAAGACGAGGGTGTCGCGCTTTCGCTGCAAGGATTTGTCGGCATTCAATCTTTCGCACATCCCGAAGATATAACCTTTTTTAATGCGGACCAACGTGCCAAGGCACTGCGAGTCAACGAGGGCGGCAAACAAATGATCCAGTGGGCCCGGAAGCACGATCTGCTAATCGTATCGGGAGGCGATACGTTCGGTGTGGATCTCCTCAACAAAAATATCGAAAACGTCCTCATCGAAACCTCATTCGGCTTCTCGCGTACGAAGCCCTCTTGCACGCGACTTCTAACGCTGCTGAGGTATTAAGCTGGTCCGGCGGTCTCAATCCGTACAAGGATGGAACGCTTGGCGCGATAGAGCCAGGAGCTTATGCCGATTTATTGATTATTGATGGGAATCCACTGGAGGATTTGACTGTCTTACGGGACCGCGAAAATCTGAAAGTGATAATGAAGGACGGGCAATTTCACAAGAACACGCTTTAGCGGGTTTTTCTGGGTGGCTGCAATTGGCCGCGAGCTGCTGGTCCGGCGTTAAACTGCTGAGCGATTGCTGCTGACCCAAAGCGTGCATTGAACAAATGCTGCAGTTCGCAGGTCGACGACAATGTTTGAATAATCGTCGCCGAGATTCGTCGCAATTAGTCCGTAATACCAAACGACAATCATGATCGCCAACGATTGCTATCGTAGATCAACATCAGGATATTCATATTTCGCTAATTTGCCGTTTACCAGCGACTTATTCCAGCGACAAAAACACCCTGACATTGAGCCCACTACTGTCACCACGGACACCAAAGCGATCAAGCGTGATAAAGCGGTAATTCATATTGACGTTGAACACCGGCGTTAACCACCAGTTCAGGCCAAGCGAAAGTATGTCCATTTCGCCGCCATCGATCAGCCCATCCGTCAGGTCGATGTCAGACCAGCGCATACTAACCTCCCACGCGCCCCAACCACCTTGATTGACAGACTTGGCGACAGGAATCGGGCCGAGAATGCCAGTTTGCTTGCGGTACTCTCGCATCTCACCGCTCAATATCCATGACGCCGTAACGTGATACCCACTGAAGTTCGGATTGCCCAGTGCCGGTGCGTCAACATCGTTGCTCATGAATTCAGCCGCGAGCCAGTAGGGTCCTTTACGCCAGGACGCCTCTAGATTGTAGAGCGTCGCACTATCCGCGGCGAACGGCGTGCCATCTACACTGGTATCTACATAGACCGGTGACTTGTTGAACTCCGGGCTGGATCTGTATCGAAGACCTTGCTCGGCATCCGTATAGCGAATACCGAAACCGAGATGGAGTAAATTGCTTTCGTCCTCGGAGATGAATGGCAACCAGGTAACGCGACCGACGACCTGGCTGGCGCTGTCGCTAAACGACGAGCCGCTCTCGATCCAGTCGTTAAAAAAACCGCCGGCCCAGGTCATTCGCTGATCGAGCGCCGTGCTGCTGATCACGGCGCCAAAGTTCCTCGAAGGATTTAATGCGTCCGAGACCACAGCACGTTCCTGCATCGGCAACTGCACCATGGACATGATGCGTTCCATCGAAAACGGTTCCTTTTGCTTACCGACACTCAGGGTTATCTTGTCGGATACGGGAATATCCAGGCGGTAGTCGAAAAACACAAAGCTATCCAACTGTTCTGTTTCAAATCCCTTATCGAAAGTATTGGTTGCGCCGGCAAGTGTGTAGATCCACGGTCTCTCGAAATTTAGGGTGCCAACCACACCAGCCCGGAACGCTCTAATTTCGCCACCCTCAAACAACTGCAGATCACCAACCTGTTGCTCACTGTCGCTGTCTTGACTAAGCCACTGCTGACGGTCGAGGGCGACGCCCGCTATGAAAATCCCGGATACGTATTTTGTCTCCCAGCGATTCCACTTTGAGGTGTCCCCATAAGAAAGTGGCAATGCCATTGGCGGGGGTGAATAGGCTGTCCAACCAAGCCGCTTGGGTTCATCCGCCACCTCTTCTTCTTCAACTTCCAACAGGTTGTTTTCAAAAAGCCGACCATTATGCACAGCAAAAACGGTGAAGAAACTGGTATCCAGGAGAATCTCGAAGTTTTCTCTCGGATCCTGATTGAGAATGATGAAACTTGGCGTTTCCCCGATCTGCAGTTGCCCGAGCAAGTATCCATCGCGAGCATCTACAGCTAACATCGAATCGTCGATGGTCACTTTATCCTGTGTGATGATCTCGAGTTTGTTATCCCTGATCAGTATGTTGACCAAAACGCCTTCAGTTCCTTCCCCACTATCAAGCAAATACACGTTTCGAATCAGAACATTCTGCGGATCGACGATCTGTGCGAATACGAGTTGTGGCAATGGCAAAAAACAAACGAGTAGAATTGACAGACTAGTCAACCGCAGCAGCGAATAGCTCATATCAGTAATCCGGTAAGCAATTAGTCGTGGAATAGTTGGTCGACTGAAATTTACAAGAAAGGGATTTGAAGTCAAGATCAAGACCCTGCAATACTAAGAATCTGCTTGTTCAGAGTGTAATTCAGAAAAGGACAATGAAGAAATACGTGACCAGCCGAATCCAGAACTCGAATTTCTATTGCGCAGCCCTTGGGCTCGCGATCCTCGTCATCACCACAGCAGTCTCAGCGCAGGACGACGAAGTGATCACGACGGATGAATACCAGTCGGGCTACGGCGACCTGGGCAAGTTCGGCGGGCCGGAAGATGTTGAGGCTCGACTGGAGGAAAACGACAAAGAACGCGAGTCCACCTACGATTTCGACAACCTGCAGCGCAAACTGAAGCCTTACTTCGACTGGAAAAGGGGAGTCAATGACGAACACGGCGTGGCCGTCGGGTCCAGCCTGTATCTTCTCTACCAAAAAGCGAACTCTGATATTGGTGGCGATGACGATGCGCTTGGCTATGTCTTTCGCCAGCAAGGCAACTGGACGTTTTCGGGTCGTGACACAAATAGTCCGGGTCGTCTGCAATGGCGATTCGAAGCCCGCTCCAATCTCGGTGGCTTCAATGCACCGGGAGATTTAGCTGGAGCGACGGGCATTGCCGCGTTGGCACCGGGGTTTGGGTATAGCGGTAATTTCGACTTCGACCTGGCCATCATCAACTGGACGCAGGGTTTCAATGACGGCAAAGCCGGCTTCGCGGTGGGTCGGCTTGGCTTCGATGTCTACCTCGATGCATTTCCGTTCCAAACCTTCTCGAAAGGCTTTATCAACCGTTCATTTATATTGAATCCGACGATGGCCGCTACAGGCATCGGTGCAATCGGCGGGGTGGTCAAAGGATTCGTTTCAGATAGCTTCTGGATTGGCGCGCAAATGCACGACGCGAACGCGGTCAGCGGTGATTTCGATTTCGACACGGTGCAAGAAGGCGAGTGGCTCAAAGCTGTTGAAGTCGGCTGGACGCCATCACAATCGCGATACAAGAAGGATCGCGTTCAGTTTACGTATTGGGAAAAAGATGCACGTGATTTGGAGGGTACGAGCAAAGGCAGTGGCTGGGTTATCAGCGCCGCCTATGAATGGAGCGATACGGTATATCCGTTCGTTCGTTTCGGGCACTCGGACGGCGGTGGCGGAGCGCCAGCGGAAGACGCCATTAGCGCCGGCGTGCAGATTAGCCGGGCCGGTCACGAGGTATGGAGTATCGGTATTGGCTGGGCCAAGCCGTCGCGGGATACGTTTGGTCCGGGGCTGGGCAATGAAACCGTCATTGAAACGTCGTACCAGTTTCAATTATCCAAAAACTTCTCATTGACGCCGGACCTGCAGGTGATATTCAACCCGGCCAATGATCCGGGTCAAAATTCCGTCTGGGTCTTCGGTATACGCGGCATTCTCACCTTGTAGCTCTAAAAGGCGTATCGCACCCGTCCATTAAACATCCAGATCGTGCTCTCATCAGGATTGAGCGCCGGATCCTTGATCAATTGCACGTCCGCGGTAATGGCGAAACAATTGCCAAGCGGAACCCGGTAAAAGAGCTCCACCGCAAACTGGTCATCCAGACCTGGGCTGAACACCAAGACTGAATAACGCCACGGCGAGAGTCGTTCGTCTGAAAGACATGTTAATTTCCTGAAATCCCTGAGCTTTGATAGAATAAGTCTAACAATATACCAAGCAACAACAATCAAAAACTGAGGACAATCTCATGTCGATCCGAACTCTTTGTGTCTGCTTCGCTCTCGTCGTCACCCTGGGCTGTACACCGAACGCCAATACGGAGCAATCCGCGGCGCCGACAGCTGCTCCCACGACCGATGATCCACCGGCCGCAGCTACGGTCGCGGTGCCCGACATCGACGAGCCAAAAACTTTGTTCACCAACGTCAATGTATTTGATGGTTTCGCGAGTGAATTGGCGATGGGGATGAATGTCCTTGTCGAGGGCAATCACATTGTGCAAGTGTCAGCCGAGCCAATCAGTGCCGATGGAGCAACCGTAATTGATGGCAATGGCCGAACAATGACGCCTGGTCTGATTGATATGCATACCCATCTTACTTTCGAAACCCCTGCCGGGACCGAAGGTTTCAATCAATATGACTTCGGCGGCGCCGGTGCAATGGCCGCCCAGGCTTTGCGAGACAATATGCTGATGAAAGGCATCACAACCGGCAGGGAATTAGCCGGTAATTCGAGGGGCATAGCCAAGCTAATTCAACAGGGTCATTTGATCGGAGCGCGTCTCTATACCTCTGGTGGGGTGCTATCTCCAACCGGCGGGCATGGTGATTGGGGAGGTCCAACGGATACAGTACGAAATCTGGATTATGGCGCGATGGTCGAGCAGTCCTACATTATCGAAGGGCGTGATTCGGTGATTGCTTCATCGCGCCGAAACTTTCGCAATGGTGCGCACTTCACCAAAATCATGGCGGGCGGTGGTGTCGCCAGTCTTTATGATCCTTTAGAGATCTATGCAGCCACTCAGGAAGAAGAAGAAGCTGCGGTTGAAATTGCAAGCGATTATGGAACTTATGTGGCGATTCATGCCTATAACGATAACTCTTATAAGCGTTCCCTCGATGCCGGTGTTCGATCTTTCGAACATGGGTTTCTTGTTACAGAGCCAACCGTAAAAAGAATGGCAAATATGGACGACATCGTCTGGAGCTTTCAATGTTTTATGAGCGTTGCGACTTTTGGAGCTTATGACGCCATGCCGGACTTCTTTACCCATGAGCAAAAATTAAAAGGTGTGGCTGTGGGCAAGGGGGCGAGGAATGCCGCTGCTATGATGCTGGAGCATGATGTCTTCATGGTCGGTGGCTCAGACATGTTCACTCCTACATTTGGGCCAAGGATGAAGGAGGATATTACATGCCGAACAAATATGGTCGGTTACCCTGCGCCGCATGCGCTAAAAATGTCCACTGGCAATGCTGGAATCGTATTGAAGTGGTCGAACGTACTTGATCCGTACCCGACCTATGATCTTGGCACCATCCGCCCCAATGCTTATGCGGATATCCTGCTTTGGGATGGTAATCCTCTTGAAAACATCGACCTGATTCTGGACGAAAGTAAGCTGGCCTTCATCATGAAAGACGGGACGGTCTACAAGGACATCATGTGATTCAGCGAATTGCCGCTCTTGCGATCGTACTGTTGCTGGCGCCGGTTTGGGCGCCGGCACAGGATAGTCCGCCGACACACGTATTGATAACCAACGCTACTGTCTGGGACGGAATCAGTGAGTCGGCGACGCCGGGTATGCATGTGCTAGTCGAAAACAATCTGATCAAGCAGATTTCGGCAAATCCAATCGCGGTTGATCGTTCGTCTAGCACGACCGTCATTGACGGCGGCGGGCGAACGCTGATGCCCGGCTTGATCGATATGCATACGCACATCATGTTCAAGTACGGTGTGCCAGGAGCAAGGAACGCGGATTTCGCAACGGAAGGTGCATTTGCCCTCGAGACGATGCAGTTGTACATGCGTATGGGTTATACGACCCTGCGTGACGTAGGCGGCAACAGCCTCGGTCTTTCTCGTGCGTTGGTGGCCGGCCAGATTAGAGGCCCGCGACTGTATTCCTCCGGTGGAGCAATCACCAGTATTTCTGGCCACAACGATCTCGGATTGCTAACCGAAGATCCGAAGGACAATGTCTTCACTCGGCGCGGCGACACCAATGTCGTGACGGGTCCGATTGAGGTCCGCG
>PVMK01123658.1_pt1 | contig 15201 bp, 13 predicted proteins | sample 1853481 | NCBI WGS metagenome assembly PVMK01 (sample SAMN08533507, study PRJNA380276) | Marine sediment metagenome, whole genome shotgun sequencing project.
GTATTAGACAGCACGGATTGTGATGATAGTGATGCAGAAGAGTATCCTGGACAGATATGGTATGCAGATGGAGACGGAGACACTTATGGTAATTCATTATCATCAAACAGCTGTGAACGAGCATTACCTGCAGATGTATTAGACAGCACAGATTGCGATGATAGTGATGCAGAAGAGTATCCTGGTCAGACATGGTATGCCGATTCAGACGGCGATACATACGGTGATCCGTTATCTTCTAATACATGTGAAAGGGCGGTAGCGTCAGATGTGCTTGATAACACAGATTGCAATGATTCAGAAGCTCTTGAATTTCCTGGACAGAGCTGGTGGTTGGACCATGATATTGATGGATATGCAACTGGACAGGTACAGTATGAACAGTGCAGCAGGCCATTTGAATCATACACATCCGGAGAGTTAACAGCGACATCAGGTGACTGTGATGATAATGATCTGAACATATATCCCGGAGGGCCTCCACTTAGAATATCTGGCACCACTAATTATTACAGCACTCGTCAGGCTGCGTATGATGCGGCGATTAATGGGGATATAATTGAATGTCAGGAATTTGAATTTACTGATGATTTAAATGCAAATCTAAATAAATCTGTCACCTTTGATGGAGGTTATGATTGCGGATTTATCACAACCTCAAATAAATCAACCATCAGCGCTAATACGACCATATCTGACGGGGTGCTTACACTCGGCAATATTATCCATAATTAATATGGGGGCTAGGTTTCAAGAGATCGAGGTGTCAAGGGAACAGATAAAGATTAAAGATTTTCTTAAATGCAGTATCTTTTTTGCTTCTCCTCTTTCATTCATCTTTTCACTTGAACCCTGGAACCCTAGCCCCCTTGGCACCTAATTATTTTCTTATTTACATCCTGCTATAATTAGTCATGAAATCATTTGGACTTTTCAATAAAAAGATAGAGAACGTTCTGCCCGGAAGGGTATTGACTGATAAAGAAGACCTTGTCTGTTATGGTTTTGACGCGTCCTTAAGGAATGGAATGCCTCTGGCAGTGGTGAAGCCGGTTGATACAAATGATGTCTCGAAAGTGGCTGCATACGCCTTTGAAAACAATCATTCTATAGTACCCAGGGGTGCTGGGACAGGCATGACCGGCGGGTCAGTGCCTCTTAAGAATTCCATAATTATCTCTCTTGAGAGTATGAACAGAATTATTGATATTGATGAAAAAAACATGATTGCCTGTGTGGAGCCTGGGGTTATAAACGGGCATCTTCAGGAACAGCTTGAAGAAAAAGGGCTCTTTTACCCGCCTGACCCTGCAAGCATGAAGTTTTGTACGTTAGGTGGCAATGTTGCTGAAAATGCAGGCGGACCAAGGGCAGTCAAGTATGGTGTCACAAAGGACTATGTGTTAGGGTTGGAAACTGTGCTTCCTCACGGAAGGATCCTGAATACAGGAGGGAAGAATTACAAAGATGTAGTCGGGTATGATCTGACCAGGCTCATGGTCGGATCAGAAGGCACTCTTGGAGTTATTACAAAGATATTTTTAAAGGTATTACCTTTGCCGGAAGAAGTAACCACGTTGCTTTGTACTTTCTCAAAACTTGAAGAAGCTACCCAGGCAGTGATCAGTATTAGTTCGTCCTCAATCATACCAAGGACACTTGAAATAATGGACCATGAATCGATCCAGGCAATAGAGAATTATAAAAAACATGGGCTTCCTCTGGATGCCGATGCATTGCTTTTGATTGAGGTTGATGGATCACATGCAGCGGTTTCAAATGACGCTGAAAAGATTGCTGGTATATGTATATCCTATAACGGCAAGGTCAGTGTGGCTGATGATATATATTCCAGAAATCGTATATGGGAGGCCAGGAGGTCCATATCCCAGGCCCTTTACAGTATAAAACCGTCAAAAATAAATGAAGATATTGTTGTGCCAAGGGGAAGGGTCTCTGAAATGTTAGCTGAGTTGAGAATAATATCAGACAGATACAATTTGATAATAGCTAATTTCGGACATGCAGGAGACGGAAATATTCATGTGAACATAATGACTGACAAAAATGATAAAGAAGAGTATGAGAAGGCAAAAAGGGCTGTAAGGGACATATTTGAAGCAACGGTAAAACTGGAAGGCACCATATCAGGTGAGCACGGAATAGGGCTCACGAAAAAGGAATATATCGATATGGAGCTCTCGGAAGTCAGCATAAAGCTGATGAAGGAAGTTAAAAACGTATTTGACCCTAAGGGCATCATGAATCCGGGAAAGATATTCCCTTAATATATTGATAATGATAACCTATTCTTCATGTCATTCCGGACTTGATCCGGAATCCAGTCTTTTTCAGGTTTGCATGTAATTTCAGGAAATAACCTGAGATTATGCTATAGCTAAAGCCTGTTACGTTTTATTTAATGATCCTTTGAATTTTATGCTCCTTTAAGCTACAATATCTGATTAGCTTGAGTATAAATTCCAAAATTTAATATATTCAGAATAGGAGATTTTTAAATGAAAGTAATATTGAGAGAAGATGTTAAGGCCCTTGGCGTCATGGGGACTGTTATGGATGTTGCCAATGGATATGGCAGAAACTATCTCATCCCCAAGAATCTTGCGGTAGAAGCTAATCCTAAAAATATAAAACAGCTTGAACATGAAAAAAATATTATTCTTGCTAAAGCCAAGAAAATCAGAAAGTCAGCTGAAGATGCAGCAGCAGAACTATCAAAACTTTCGATTTCCATTGAGGCTAAAAGTGGTGAGGAAGACAAGCTGTTTGGATCTGTAACTGTCAAAGATATTGCTGAAGAGATAGGAAAACAGGGGATAGATGTGGACAAACGAAAGATCGTTTTAGGAGAGCCCATCAAACACCTTGGCTCTTATGAAGTGTCTGTTAAAATTCATCATGATGTAACAGCTACTGTTAAGCTGGAGGTAACGAAAGCCGGTTCAGAAGAAGCTGAGGAGTAATTTTAAATGCTTGAGCCTGTCCGCAATAAGAGTGGCTTAGAAGGCGGATCAAAACCATCTATGACCACAGTTGACCGCCTGCCTCCACAGAATATAGAGGCTGAGCAGTCCGTACTTGGAGCTGTACTTCTTGAAAATGACGCAATCAGCTCGGTTATAGAAACTCTCTCTTCCGATGACTTCTACAAGGTAGCCCATAAAAAGATGTTCCTTGCCATGCTCGAGCTTTATGAAAAGAACGAGCCCATAGACCTCATAACACTTACAGAGCAGTTAAGCAAAAAAGAACAGCTGGAGGCAGTTGGAGGGGCCTCCTACCTCAGTAACATCGCCAGCCTGGTACCAACTGCAGCCAACGCAAAATACCATTCTAAAATCGTTAAGGAAAAGGCAATATTGAGAAACCTGATATCAACTGCTACTGATATTGTTTCTCAGGGATATGATTCTGAAAAGGATGTGCATGAGCTTCTTGATATGGCTGAAAGCAGGATATTCAATATTGCAGATAATATGGTGAAGCAGTCTTATGTACATATAAAGTCCGTGGTTAAGGATACCATAGAACTGGTTGACAAACTCTTTGACAAGAAGGAAATGATCACAGGTCTGCCCACCGGTTTTCATGATTTAGATGAAGCAACAACCGGTTTTCATCCCGGTGATTTGATAGTTATAGGTGCCAGACCTGGAATGGGAAAAACAGCTTTCTGTCTTAATCTTGTTAGTTATGCCGCATGTGTAGAGAAAAACCCAATAGCTATATTCAGCCTTGAAATGACTAAGGAGCAACTGGTCTTAAGAATGCTCTGCGCCGAGGCTGAAGTTGATTCCAAGGCTGTCCGCTCGGGATATCATAGTAAGGAAGATTACAGAAAACTTGTAAATGCTGCGGGCAAACTCTCTGAAGCCCCCATATATATAGACGATTCGTTTAATAATGTTCTGGACATTAGGGCCAAGTCCAGAAGACTTAAAGCTGAACATGGACTTAAGCTTATAGTTATTGATTATCTTCAGTTGATGAGCGGGGTAGGGGCCGCTGTTGCCAGGGAACAGGTAATATCTGAAATATCACGTTCTTTAAAAGCCCTTGCAAAAGATCTGTCAGTACCTGTCATTGTAATCAGTCAGTTAAACAGGAGCTGTGAGATGAGAGGGGAGAAGAAGAACCCCATGATTGCTGACCTTAGAGAATCAGGAGCAATTGAGCAGGATGCCGATATAATCCTCTTTCTTTACAGGGACGAATATTACAAGAAGCACGAGTCCCAGAAAAAGGGGCTTGCAGAGCTGGATATTGCTAAACAGAGAAACGGCCCAACTAAAGTTATTGATCTGGCATTTATCGAAAAATATACCAAGTTTAAAGATCTTGCAGATCATGAGTATAGCGAATATTAAGTTGCAAAGATTTGTCCCGGTGATATAATTTAATTAGTTTCTGTGTATAAATTGCCGTTATTTATTTTTGTCATGCCCGAAGTCTGTAATCGGGCATCCAGAGTTTATTTAATAAACTGGATTCCGGCTAACGGACTGCCGGAATGACATGCAAAGTAAGCTACAATAAAGCTTGATGAGACACTAGCATGAAACGCAAACCTGCTGTAGCCGGTCAATTTTATCAGGCATCTTCTTCTCAACTTCAAGCCCAGGTCAAACAGTATATAGATTCTGATTCCCCAAAGAATCATGCAATTGGTATTGTATCTCCCCATGCTGGACTTATGTACTCAGGTGAGGTTGCCGGGTCTGTTTATTCCAGAATTGAAATCCCCCATACTTTTATTCTGCTGGGGCCTAATCATACAGGAGCTGGTGCACCTGTCTCTATAATGTCTTCCGGTCAATGGCAGTTACCTACAGGTGAAATGACTATCGATGAATCTCTTGCATCTGATTTAATGAAAGGTGCAGCTATTCTGACAGAGGACAGTCTTGCTCACTCAATGGAGCATTCTCTTGAAGTCCAGCTTCCATTTATACTGCATTATTCATCATCAGTAAAAATCGTTCCTATAATTATGATGACAGATTCCCTGCAGGTATGTTCAACCCTTGGCAAGGCAATAGCTGATGCGGTCAGCAATGCTGCTTATGATGTGACTATTATAGCCAGTTCAGATATGAGTCATTATGTCAGTGATGACGTAGCCAGGACAATAGATAAAAAAGCAATAGATAAAATGCTGGCCCTGGATCCGGAAGGTCTCTATAATACGGTCCGTCAGGAAGCCATTACCATGTGCGGTGTTATTCCTGTGACCACCATGCTATATGCTGCACGTCTGCTTGGTGCCAATGATTCTACATTGATAAAATATATGACGTCTGGAGAAGTTAGTGGTGACTTTGATTACGTAGTAGGGTATGCCGGTCTGATCATCAGATAATATGAGTCCATTCAATATTACCTCACTATACTTTTGATAACCACTATAACTATATAGATAATTACAATATTAAGGATAAAATAATGATTGACATTTGAATTTTATAATGACATTATATCGGAAATAAAGGATTTCCTTTTTGCAACCGTGACCAAAAAGCATGTTTAGTTTTTTGGTCTATTATAAAAATAGCACCAATAATTTTAAAATGAAGTATTCTCAAGGAGGTAAGGAGTTTTGGCAGAAGGAAAAGTAAAATGGTTTAATGATTCAAAGGGTTTTGGTTTTATTACAAGTGACGATGGTGTGGACGTTTTTGTTCACCACTCTTCAATTGAAGGAAACGGTTTTAAGACACTTGCTGAAGGTGACTCCGTTACTTTTGATATTGAACAAGGTGACAAAGGTCCTAAAGCTGTTAATGTAGTTAAAGTTTAATTTAACATCTAAAAAATGGATCTTGAAGTCCCTCTGTATTGCAGAGGGACTTTTTTTATGTGCGAGGAGACACCCTATAAGGATGTCTCCCGTCTTATGTGTCCATCAGTAGGGGCGTAGCATGCTACGCCCCTACTTGACAAAGAAAATAAATATCTTTTACAATTTTTAATTGTATATTGAATTAAATTTATAAGGCGCGTAGCTCAGGGGGAGAGCGCTTCCCTGACACGGAAGAGGCCGGCGGTTCGAAACCGCCCGTGCCTACCATTTGAAATTAAGGAGTTAGCCAGCATTGGTTAACTCTTTTTTTCTTATAACATAGATGGATACTTATCAGATTAATTAATACGTTCATGCCTGAATGTAAGTGTTGACAAAAAAAGAGTATTATCTGGTAAACTGTATCGTTCTTAAATAAACTGGAGGATTTAGTATTTTAGAGACATCAGACAACGATAAAGAGTATCTGGAGACTTACCGTCATAGTACATCTCATATAATGGCTCATGCAGTTAAAGAGTTATTCCCCGACGTAAAACTTGCGATTGGACCTTCTATTGCCGATGGTTTTTATTATGATTTTGATTGTGATACGTCCATTACACAGGATGATCTGCCCAAAATCGAAAAGAAGATGAAGGAGATCATCAAATCAAAAAAACCATTTGAGCGCAAGGAATTGCCAAAGGCTGAAGCATTAAAGCTGTTTGAAGATATGGGAGAGATTTATAAAGTTGAGCTGATAAATGAGCTGGAAGATGACACAGTGACAGTTTATGAGGAGGGTGGTTTTGTTGATCTATGCCGCGGACCTCATCTTGAAAAGACAAAGAATGTAAAGGCCTTTAAACTTCTCTCTGTTGCCGGTGCATACTGGCGCGGCGATGAGAAGAACAAAATGCTTCAGCGCATTTACGGCACTGCCTTTCCAACCAAAGAGGAACTGAAAAAACATCTTGATTTCCTGGAAGAGGTAAAAAAGAGGGACCATCGCCGACTTGGAAAAGAGCTTGACCTGTTCAGTCTGAATGATGAGATAGGACCAGGTCTTGTACTGTGGCATCCAAAAGGGGCCGCAATTAGAAGGGAAATAGAAAATTTCTGGCTTGATGAGCATCACAAGGCAGGATATCAGATACTGTATACACCTCATATGGCCAAGCTTGATCTCTGGAAAAAGACAGGCCACCTTGATTTCTATAAAGAGAACATGTATTCACCAATGGACGTTGAGGGAGTTAGTTATGAAATCAAGCCTATGAACTGCCCTTTCCATGTTTCTATTTTTAAAAGCCATCTTAGAAGTTACAGGGACCTGCCATTACGATATGCTGAACTTGGAACTGTTTACAGATATGAACGTTCAGGAGTCTTGCATGGTCTTCTAAGGGTTAGAGGGTTTACCCAGGATGATGCCCACATTTTTTGCAGTGAAGACCAGATCGATGATGAGGTACTAAAGGTCCTTGATTTTACGCTTTTTGTTCTTAAGACGTTTGGTTTTGAAAGTTATGACATATACCTGTCAACAAAACCTGAAAAATTTGTAGGCACTGAAGATGGCTGGAAAAAAGCCACAGACGCACTGGACAAGGCATTAAAATCAAAAGGACTTAAATATGAGGAAGACCCTGGCGAGGGAGTTTTTTACGGGCCTAAAATAGATATAAAAGTAAGAGACTCCCTTGGTAGACAATGGCAATGCAGCACTATCCAGGTGGATTTTAATATTCCCGAGAGGCTTGATATAAATTACAGGGGAGCGGACAGCAAAGATCACAGACCCATCATGATACACAGGGCGTTGATGGGATCTTTGGAAAGGTTCTTTGGTGTTCTGATTGAGCATTATGCCGGCTTATTTCCGCTTTGGCTGTCTCCTGTACAGATAGCCATTCTGCCAATTGCTGAAAGACACGCGGAATATTGCAGGAGTCTTGTTGATACTCTTCTGAAGGAAGGCATCAGGGTGATAATTGATGCGGACAATGAGAAAATCGGCTATAAAATAAGACGTGCAACTGTTTCAAAAACTCCCTATATGTGTATAATAGGAGATAAAGAAATTTCCGGTAATACCGTTAATATAAGAAAACAAGATGGTGAAAACATTGGGGAAATGACCAACGATGGTCTGGTAGCTTTCCTGAAAGATGAAATATTAAATAGGAGGTAGTTATAAGTAAGGGATTAAGAGTAAATAAGTGGATTAGGGCAAAAGAAGTACGAGTGATTGACAGTGAAGGTGAGCAGCTTGGTGTTATGGATATACACAGTGCCCGTAAGGTCGCTGCAGAGAGTGAACTTGATCTTGTTGAAATGGCACCTGATGCCAAACCGCCTGTTTGTAAAATTCTGGATTACGGTAAGTACCGCTACCAGCAGGCCAAGAAACATGGATCAAAACATAAGACATATACTGTCAAAGAGATTAAGGTAAGACCAAGAATAAGCGAGCATGACTATTCATTTAAGATGAAAAATACCAAGAAATTTCTTGAGCATGGAGATAAGGTGAAGATAAGCATGCAGTTCCGTGGACGGGAGATTGTTCATAGAAATTTGGGGAAAATAGTATTTGACCGTATAACAGCTGATTTTGCTGAGATTGCCAATGTAGAGCAGCATGTTAAAATGGAAGGTAATCGGATGATAATGATCATGGCCCCTAAATAATCTGACACGCCTGTTTTTCCTCGATTTATATCGGCTTCCAGGTTATCAATAATTGATCTTCTCAATAATAGCTGCCTTTTTTATGAATAATTAAGGCTAACACTTGATATTTTCTGAATAAATCCATATAATCTAATGTTACTTTATTTACTGAAAAGGAGAGTGCAATGCCGAAGTTGAAAACACATAGAGGTGCAGCCAAGAGATTCAAGAAGACAGCCTCTGGAAAGTTTAAGAGAAGCAAGGCTTATATGGGTCATCTTCTTACACACAAGTCATCTAAAAGGACCAAACATCTGAGAAAAAGCGGACTGGTTGATAAGACTAATTTAGATGCCGTCAGAAAAATGCTTCCAAACTAGATCTTACTTTTTTCTAAACATATAGAATTGAGAATGTCAGTTTAAATAATAAATATTGAAGCACTATGCAGGACAGTTAAAAATTTACGGTTACTGTATTAATGAGTGCTTATTTAAAGATAAGAAATTTCAGGAGGTAAATATAAATGCCAAGAGCAAGAGGTGGTTTTAAGACCCGAAGAAGAAGAAAAAAAGTCCTCAAAATGGCAAAGGGCTTTTATGGAGCAAGAAGTCGTCTTTATAAGGTAGCGGCCCAGGCAGTAGACAGGGCATTATTAAATGCTTTTAGAGACAGAAGAGTAAAAAAGAGAGAATTCAGATCACTCTGGATAATCAGGATCAATGCGGCAGTAAGGGCGCTTGGAATGTCTTACAGCCAGTTCATGAATAAACTGAAGGGAATGAATGTTCAGCTTAACAGAAAGGCCCTGGCAGATCTGGCATACAATGATCCAAAGGCATTCACAAACCTGGTAGATATGGTTAAAAAAGGGAATGCAGAATGATATCCACTCCATAGGGGATTATGCCCGGGAGGAAATTAGTAAAGCCAGCACTCTTAAAGATGTACATGACCTCAAAGTAAAGTATTTAGGTAAAAAAGGGATTTTAACTGAACAGTTGAAATCTCTTAAATCTCTTCCAAAAGAAGACAGACCCGCCTTTGGAAATACCCTGAATGAAATAAAGAAATCTCTGGGAGACTTAATCTCTAAGCAGGAAGAGGGACTTAAGGCTTCTGATATTCTCAACAAGCTTAAAACAGAACAAATTGATGTTACTGTGCCTGGATGTTATACACCTTTTGGGCGACTCCATCCTGTCACTCAGGTTCTTGATGAAATTATCGGTATATTTACATCTTTAGGTTTCTCTGTAGAAGAGGGGCCTGAGATAGAGCTTGATTATTATAATTTTGAAGCGCTGAACATGCCTGAGGACCATCCGGCAAGGGACATGCAGGACACTTTTTATATTAGCCATGATGTTGTTCTAAGGACCCATACATCTTCTGTTCAGGTCCGTGTCATGGAAAAGAACGATCCTCCCTTAAGAGTGATAGCCCCTGGCAAGGTTTACAGGTGTGATTCTGATGTAAGCCATATTCCTATGTTTCATCAAATTGAGGGATTCATGGTTGATAAACATATCAGAATGAGTGATCTTAAGGGCATCCTTGAACTTATCATTCATAGGGTCTTTGGTTCTGACACAAAGGTAAGACTCAGACCCAGTTTCTTCCCCTTTACCGAACCAAGCGCTGAAATCGATATTTCCTGTGTGATGTGCGGAGGAAAGGGATGTAATGTTTGCAGTGGGACAGGATGGATAGAAATCCTTGGCGCTGGCATGATTAATCCAAAGGTGTATGAAAAGGCAGGGTACGATCCTGACAAATATACAGGCTTTGCCTTTGGCATGGGAATAGAAAGGGTTGCAATGCTTAAGTACAGCATTGATGACGTTCGTTTATTCCCTGAAAATGACAAAAGATTTTTAGAACAATTCTAAAAATGATTCCACAGATTATAATGCAGATTACACAGATACTACTGTCTGAAAATCTGTGTAATCAAATTTAATAAATCGGAGTAATCAAGTACTTTGAAAGTATCTTATAACTGGCTTAAAGAGTTTGTTGATTTTGATCAATCTCCTGAAGATCTGGCCCATGCCATTACCATGGTTGGTTCAGAAGTTGAGGAGATTGAATCGATTGAAGGGGACACAGTATTTGATATCGGTATAACTCCTAACAGGCCGGACTGCCTGAGCATAAGGGGGATTGCACGTGAGATATCAACCATACTGGGGCTTCCGCTTAAGGATGTGACAGCAGACATTAATAATGAAGGTGGATCTGCTCCGAATATTACTATTGATTCTCCTGAATTATGTTCCCGCTATTCATCAAGAATTATTACAGGAGTAAAACCTGGGCCATCTCCTGACTGGTTATCAAAGCGCCTGGAGACATGCGGTATTAGGCCGACTTCCAATATTGTAGATATAACAAACTACGTGCTTCTTGAGCTTGGACAGCCTCTGCATGCATTTAACCTTGATCATCTTGCAGGTAAAAAGATCGTGGTTAGGCTGGCAGGGAATGTTGATAAATTTACCACACTGGATGATGAAGAGAGATCTCTTGGCAAAGAGATGCTAATGATATGGGATGATGAGAAACCTGTTGCCATGGCCGGGGTAATGGGAGGACTGAATACAGAGGTTGACCAGTCATCCAGCAACATTTTACTTGAGAGTGCATATTTTAAACCATCGTCAGTGAGAAGGACTTCCAAGTCATTAGGGCTCTCTACAGAGGCTTCATTCAGGTTTGAAAGAGGTGTGGATATTGAGACTGTGACGCTGGCACTGGACAGAGCAGCTATTATGATAGCTGAACTTGCCGGGGGTACAATATCGGGTATTACTGATATATATCCAAATAAGTATCAGCCCAGAACAATAACAGTTACATTTGAGAGAATCAATTCATTGATTGGTGTTGACCTGGAGCCGTCATATATTGAAAAGACATTGAAAAGTCTTGGTTTTATTGTAAGCAGGGAAGGGGACACTGTAAATGTTACTCCTCCAAGTTTCAGAGATGATGTAGAGAGGGGAGAAGATATCGTAGAGGAAATAGCCAGGCTATATGGATATGATAATATCCCTTCAACGTTGCCTGTTATGCAGATGAGTCCTGCGCCTGAACATAAGACCCAGAATCTTGTTAAGTCTTTAAAAACATCTTTTGTTAAATCGGGTTATACAGAAGTCATTAATTACAGTTTCATTAATCCAGAGGCAATTAATAAACTTGCACTTCCTGCAGACGACAGAAGGAGAAATCTGGTATACATTAATAATCCTCTCAGGCAGGAAGAGTCTGCAATGAGAACCACCCTTGTTCCTGCCCTGCTGGCAAATCTGAATGTTAACCTGAATCGTGGGGAAAAGGAACTTCGCTTTTTTGAAATATCAAAAGTTTTTCTTCCTTCTGATGAGAAGCTGCCCGAGGAGGTCCTGCAGGCAGCAGTAATTTATCATAAGGATAAATCACAGGCTTTATGGGGAAGAGAGCATGATGGATACTATGATCTTAAGGGTGCTGTGGAAAATGTGTTGTCTGATCTGAGGATCAGGAACTTGAGTTTTGTACACAATAATGATGTTGCGCAACCTTACCTTCATCCTGGTAAGTCATGCTCACTGATGATTGATGAAGTTAAAGTAGGGACTATAGGAGTATTACATCCCGGAGTTTCAGAGGCATTTGATATTTCCGGGAGATATTACCATCGCTGAGATTAACGATATCCATAAATTACTTAATAACATTCCATCTAAGACAACCTATACACCACTACCTAAATATCCTTATGTAGAAAGGGATGTTTCCATGTTGGTAAATGATGATGTAAAAGTTTCATCTGTTAATAAAGAAATGATGGATATTGATACAGACATAATTGAAGAGATTAAACTGTTTGATATTTACAAGGGTAAATCCATTTCATCAGATAAAAAGAGTCTTGCCTTTTCAATCCGCTTCCGATCAACTGAAAAAACTCTTACTGATAAAGAGGTTGATGAGCTTTATTCCAGGATAGTTAAAAAGCTGGAAGATAATCTTGGTGCTGAACTGAGAAGTTAATAGTCAAGTTACCCCTCTTATTTGAGCTTCACGATAGACTGCCTCTCCCCAGAATTAAAGTTTTCCCCTCATATGACGATATAAGAAGGGCGATGGAATATACAGTTATCATTCAGGAAAACATGGATAACGGTGAAATTTATATGCACAATTTCCCGCTCGAGTCAGCTTATGTAGAAGAGGCAATGGAGTTCAGATATTGCGATTATCACTCTGACTGTGTCTTTATTCTGGAATATTCAGTCAATTAAGATATCAGTCACTACACCGTTCATTCTTAAACTACCCACATAAAGATCATAGTGTAGTATTGTTTTCAATTACATAGTAGTTTAAAATTCTAATATCTATGAACTTAAGAAAGAAAATACTTTCAGATCCTATCAACAGATGGGTCTTTGAACATTCAAGTAGTGATGTTTTCCTTGTTGGGGGTTATGTTCGTGATCTAATAATAGGAAGGAAATCAGCAGACAGGGATTTTGCAGTGGAAGGAGATATAGATAAATTATCCTTGGACCTTGCAAGGAAATTTAAAGGGAAAGTAATAACTATTTCAAGATTCAATATTTCCAGGGTTATTACAAAAAACAGGGAATTTATCGATATTACTCCTCTAGGTCAAAATATAAAATCAAATCTTCAAAAAAGAGATTTTACAATTAATTCAATAGCATGGTCTCCATCAAAAGGATTAATAGATCCCTTTGATGGTGTGAGCGATATAATTAATAAGGAAATTAGGATTACTGGCAATAAAAGTTTGTCTGATGATCCTCTTAGATGCCTCAGGGTATTCAGATTTGCTGCTGAGCTCAATTTCAATATAGAAAAAAGTACGCTTGCTGGATGTGAGGAGTATGCGAAAGATCTTTCACATATAGCTGAAGAGAGAATAACAGATGAAATAATTAAGTTATTAAGTACTTATAACGTCACAAAAATATTGGAATTATCTCTAAAGGCTAAAGTCATAAGTGAAGTTATTTGCGCTAATAGCTTAAATATTAAAGCTAATATAGAGTTAATTAATATATTCGATAGATTTATGGACAAAGTGATATTAAAGCATCCAGACATCTATAAGTCTTTAAAATTAAAAGTAATATTGAAGAATAAAATAAGTCAGGGGATGAATGGTCATTGTTTAATAAGGATGTCCATATTAACGTATGATGATAAAAGTGATGAAATCCATATAAAAGGCCTAAGATTAAGCAATGAGATAGAATCGAGAATTAAATTGATTAACCGGGCTATTAGAGATTTGCCTGGAAGAATAACCAAAGATAGATTGTTTAACATACTTAATGCTGCAGGCAAATGCTCACAGGAAGCTGCCTTAATTCTGTCAGCTATTAAAGGTGACTTCACCATGGACTATTTAAAAAGGGCACAGGAGCTTATGAGATTTATAAATGAAAAGAAAGTGGATGGCCATGACATTCAGAGAGAGATGAAAATTACAAAGGGGGAACACGTAGGGCATATGAAAGAGGCAATTTACAGGAAATGGTTTGTGGGGGAATTAAAGACCAGGCAGGAGATAATATCATTCATTAAATCTAATATTAGATCTAATTTAACATAATATATCTTATCGGACATAAGATGCGTCAAAGTTTTGTTAAGAATATGTGAAAACATATTGATGCTGCCTCTCCGAGGGGCTTTTAATAGTGGAATTGCAAGGATTGCTTAATTATTAGGCAGATTAAAAACGACTATAATTCAATAGGTTAGAGTAGAAATTATATTAATCGAGGGCTTGTGCTATCAGATTAGAACCAGTCAAAGATATGACATTGACATCAAGCCTGTCACCTGGACGGATTCCACTCCCCTTCACTAAAAGCTTTAGGTAATTATCAGAAATTGCATTGTAATATCCATGTGTTGTAGACGATTTCTCAACTATTACATTAAGTGTTGCTCCTAGATGTTTCGTAAGATAATTGATTTTCTTGATTTTACCTAATTCTATTAGTCTTTTTTACCCGATCCTTCTTTATGGTGTCCTTAATCTGCTCATCCATTGAAAATGCCCGGGTGTCAGGTCTTCTGGAGTAAGGAAAGACATGTAAGTAACTAAATGGCATTGATTCTATGAATTGCATCGTCTGATTAAAGTCTTCTTCTGTTTCACCAGGAAAACCAACGATCACATCAGTACCAATGGAAGTTGTGGATATTCTTTTACTATTCTGTTGATAACTTGTTCAAAAGATGAAACGCTGTATCCCCTGTCTCATGGACTAGAATTTTATCCGAGCCGCTTTGTAGTGGAACATGAAGATGATTACATATATTATTTCTTTTTAAAAGCAATAATAATTCTCTATTGATTTCTGATGGCTCCAGAGAGCTCAGTCGAAATCTTGTGTTGGGACAGGCGTCAGCTAGTGTGTGAACAATTTCAGACAGAGAGCTTCTGGGATTTAGATCAAAGCCGTAACTGCCTATGTGGATACCTGTTAAAACAATTTCCTTATATCCACTTTTCTCCATACTCAGAGCGCTTTCAATAGCATTCTCAACATTGAGACTACGGCTTTTTCCTCTGGCTCTGTTTATTGCACAGTAAGAGCATGACAGATTGCATCCATCTGAATCTTTAGAAACGCCCTTGTCCGAGTTGAGTGGTATGGTTGTTTAAATAAAGGGCGTTTCTAAAGATTCAA
>PVMK01123697.1_pt1 | contig 15195 bp, 16 predicted proteins | sample 1853481 | NCBI WGS metagenome assembly PVMK01 (sample SAMN08533507, study PRJNA380276) | Marine sediment metagenome, whole genome shotgun sequencing project.
TCACGGGTCACGGTTACGTCGTCATAGCCAAGCGTGTCGTGGAGCATCGATTCGACGTTCTCGAATCCGAGGAGTGTGGGGTTGAGCTTCACGATGACATCAAGCTCGTGCTCGTCCATCAGGTATCTGACGATGGCATCGATCTCATCCGGCGGACAGCCATGGAACGTGGAGAGGGTGAGCGTGGCCGAGATCCCCGCACCGTTCGAGGAGTTCCGCGATCTCGACTTCCCGACGATGATCTCGGACACGCTCACCCTTTCCACGTTCCATGGCTGTCCGCCGGATGAGATCGATGCCATCGTCAGATACCTGATGGATGAGCACGAGCTGGACGTGATCGTGAAGCTCAACCCGACGCTCCTCGGCTTCGAGAACGTCGAATCGATGCTCCACGACACGCTTGGCTATGACGACGTAACCGTGACCCGTGACGCGTTCGATGCAGACCTCCAGTTCGACAGGGCACTGGTCCTCATCCGTGAACTGAACGAGCACGCCCAGTCGAAAGGGCGGCAGTTCGGCATCAAACTGTCCAACACACTTGTCGTATCGAACGAGAAAGGTTGGATGCCTGACGACCCGATGTACCTCTCGGGACCACCGCTCCATGTGATCTCGTCGACGATCCTTGAGCGGCTTGTCGTTGCGCTTCCCGGCGTGTTCGACTTGCCGGGCCAAGGTGGTGACATAGCGGTCAGCTTCTCGGCAGGCGTGAGAAAGGAGAACCTCTCCGACACGGTCGCCATGGGCGTCGGGCCGGCAACGATGTGCACGGATCTTCTCAAGCCTGGTGGCTACGGGCGTCTCAAGCCGATGCTCAAGGCGCTGACGGGCGATGTGCAGGCCTCCGGGCACACGACGCTCAGCGGCTGGAGAGATTCGAAACTCGCTGAGGCGATGGAGTCAGGCCACAGGGACTGGGTTGCACAGCACGTCGCTGTGATCGTGACCGATGACGTCGGCCTATACAACAAGGAAGGCAACTCGAAGCTGCCTCGAAGCGTGGACAGCGATCTCAAGATGTGGGGTTGCGTGGCGTGCAATCTCTGCGTCACGGTGTGTCCCAACGACGCCTTCGTGAAGCTGCCAAGCCCTGAGCATCTGACGGACGAGATCGGCGGCCGGTGGCAATACCTCGTCTTTGCAGAGTTGTGCAACGAGTGCGGGAACTGCATGACTTTCTGCCCTGAGGACGGCGACCCGGCCCAGGTAAAGCCGAAGCTGTACCTCGACCAGGATCGATTCGACGGTGCGTCGGGACAAGGGTTCCAACTCGTCTCGTCTGGCGGGTTTGTCGAAGCCATCCCTGCCGAGGGGTGGGCTCAAGAACTCGAGACGTTGATGGCCGTCATCGGTGGAGAACAGGGAGTGCCGGTACGTGCCACCGACATCTGATCCGAAGGTCCTGTTCAACGAGGTAAGCGCGCTGCCGGACAGTGCGGTGCCTACGAAAGATCCGATCGAGTTCCACCGCAAGCTGCCTCGTTACGAGCGGACCCCTCTTTACACGGTCCCCGCTCTGGCCGAGAGGCTCGGGATCGGCGAGGTGGTGGTGAAGGACGAGTCCGTGCGCCTTGGCCTGCCGGCGTTCAAGATGCTCGGTGCCTCATGGGCTTCCTACCGGAGCATCATCGAACGTACAGGTATCGACCCCTCGGGCTGGGAGACGATCGATGACTTGGCAGAACAGATCAAGCCCCATCTCCCGCTGTCGCTCGCGTCTGCAACAGATGGGAACCATGGGAGGGCCGTGTCCAGGATCGCTGCAATGTTCGGCCTCGGAGCGAAGATCTGGGTCCCATCCGACACCGTTGATGCACGCATCCACGCCATCGAGTCCGAGGGCGCCGTTGTCACCGTGACCGACGGCAACTACGACGACGCCGTCGTGGAGGCATCCAAAGCTGCAGACGATCGAACGATCGGCGTGTCAGACACGTCATGGCCAGGGTACGAGGTCGTTCCTCAGTGGGTCATCGACGGCTATTCGACGAAGTTCTGGGAGATCGAGGATCAAGTCGGTGAGATGGGTGTCGGACATCCGACCGTGATGGTCGCCCCGATGGGCGTCGGAGCGCTGGCGGCGGCGATGATCGCCCACTACGGCCGTGATGAACCGAGGCCAACGATCATCGGCTCAGAGCCCACGAATGCAGCCTGCGTGCTTGCCGCCATGGAGGCCGGTGAGATCGTCACGATCCCCGGCAGACATGAAACGATCATGGCTGGCCTCAGTTGCGGCACGGCATCTCCCATCGCGTTCCCGATTCTGCAAGCTGGCCTTGACGCAGTCGTCGCCTTCGATGATGAATGGGCCGAGGAAGCCATGCGACTGCTCGCGGGCGTCGGAATCGTCGCAGGCGAAACCGGAGCCGCGACCTTGGCGACGCTCATGTCGATCGTCGAACGGAGACCGGACCTTCGAGATGCACTGAGCCTTGGACCGGATGACATCGCACTCGTCGTCGTCACGGAAGGTGCCACCGACCCCGGCAATTACGAAGCGATCGTCGGCCGGTCACCCCACGACGTCGCAGCCGGAGTCTGACGGGTTCTACGTCCAGTCCAGAATGACCTTGCCGCACTGGCCGGAGCGCATGACATCGAAGGCTTCTTCGTAGTCATCTGCGGCGAATCTGTGCGTGATGACTGCCGAGACGTCGAGGCCAGTCTGGAGCATGGCGAGCATCTTGTACCAGGTCTCGAACATCTTTCGACCGTAGATGCCCTGGAGCGTGAGTCCCTTGAAGACGATGTCGTTCCAGTCGATCGGCGCCTGTGTAGGGGGAATGCCGAGGAGGGCGATCTTCCCTCCGTTGTCCATCGTCGTGATCATGTCGTGGAGTGCGTCGGGGTGGCCTGACATCTCCAAGCCGACGTCGAAGCCCTCGACGATCCCGAGCGATGCCATGGTGTCGGTGAGCGAGTCCCGCGTCGTGTTCAACTCTGCGTCCGCACCCATCGTCTCGGCGATGGCGAGCCGATAGTCGTTCACATCTGTCACGACTATGTACCTGGCACCGACGTGGCGGGCGATGGCGATGGCCATCATGCCGATGGGACCGGAGCCTGTGATCAGGACATCTTCGCCTGCGAGGTCGAAGTTGAGTGTGGTGTGGACCGCGTTGCCGAGGGGGTCGAGGATCGTGCCGATGTCATCGCTGATGTCATCGGGGATCGGCTGGACGTTCGAGCCTGGAATCGAAACGTACTCCGCAAACGCCCCAGGTCGGTCCACACCGACCCCCTGCGTCCGGATGCAGAGATGCCTTCTGCCCGCCTGGCAGTTCCTGCATCGGCCGCACACGACATGGCCCTCGCCCGACACGCGCTGGCCGACGGCGATGCCGTCGACCTCGGAGCCGATGTCTGCCACAACGCCCATGTACTCGTGGCCGACGACCATCGGGACAGGGATGGTCGTGGACGCCCACTCGTCCCATTCCACGATGTGGAGATCGGTCCCGCAGATCGACGTCTTCTTGACCCGTATCAGGACGTCGTTCGGGCCGACGTCCGGTTCCGGGACGTCCTCAAGCCAGATGCCGGGCTCAGCCTTGGCCTTGACGAGTGCTCTCATCAGGCCACCACACCAAGTTCTCTGCCGACGCTGACGAAGGCATCGATGGCGGTGTCCACGTGATCGTCGGTGTGCGCCGCGGACATCTGCGTTCGGATCCGGGCCTCTCCCTTCGGGACGACCGGGAAGGAGAACCCAACCACGTAGATGCCTTGGTCGAGCAGGCGGTCCGCCATCTCGGACGCGAGGCGGGCGTCGCCGAGCATGACGGGGATGATGGGATGATCGGCGCCGATCAGATCGAACCCGGCTTGCTCCATCCCCGCACGGAACCTCGCTGCGTTGTTGGTGAGCTTCGTGCGAAGGTCGGAAGACTCCCGCAGTATGTCGAGAGTGGTGAGGGTCGTAGCGGTGATCACGGGGGCCAAGCTGTTCGAGAAGAGGTACGGGCGTGATCGCTGTCTCAACATCTCGATGAGCTCCGAGGGTCCGGACGTGTAGCCACCGCTTGCGCCGCCCAGCGCCTTGCCAAGAGTGCCAGTGACGATGTCGACCCTGTCCGACACACCCCAGTAGTCGGGTGTTCCGCCACCGTTGGGTCCGACGAACCCAACGGCATGGGAGTCGTCGACCATGACGACAGCATCGTGCTCATCAGCGAGATCACAGATCGCAGGGAGATTGGCGATGATGCCATCCATGGAGAACACGCCATCGGTTGCGATCATCTTGAAGCGAGCGTCGGATGCGGCTTCGAGCTGTCTCGCCAGGTCCTCCATGTCGTTGTTCGCGTACCTGTACCTCGACGCCTTGCAGAGTCGGACCCCGTCGATGATCGAGGCGTGGTTGAGGGAGTCGGAGATGATCGCGTCCTCTGGTCCGAGCACGGTCTCGAAGAGCCCGCCGTTGGCGTCCCAGCAAGACGAGTACAAGATCGTGTCGCCCTTGGTGAGGAACGCGCTGATCTGGTGTTCCAGTTCCTTATGAACGGTCTGGGTTCCACAGATGAACCGAACCGACGCCATGCCATATCCGTATTCTTCGAGCGCAGCGGTGGCAGCGGTCACGAGAGCAGGATCATTGGCGAGTCCGAGGTAGTTGTTGGCGCAGAAGTTGATCACTTCCGACCCGTCCTCGAGGGTGATCACGGCGTCCTGTTGTGATGCGATCACCCGTTCGGACTTGAAGAGGCCTGCGCCGCGGATCTCCTCCGCTTCGTCTGCGAGATGCTGCCAGTAAGTCGTCGTCATCGATCCTCCTGACCCGATTCTATGCCCGTTGCTCCTCCCCGAGACTGCTCGCGCCGCGCGTGGAACGATGTCCTTGCGTAGGGTGTGATCATGGGAAGAAGGGAGCGCGATGTTCGAGTACGTCTGTGACAAGTTGATTCCGGGCTGCGAGAACAAGTTTGAGGCGGTGACGGAGGAGGAACTTCATGAGCTTGCGAAACATCACCTCCGCGAGCATCACGACATCGAGTACGCCGACGATCAATCCTGGCTGATGATCGCGAAAGCGGTCATCCCGATCGTCCGCTAGGGAGACCAGCTCACCCACGATCCTCTTGTTACTTCGACGGGGTTACTGGCGCTGAGCTGCTGGATCATCACGTGGGGCAACCCGTTGACGACGGCGGGATATGCGAAGGCCTCCCCCGAAGGCGACCACAGGAACGTTGTTGCTGCGTACTGGTCGAAGAACGGCGCGAACTCGGTCACCCATGATGCCTCTGGTGTGAACGCCGCGTAGTCATCGATTTCGCCGTCATCCCAAACGTGCCACTGCAGCTGGGGGGAAGAGTCTTCCGTGATCGTTGCGAAGAGCAACTTCTCCCCACTTCTGTCCCACTGAAAGAGCGGTGTTTGCGCCCGGCTCACTTCAGTCACGGCGCCGGTCGCGAGGTCCAGAATGCTGATCTGTCCAGCCGGGATCCGCGGGAGTGCTTGGGCAAGGGCCTGCTCGCCGATCGCAGTTGCAGGGGAGGTTGAAATGGCGATCGTATTGCCCGAGCCCACGAATCGGACCGGACCCTGCACCATGGCGACGTCTCGAGGTTCGCCTTCTTGCCATACCGCGATCCGCTGATCGCTTCGAACGCTTCGAAGCCCCACGATGCCGCCCGGTGACCAGTACGGAGCCTGGTAAAGGCCGGTGGCATCCTCGATGATGACAGAACGCGGTACAAGGGTCTCAAGTCTCGTAACCCCGATGTGTGCGGAGAGTGTCTCACCGTCAGGGCTCCATGCGAGGTAGAACGGGGCCTCGTTACCGATCCTCTGGATCCCGGTGGCCTCTGACCACAACTCTGCCACGATGGGTGAGCCGTCAGTGGAACCCCTGAGCGTCGCAACCTGCGTCCCGTCAGGCGAAGGAAGCGCAAAGAACACGGGAGTCGGATAGCCGACGTCCCACCGTTCTACGCCTTCGAGGTCGATCGCCGAGAGCCGGTGCGCCTGTGGCTCGGTCGTTGCGAACACGATCGTGTCGTCGATGCTCCATATCGGCTGGAAGTGTCTCTGGGAGTCGGTGGCGGACACTTCGGTCACCACCGTCCCGTCGGCGTGGATCACGGCAACCGATCCCTCCCCATCGACGATGACGAGCAGCGCGTCGGACGGAGGAGCTGATTGGCATGCGGCAGCGAGCATTGCGAGACCAGCAACGAGAGTGCCAACGCGTTTCATCGACAGAAGATATCCGAAGTCCGACATCCGAAGTCCGAAGTCCGAAGTCCGACCTGCAACCTCCCCCTGACTCGCTCCGCTCGCCCGTCCCCCTGCGGTCGCTGGCGCTCCCTTGATCCCCCTGACTCGCTTCGCTCGCCCGTCCCCCTTGAAAGGGGGACGAAGTGTTTGAGGTCTGTGGTCTATTGTCTGTCGTCTTCTGAGATATCCTGCTGGCATGGGAGACGGGACGGGGCGAACGATTCTGGTTGTCGATGACGAGCCGATGGTGCGCGAGGTCGTGCGGACGTATCTGGCCCGCGAGGGGTTCACCACGTGCGATGCATCCGACGGCGAATCAGCCCTCAGACAGGCCGAGGCACATTCCCCTGATCTGATCGTGCTCGATGTCATGCTTCCCAAGCTCGATGGGTATGCCGTGCTTGAGAAGCTCAGGGAGCAGACTGATGTTCCCGTGATCCTGCTGACGGCAAGGGTGTCTGAAGAGGACCGCCTCCGTGGGCTTGAGCTTGGAGCCGACGACTACGTCGTGAAACCGTTCAGCCCCCGAGAGGTGGCGGCGCGGGTCCATGCTGTGCTCCGCCGCACCGCGGCGCCGACTGTTGAGTCGCTGCCTCCGATCGAGATGGAGGGACTGGTGATCGATCGTCAGGCCCGAGAGGTGGTCGTGGACGGAACTGCCGTCTCGATGCCTCCGCTTGAGTTCGATCTCCTTGTGTGCCTTGCCTCATCCCCGAGGGAGGTCTTCAGTCGAGCAGATCTCCTTGAGAAGGTGTGGGGATCGAGTGCCGAGTGGCAGGACCCGTCGACCGTGACTGTGCACATCCGTCGTCTCCGGCAGAAGATCGAGATTGACCCCGATGAGCCCGAGCGCATCACGACCGTGTGGGGCCGCGGGTATCGGTTCGAAGCATGAGGATCCTGCTGTCCCTGGTCGCTGCCGTGCTCGTTGGCCTCGCTCTGTTCGGATTGACGATGCAGCCATCCAGCGCCGACCGCGCCGAACTCGCGGGGATCTTCATCGTGATGGCTGCAGTGAGTGGACTCGCGGCAGCCTTCCTTCCCGCACTCGCCCGGCGATCCAGTCGCCTCGTGATAACCCTGTTTGCTCTGAGCTTGGTTTCGCTGTTGGTGGCGGCTCTCGGCATCACGATCGCGGCGAACCGCATGTTCTTCTCCAACCACGACCTGACATTGGTCCTCGTCGTTCTCGGGTTTGGACTGTTGGCCGCTGTTGCCTTTGCGCTGTCTGCGAGTCGGAGTCTCACCAGCGACCTCGAACGCATGGCCGATACGGCGAGGGACGTCGCTGGTGGCGATCTCACCGTTCGAACGGGTGTTGATCGATCGGATGAGATCGGCGTTCTGGCAATGGAGTTGGACGACATGACGGCCGAGCTTCAGGCGATGAGAGAGACGAGAGATACCGAAGATCGGAGACGGCGCGAGTTCTTCGCTGCGGTCTCACACGATCTCAGGACTCCACTTGCCTCGATGCAGGTGGCTGTGGAGGCGCTTCGTGACGGAGTCGTCGAGGACCCGGACCGCTATCTCGCGTCGGTGCAGGCAGATGTCGAAGTTCTTGGTGCGCTGGTCGATGATCTCTTCCTCCTCTCACGCATCCAGGCAGGCGACGTGTCGCTGTCCGTGGCACGTACCGACCTGACAGAGGTCGTGGACGAAACACTTGAGGTGCTTCGCCCGGCCGCGGACACAAGACGTGTCGCCTTGTCGCTGGTGGCTCCCGAACGGGTCGTGCTCGACACATCGGCCGAGGCCGTTGGCAGGGCGCTCCGGAACATCGTCGACAACGCGATCCTCCATGCGCCGCCCGAATCGACGGTGACTGTTGAGGTGTCGGCGAAGTCGGACGCTCGGATCGTGGTTAGGGACATAGGCGAGGGGTTCGACGAGTCGTTCATCTCGGTGGCGTTCGAGTCCTTCTCCCGATCTGACGGGGCCAGGTCACGCAACACTGGCGGTGCGGGTCTGGGACTTGCGATCGCGAAGGGTCTGATCGAGTCGCTTGGCGGGAGCATCTGGGCCGAACCGGGACCGGGTGGCTGTGTCGGCCTCAGCCTTCCGTCATCGAATCTCGGCGAGACCTAGAGAGCCAGTGCGAGCACTGCCAGGAGTCCCAGTGAGAGCCCCACGATCTGCCGGCGCGTCGGCCGCTCTTTCAGGACGACCACGGCTGCGATCACAGTGAACGCCGGGTAGAGGCTTCCCAGCACGGCGTTGATGCCGATCGGGCCTCGCTGGAGCGCTAGCACGATCGCCATGTTCGCCGTCATGTCGAACACGGCGATGGTCGCGAGCAGCGGCAGCATCGCCCTGCCGGGTGCGACGGGAGTTCGCGTGGCAACAATGATGGTGAACGCCAGGGGCAGCGTGAACACCCGCGCAGCGGCGAGTGGCCAGAGGCCAGCGGCCTCATTGGTTTGGCCAAGCGCGATGAAGAAGATGGCGAATGCCAACGCAGCACCGAAGGCCTGGAGAGCGAGTTTCGTGCTCAGCCTTCCCGCTCCGCTCTGCCATGCGATCAGCATCACGGCCGCGCCGGCCATGACGATCCCTGCCCACTGGACCGCGTCGATCGTTTCGCCGGTGACCACCGCCCAGATCACGGGGATCATTGCCGCTCCGACGCCGATGATCGGGGCTATCACGGACATCGTTCCCGCGGCGAGCGCCATGTACATCACGGCCACGCCGAGGATCCCGAACACACCACCGATGGCTCCCCATCCGAGATCAGCCCTTGTGACCTCCGGACTCGGAATGAGCGCCAGACCGAGGATCAGGATCGGGATGCCGAGCAACTGAGACCAGCCGGCGACCGTCCACGCGGATATCCGCCTGGTTGCCAGCCCTCCTGCGAAGTCCGCGACGCCGAAGAGCGCGGCGGACAGAAGGGCAAGGAGCTGGGTCATGACGTGTGAGGCTACTGACTCACCTGTCCCTCGGTTGGTGCGTTGCGCTGTGGCATGTGGGAGGCTGCACCATGTCCGCTGACGTCCTATTCATGATCCTGATGGCGATCGGCCTCGTAGGAAGTGCGGACTTCTTCGGGGGCATCGCATCGAAGCAAGCGAGCCCGTTCAGCGTTGCGGCATGGTCACAGTGGGCCGGAGTTCCGGTCATTCTGGTCGTGGCAGTGGTTTACGGCGGCACCCCGACCGCGGAGGATCTGCTGCTCGGGATGATCGCTGGGCTCGGCTCGGCCATCGGTGTCATTGCGCTGTACCGGGGCTTCGCTCTCAGCACGGTCGGAATCGTCGCACCAATCGCATCCACTGTCGCCGCGATGCTCCCGATACTGATCGGGATCCTTGGTGGTGAGCGACCCGAGTCGTTGGTTGCCGTTGGCCTGGTGGTCGGGCTGGTCTCGGTCGTCCTCGTCGGCTACGTTCCCGGCGCCGGTCATCTTTCACTCTCAGGGATCACCCACGGCGCAGTCTCAGGTATCGGCTTTGCGATGATGGTGGTGGCGTACACGCGTACATCCGAGGAGTCAGGCCTCACATCGGCTGTATCAGGGAGGCTGACCTCGGCCGCCGTTGCGACCGTCGCCATGCTGATCGTTGGCGCACCTCGTGTGATCGACCGGCACGTATGGCTTCCGACCGCTCTCGCCGGAGGGCTCGCGGGACTCGGTATCGGCTTCTTCGTCGCGGCAACCCAGAGGGCAGAACTCATATTGGTCGGGATGGCGATCGCCTTGTTCCCGGCGGTCACCGTCGTACTGGCCGCCACCTTCCTCAAGGAGCGGTTGGCAGCATCGCAATGGGTTGGGATCGTGTTTGCGGTAGTTGCCGTGGCGCTGAGCTCGATTGGTTGACGCGGACGGTGACGCGGTGTGCCGGCTCTGGAGAGGAGCCGGCACACTGTGGCTGCGACCGGGAGGAGGGTCGCCTGGTTGGCTGGACGGTCGGTCTGAACCGTCTCGATAAATGTATCTCCCATGGGTGAGAGGAGCCTGAACGCAATCTGAACCGTGGATGAGAAGATTGCTCTTCGTGTCGCAGGGAGTCGGCGTCTGGTTCCCTAGTCTGCTGTCACTCACCGACGGGTCTCCGTGTCCACCAGCTCCTCAGTCCGACGAACGTACCTGACCCTCACCACGTTCTCCATGCTGTCTGCGTCGCTCATCTGGGGCATCAACACCCTGTTCCTCCTTGATGCTGGGCTTTCGAACACGCAGGCGTTCGCAGCAAACGCCTTCTTCACAGTCGGTTCCGTGCTGTTCGAGGTGCCCACCGGTGTGGTGGCCGACGTCAAGGGTCGCAAGCTCTCCTTCCTGCTGGGAACCGCGACATTGTTCGCCTCGACGCTTCTCTACCTCTACATGTGGAGCTCAGGTGCACCGTTCTGGGCGTGGGCAGTAGCGTCGATGGCGATCGGCCTCGGCTTCACCTTCTTCACGGGAGCGGTCGAGGCCTGGCTCGTGGATGCGCTCGACCACACCGGTTACGACGGACCGCTCGACGCCGTATTTGCGAAGGGGCAGATCGTTGGCGGTGCGTCGATGCTGGTCGGATCGGTCGCGGGCGGCTTCATCGCTCAAGCAACGAATCTTGGGGTGCCCTACATCATCCGGTCAGTGCTTCTCGTAGCGACCTTCGGTGTTGCCGTCTTCATGATGCACGATCTTGGGTTCGTTCCGAATCGCGGGGCCGGCCCGATGGATGAGATGAGAAACGTCGTGAGGTCTTCGATCGATCACGGATGGCGTGTTCGCCCTGTGCGATGGCTCATGTTGGCCGCTCCTTTCACCATGGGGGTCATGTTCTTCGCCTTCTATGGCATGCAGCCCTACCTGCTCGAGCTGTATGGAGATCCTGAGGCGTACGGAGTGGCGGGCCTAGCGGCGGCGATCGTGGCTGGTGCGCAGATCGTGGGCGGTCTCGCCGTTCCCCTGGCTGGGAAGGTGTTCAAGTATCGGACGCAGGCACTCGCCGTGACGACGCTCGTGAGTGCAGCCACGCTCGTGTTCATCGGAGTGACCTCGAACCTGTATGTCGCCATTGGACTCCTCGTGATCTGGGGCTTGATGTTCGCCACAGCGCTACCGATACGCCAGGCCTATCTGAACGGTCTGATCAGATCGGAGGAACGTGCCACGGTCCTGTCGTTCGACGCGCTGATGGGCTCGGCGGGTGGCGTCGTGACACAGCCGCTTCTCGGGCGTGCTGCCGATGTGTGGGGGTACTCGACGGCGTATCTGATCACCGGTGGTATCCAATTGCTCGCGCTTCCGTTCCTGATCATGGCGAGGAGAGAGAGAACCTCGTCCGACCGATTCAACACGGGGAGCGGTGCTTGATTGCGGCAGGTTGTGCGGGGAAGTGGAACCCGCGGTATCGCTAGTGTTGCGCCCAACCAGAGGAGACAGAATGTCAGATCCAACAGACGAGACCAACTCAGAGATTTCAGAGGCAGACGGATCGGGTGAGCCGAGCGTGTCGGGGTACACCACCGCAGAGGTGGCAGCGATCGATGTCGACGGCGACGGCGTAGCCGATGGCATCCGCACGACGGTTTCCGAGGTTCGCGAATACGATGTTGATGGCGACGGCGTGCCAGACGTCGTCGAGGTCGTGACAGTCGAGGAGACGGTCGTCGATGTTGATGGCGACGGCGTCCCAGACATCGTGACCAGAGTCGAGACATCAGAGGTCATCATGGATGTCGACGGCGATGGAGTCCCCGATTCTGTCGATGTCACAGAAGTAACCACGGTTGCGGTAGATGTCGATGGCGACGGTGTGCCAGACATCATCAGCACGGAGGTCGTCACAGCGTCCGCTATCGACTCGGATGGTGACGGGACCCTGGACGATGTGGTCGTTGCTGGCGCCAGAGTGACCGGCGCTGACACGTCAGGTGACGGCGAGATCGACGAAGTTGTCGTGGAGGAATTCGAGATCGAGGTTGTCGACGAGTAGTCGACGGCTCTGATTAGCCCACGCTGGCGGCCAGGAGAACTTGGCCGTCAGCAGATGGGGCGCACCGTTGGGTACGGGTTGACGTAGATACCACCGGCTATCAATCCCAGGTGGAGCACATTAGTGGTGGCGTTGCCGGAGTTGCCTACGTACCCGATCACCTGGCCCTTCGAGACTCGTTGGCCCGACTTCAGCCCTGACGGCCACCCTGAGAGGTGTGCGTAGTAATAGGTGACGCCATCGTCTCCGTAGACGTAGGTCTGCCTGCCTCCGATGCTGTGTGAGTTCAGACGAACGCTGCCGCTGTTCATCGCGACAAGCTTGGTGCCGCGTGCAGCGATCATGTCGGTTCCTTTGTGCGTTCGGCCACCTGATCTCGGATAGCCCCAGGTGTCGATGAAGTATGTCGAGCCTGCCACAGGGCATACGACGCCCTTGGTCTGACTGGCGATGCCAGCCGCGCCACCCGAAGCTCGCGCTGCAGCCGCTGCAGCCCGTCGAGCGATCTCTGCTTTGTACTTCGCGTACATGGTGCGGTACTTGGATCGAGCATCTGCGTGGATCGCTTCGGCCTTCTCCTGTATCTCAGCGAGCCCGGCCACAACTTGCTCCTGCTCGCGCTGCAGACCCTCCGCTTCGATCTCTTTCACGGCGAGCTCATCGGTCAGGCGATCCATCTGTCTCCGAACGGCCCCGAGTTGGTCGAGCTGGTTCAGGTCCCTCGTGGCTGCCCTGTCATACAGAGCCTGCGTCGTGATGAGGTCTTGGATGTTGCCAGCGGAGAACGCGGTCGTGATGACGCCGTTGCCGCCCGAAACGTACGCGTCGATTACGAGGAGGCGTGCCCGCTCCTCCAGGCCGCTGACGTCATCGCCGTACTCCGTGAGTGCGGATCCGAGTTTGTCGATCCTCCAGAGAAGGTTGTAGAGCTTGCCTTGGATGCGTTCGAGATCGTTCAGTCCATGCTCGAGCTCTGAGTCGGCAGCTTCGAGTTCATCTCTTGCGAGTTCCGCTGCCGTCTTCGCCTTGGCTACGTCACCCTTTGACTGCGCGTTCGCAGCGACAGGTGTGAGCGCGAGGAGCGCGAGCAACACCAGCGGAATGAGGAATCGGGGGAAGTTGAGGTATCTCATGGCGAACCATCAGGCTAATGGCAGAGCCCCATTAGCGGCCAGCCGTACCACGCCAAAGAGAGCCGATGGGGTCAGCGAACGATGAACGACAGCTTGAGCGTGACGCGGTAGCTCGAAACCTTGCCATCTCGTATGTCGGCCGTCTGGCGGATGACTTCGACATCTGTGATCGCATTGATGCTCTCGGCTGCCTTCGACACGGCCTCATCGATGGCATCCTGGAAGCTTGTCGGGGAGACGCCCATGATCTCGATGATCTTGATCGCCCCCGTGGAGAATTGTTCTGGCATGTGACCTCCCTGGTGCCCTCACCAGCGTGATGGTAGAGGTGCGTGCGGAGTGCGAAGGAGTACGCTGACGAACCGTGAAGCGAGACGTCTCTTTCGCCCCGAAACGGCAGACCGTGTCCCCGGTTCTCGGTGGTGCGGTAGGCCTGCTGTTTCCCGCCATGCTCGTGACGTTGGGTCTATCGACCGGATTCCGGAGTGGTGGCGACATGTCGGACTTCGCCGCCACGATCGCTGGTGCCATCCTCTTCCTGATCGCTGCTCCGACGGCGTGGGTTCTCTCGTTCCCGTTCATCGACGTGACACGTTTCACGGTGATCGTGTTCGGTGTCGTCACGAGTGCCCCCTTGTGGTGGCTGCTCGGAGTTGCGATAGCACGGGGCAGTGAAACGTGGCTCGTTTGGATTCGCAGGTATGCGATGTTCGCGATCGGCTGGGTGGTGGTCAACATCGTTGCGATCGCGTTGGTGGCTGCAATCGTTTCCTGAACCTGTTGTGGATTCGCTAGGTTGGCGTCATGGATCTCAACGAAGCTCTGTATACGACCCGTGCGATGCGGAGGGTCTCGAACGACCCCATTCCCTCGGATGTAGTGAAGGCGATGATGGATGCGGCGATCCGCTCACCGTCGGGTAGCAACAGCCAGAACTGGCGATGGATAACCGTGACCGATCCAGAGACCATCGGCAAGCTCGCAACGCTGTACGCCGAGGGATGGGTAGAACTGAATGCGACGATCTACAAGGGTCGTGCCGAGAAGGTCATGGAGTCCGGCGATCAGGGTGCCATTCGCGTGGTCAACTCAAGCCGGTGGCTCGCGGATAACTTCGACCAGGTGCCGCTCGTCGTCATTCCGTATCATCGGAACGACTGGCTGGGCGCATCGATATATCCGGCGATCTGGAGCATGATGCTTGCCGCCCGATCACACGGCGTCGGTACGACGCTGACCACCGTCCTCGGCATGTTCAAGCATCAGAAGGTGGCCGAACTTCTCGGTGTTCCGCTCGACAAGGGATGGACGAATCCCGCAGCCATCACATGCGGCTACCCGCTCGGCCGATGGGGCCTCGCAAAGAGGGCTCCTGCGCACAGCGTCACGTTCAGCGAGAAGTGGGGCCAAGCCCCGGAGTGGACGGCAGACGAACCACTGTGGAGCCCAGAGGGCGGAAGCTAGAAACTCGCGGCAAAGTTGTCAGAGATCTGATCGATCCGGACAACTTACGGGGTAGGGAGACAGATGGGAAAGGCGATGGATCCCACAGCTGACGTGCGGTTCACCCGCATCTATGAGAGGCATTACGCAGATGTACTGGCGTACTGCGCTCGTCGGGTGGACCGCACCGAGGCGGAAGATGTCGCCAGCGGGGTGTTCACTGTGCTCTGGCGGAGGATCGAGACAGTGCAGGACGAAACGCTCGCACCATGGCTGTACGGGGTCGCCTATCGAACGATCACGAACCGTTGGCGCGGATCAGCTCGCCAACGGAACCTGCGGGCTCGTCTGGGCGGACTCAGGCCGGAGACTCCGGATGCAGTCGATACGATTGTCGTTCGGCGTGACGAGGACCGCCAGGTTCTCGCCGCGATCGCCAAGCTCAAGCCAGATGACAGGGAAGT
>PVMK01147309.1_pt1 | contig 15193 bp, 17 predicted proteins | sample 1853481 | NCBI WGS metagenome assembly PVMK01 (sample SAMN08533507, study PRJNA380276) | Marine sediment metagenome, whole genome shotgun sequencing project.
TTGAGCCATCCAATGCCACTAGAATGTTTTTAATCATGATTTCGTTTCTCTTTATTGCACAACCATGACTGGGATTTTAGAGTGCTGAACAAGTGCATTTGATACACTTCCTAATGTAGGACCTGAAATCTTTGTGGTCCCTCTTTTTCCCATAATAACAAGATCAAATTTTTTCTTTTTCATTAGACTAATAATTTCCTCAGAAGGATTTCCATATAGGATTTTCTCTTCAATTTTGATTTTTCTTTTTGTGGCATCTATTTTTGCGTCATTAAAGAATTTTTTTACATAACCAATTATAGTTTCCTTATAAGGTTCAACTATTTTGGCCATTGCTTTATGATATGCAATTACATGAACTAATGTTATTGTTGAATTAGTCCCAGATGCCAACGCAAATGCTTTACTCAAAGCACGCTTTGAATTTACTGAGTTATCATAAGGGAGTAGAATTTTTTCAAATACCATGTAGAACATTCTTTCTGAGAACAAATTAACCATATCTTGAATCTCAAAAGTGAGAATCATGATTGAAAAAGTGTTTACTATATAATGAACTGTTTTTATGTTCAAAAAAAATCAAATCTTTAATGAATACAACTATTTTAAGATCTAAAAAAAGAGTAAAATGAGATTAAATATAATGAAATCCTCAGAGATAAATTCGGAAATTGAAGAAATTGTAAAATCGAAATCTGAAGGTGTTTATTCAAAATGGCGAATAGGCAGAGCAAACAGTTCTTCTGATGCCAAAGAGCAACATGGAAATCCAGATGATTGGCATTATTGGGATGCAGATACTGCCGATGAAGCAATCGAAACTGTAGATTATTTTGTCGATAAAGGAATGAGAAAAGAAGGAATAGGTTATGGGGGGGCTGATTTTGTTTATATTTTCTTTACTGGTTCTCCCCAAGAGGAAAATTTTAAGTTTAGAGAGACTCCTAAAGACTCATGAGTGAGTCAAATTATCTTTCCTCATTAAAAAATAAAGAATTTTTGATTCTACGGAAATTATGTGATAACTCAATTTCTCAAACTGAAAAAGAAAAATTTGAAAAGGAACTAGAAAAAGTTCGCTCAGAGATCGAAAAACTAAGATAAGTATTTTTGACAGAATGGATGTGCCACATATGTCTTAAAAGAGGCAAGATGAGAAAAATAGAGAGTCTTCATTTATGTACATCCTGTTTTGACAGAGTTACAAAATTTTGATTTCTCAAACTGTTACTAATCATATATCATCAAATATAATTAATGTAGGAATAAAAGTGATAAAAAGTAATTATTATTGTGAGAGAATCCACAGAAGAAATAATTTGTCGTATATGTGATGCTGAAATTGTTCAATATTTTAATGAGAATTATCAAGGTCAAAGAGGTAAATGTACAATATGTGGAATTGATTTTCCATTAGAATGATTAGAGCATTCCAAACAAAATTCATTTTTGAGAATTTGACCTTACATTTTAATTTGATTACAAAAATTTCAAATCTGTGTCTCCTGAGGAAATAAAATTTAGAATTCTTTACACAATGTATTGCCAACACTTCAAGAGCGGCGGATTAGCCAATGCTACTGATAGAGGAATTGCAATCGAAGCTGGCTTGGAAGATGTTGATCCTAATGAACTTAGAAGTGAAATAGAGTCTCTTACAAAAAATGGCTTTCTAAAGATTGGTGGAAGAGGAGAGTCCGGATATCAGCTCTTTATTGGAATTGAAACTAGTGGTATCGAAATAGTTCAAAATATTGCAGACAAATCAATGGAATCAATTCCAAGTGAGATTAAAGATGAGCAATTTCAAACAAAACTAGAAGATATCTTTTCAGAAAAAGATACTACAGAAAAGACAAAACGATTCTTTGATTTAGTATTACAACATAAAATGATAGCAAAACATGTCTTTGATGTTGTAGAGCAGCAACTTTTTGATTCCTAAATATTATTTTGTTTGCAAAATTTCAGAAGCAAAGATTTTTGGAAAATTTAGATTTTAATCAGATAATCATAGTAAGATTATGAAATAATAATTTTAAATTATATTCATAGTACTTTTTACATTACTACATCAATTCTTATTGTCTTGACTTTTTTCTTCTGGCAGCACCTTATCAAAAAATAAACAAGCCGTAAGATCCCCTGTCACATTTACACTTGTTCTAATCATATCCAAAATTCTATCTACACCTAAAAGAAGTATAATTCCAATTGGTGGAATTCCTGCAGAAAGAAGTATTGTTGAAAGTATCACGATTCCAGTTCCTGGAGCAGATGGTGCACCAATAGATGCTGCAAGAGCAGTAAATGTAATTAAAATAATAGTAGTTATTCCTAAATCAACTGCAAATATCTGGGCTAAGAAAAATACTGCAACTATCTGATATGCAGCTGTTCCATCCATGTTGATTGTTGCCCCTAGTGGAATAATGAATTGAGAGACTCGAGGTTTGACCTTCATCTTTTCTTCGGCTGTTTTAATTGATAGAGGCATTACAGCAGCAGAGCTAGAAGTTGAGAATGCGAGAAGTTGTGGATCTCTCATCATTCTCCAGATGGAACGCAATGGTCTCTTTGCAAAAAACTTGATGATGATCATGTAGATGATCATCATCGCAAAAAGGGCAATAATGACAGTGACCATGTATGCACCAAGCCCTGTTAATGCTGTAATTCCAATTTTTGATGTCAGACTTGCTATTAGACCAAATGCTGCAAAAGGTGCCAAACGCATTGCCCAAGATACAACTTTCATAGTGATTTTTTGTACAGACTCTAACAAGTCAAGAATGGGTTGCGCGCTTTTCTTAGGTATTGAAAGCATGGAAACTCCAATAATTAAAGCAAAAATAACTATGCTCAGCATTTCCCCAGACATGAAAGACTGTATTGGATTACTTGGGATCAAATTGACAATATTTTCAGGAAAATCATGTATGTCTAATTCTGTTTTTTCAACAGGCTCACCAATGTTTTCTTTGATTCCAAAACTTTGATTTAACATGGAACTGTCAATAAAATTTCCAGGTTCTATGGTAGTAACTACAAGGATACCAATTGAAAGAGCAATCATAGTAGTTACTACAAAGTATAAAGCAACTTTTAGGCCCATTTTTTGGAGTTGTTCTATACTACCTGAGGAAGTGAGGCCACGAATAATTGAAGCAAAAATAAGTGGAACAATAATCATTTGTATAATCTTCAAAAATAGGTTAGCAGGAATTGATAACCATTCAGTAATTAATTCAGTAGTATTTTGAGGAATTATTCCAATATCGGGGCCCAAAAAAATACCAAATGCTGTACCTAAAAACAAAGCAACAAGAACTTGTGCCCATAACTTTGATTTGATTAGATATGTGATCTGCGGGACGGTTTCCTGAAATGATCTAATCTCCAATAGTTTTTTCAAAACCCATTGTCAATAAAAAAGGAATGATACTTATCAAATATAAGAATAGTACATAGAGAATTTCCACGACATCTGGAAATATTTCAGATAATCATAGTAAGATGTCAGCCAAGACTCGAAAATTTTTCCAAGAATAAATCATAATGGGGTAATAATCCTCATAATCCTCCTAACGATTATGAAATTCAATTGGAGTATTGAACCAAAATAACAATTCCCCTTAAGAGTCTTGAAAAAACAAAGCGATGTCAATTGTTGGAACCGACTGGTAGTCAACCAATTTGCTCTCTAAAATAGCCCAGCTTATGATATCAGATTCCATCATTTTATCATTGTTTAATACATTCCACCGCCTGGTGGCATACCTTGTGGGGGTTCAGATGGACCTGAACGAGACACAGCAATAACATTATCAATTCTCAATATCATATTTGCGGTTTCTGTGGCAGACTTTATGATTTGTTCTTTTACTTTAAGTGGTTCTATGATTCCAAGTTTTTCGAAGTTTGTTATGATTCCATTAATAACATCTACACCTGTGAAACGTTCACCTGCGTTTTGTTTTGCTCGTAACTGAGTAATAGAATCAATTGAATTCATTCCTGCATTTCTTGCAAGTGCAACTGGTATAGATTCCATAGCATCAGCAAACTTTTCGACTGCTAATTGTTCTCTGCCAGAAAGAGATTTTGCCCAATCTCGTATCTTTAGTGCAACATATGCTTCTGGGGAGCCTCCACCATAAACAATTTCAGGCTTTTCAATTACATCTTTGACAACCATCAATGCATCATGCATTGATCTGTCTGCTTCATCTATTACTCTTTGAGAACCACCTCGAATTAAAATGCTAATGGCTTTTGGGTTTTTACATCCCTCAATAAACACCCAGTTATCTTCTTCGATTCTTTTTTCTTCAACATTTTGTGCAGAGCCTAAATCAGTATTATTCAGATCATTCACACTGCCAACTATTCTTCCTCCAGTTGACTTTGCCAATTTGGACATGTCACTTTCTTTGATACGCCTTACTGCAAGTATTCCCTCTTTGCCCATATAATGTTGAATAATATCGTCAATTCCCTTCTGACATAAAACAACATTAGCATTAGTTGATTTTATTTTATCCGCTATATCCTTGAGTAACTGACTTTCTTCTTCCATGAATGATTTGATTTGGCTAGGACTAGAGATGTTTAATTTTGCTTCAAATTCTGTTTTTTTAATCTCAAGTGCTTCACTGATCAAAGCAATTTGTGCATTTTCAATTTTTCTTGGCATTCCACTATGAACAATTTCCTTATCAAGAATTATTCCACTAACTAATTCACTATCTGAAATTGAGCCGCCTGTCTTTTTTTCGATCTTTATGTTATCTAAATTTACTTTAAAAGAATTATTTTTCTCTTCCATGACTGATAATACAGCATCTACTGCTAATTTGGCAAGATCAGTCGCCTCAAGTGATACTAATTTTGTTTGCATAGCAGTATGGGCAATTTTTTCTAGAATTTCTTTATTTTTTGGTTCTATTTTGGTTGCAATTTCTTTTAGGAATTCAATTGCTTTTATGGAAGCTTTTTTGTAACCATCTGCAATAATAACTGGATGAATCTCATCATCAATTAATGATTCAGCTTTTTCAAGTAATGAACCAGCTAGAATAACAGAGGATGTAGTACCGTCACCTACTTCACTATCAGTAGCTTTTGCTACTTCTACCATCATTTTTGCTGCGGGATGCTGAACATCAATTTCTTTTAAAATAGTTGCACCATCATTCGTTATTGTTATATCCCCAAGTGTGTCAACTAGCATCTTATCCATGCCACGTGGGCCCAGACTTGTTTGAATTATTTCTGCAATAAACTTTGCAGCATTAATGTTATTCCTTTGAGCATCCCTACCTCTTGATTGTTTTGAGCCTTCTTTTAAAACAATGACAGGTACTCCCTCAGGAGTGGTTTGAATATGAGCCATAATAATTTACATCTGTTTTGAGTTAAAAATGGATTAGATTATTTTCAATTATGAAAATGAAATAGGGTTAGAAAAATACCACAGAAGACTTTTCCCATTACCTTAAAATGATCACAATCATAGTATGTTGACAGTCTTATTTTGAAAACAGAAAATTATGAACATGTTTTTAATGTAAATTATACATAATATGTTATTCAAGTGCAGTCATCTTCAAAAAACTAATTTTTTCCAAAATCATATTCAAAATTGATAATCATACCATGTGTTTAATTAGAATTTCATCGTAATTAGTTGTGCATTGAGCTTTGGTTCGATGCAACACACGGAAACGCTGGGTGTTTACCCATACAATATGCTTTGGCATAATGTATCATATGTTTCCGTGATTTTGCTATCATTGTTGAATATCAATATCGAAAATCGAAGTTTTTCTTTAAATTGTAATCTTTGTGAAAAATAATGACTTGAAAATTGCAAAACCTGATACTCAGGAGAACACACTACTTGTAGGATTTCCAAGCAATGGTCTTGTTGGCACTTTTTCAATATCATATCTTATTCATCATCTAAAGATGAGGCAGACAGGGGAGATTGAAATACCAGATCTTCCTTCAACTTTGTTTGTAGAGGGAGGGGAAATCCTTACACCAATTAGAGCCTACAACAAGAACAATATTTTTGTCATTATCTCAGATGTCCCATTTGACCAGTATTTAGCAGAAGAATTTGCACTTGCAGTTCACGAATTTTGTAAAAAAAATGCAATAAAGAAAATTGTAATTGTAAGTGGAATGGAGAGTATTAACCAAAAAAAAGACTTACAAAAAATTTATGGTCTGGTAACACATCCAGTTTTAGAAAGTATACTTTACAATAATCAAATTCCAAAATTTTTAGATGGTTCAATTTTTGGAACAGATGCTGCCATAATTTCAGTTTTTAGGAAAACAAAGATTCCTGCACTCGTTTTGTATGCAGAATGTCATCCATTCTTCCCAGATCCAGAAGCCTCAATTGTTGCAATTGTTACACTTGCAAAAATTTTAGATGTTAAAGTAGACACAAAAGATATTCAAAAAACGATTGAAAAACTTAGAATACAGCACAGAAATCTAATGGAAGAAACTCTTCGTGCATTAAAACAGCAAGAAAAAAAGACAAGAACTCCACAGATTTACAGGTGATAATATGAGAAAAGATAATGATTTTGAATTTAGTATAACCCCTCCAATAATTAGTTCACTGTTTGATGATATTGAACATGGAACTCTTTCTCCACTTTCATGTCTGCGAGATTTTAACAATTACTGGATGTTAGAATTTGATCTTCCACTGGTAAACAAAAAAGATATCATGGTTACTTTTGATGGAAATAATATTAATGTTGAGGCAAAGCTAAAAGAGAAATACTCTGAAGAAAAACTAGGTAAAATTACAAAATTTGAATATTTTAAAAAATCAATTTTATTACCTGGAAAAATTGATAACAAAAAAACAACTGCCAAGTTTCAAAAAGGAAGACTAGAGATAAAAATTCCAAAAAAAGTAGTCAGATATTCCATAAAAATTAACTAGGTAGACATTAGTAGAATTTTGAATATTCTAGTAGATCGTCAGTTGATGCAACATGAACAAAAGCCTTTACAACATCTAAATTACTTACTACACCAACCAATTTACCAGTGTTATCTATTACAGGCATCCCATTGATATGATTTTTAATCATCTTTTGAGCTGCAATAGATAAATCATCATCAAGATTTACAGCAAGTAGTTCTTTACTTACAAGATCGCCAACACACATCTTTTCTGAATCGACAGAAAGTAAATATTCACGTGTTCCAGTATTGTCTTTTGTAAAATATGATCTATGTATTAGAAAAGAATTAGTTGTTATCACACCAAGTGGTTTTCCATTGTTATCAGTTACTACTAGTCTGGAGATCATCATTCTGATTAATCATGTTTAATGCAAATCTAAGCGAATCTGATTTTCTGCAAGTAAACACTTTATGGCTCATGTAGTCTTTTACTTTGAATTTTGCTCCAAAAATTGTGCCATACACCTTAGTAATGTTGCTTTTAGTAATCATCCCTGCTAGATTTCCATTAGAATCGACTATGATGACTGAGCCAATTTTGAAGGTATCTATGCGTGAGGCAGCCTGATTTAGGCGATCACTTGCTCCATCAGTTATGGTGATGGGATTTTTTGTCATTACTTGTTTTATGGGATATCTCCTCAAGTGCTCTTGCAGTTTTGTCATTTTCTAGAAATTTGTTAATGTCACGCTCAGTTACAATGCCAACTGGTTTGTTCTTTACTTTCTACAACTATGCGCTTGATAAAATTTAACTGCATCTTTTGAAGAACATCATTAATTGAAGCATCAGGCGTTACTGTGATTACATCTGTTGTATTAGCCAAACCATAACCTCTGTATTTTGGGAACCATAGTTATACTATACATTTATTGAAATTCTTTCTATTAGTGTTATTATGATTTTTATTTTTGATAATCAAAAGTCCTTTGAAATATCACAAGTGTGTATATAATATCATGAGGCCTTGGAAATATCCTACACAATGTAATATTTGTGAACTAACCCTAGAGGAAATATTTTCTGATAGTTTGACAGACACTCCATGTGTTTATCTCAACCAAGAACGAGAAGTAGGCGTTGCCACTGAAATGTGTGTTCAATATCTCGAGTCATCTATTGACTCTATTGTGATCAGAGATGATGAACGTAATCCCATAGGAATTGTTGGAGGTTATGATTTACTAAATCACATACGAGTAAACCCTACTCGTGATTCTCAGTATGAAACTAAAGTCAAAGAAATAATGTCTAAGGATTTGCCTATTGTAGAAAAGACAACCCCATTCAAGGATTTGATGGAAAAATGGATGTCATCTAGACGAGCTTTTGCAATTATTCCAAATGCATTTCAAGGATATTCACCAATTTCAGCAAGAAAAATGTTAGAAGTTGGCATAAAATGCAAAACTAATATTTTTATTTCTTCTATGCCAAAAAAGAAAATGATCACCTTTCAACCAGATGATTCTTTGAAAACAATAGTCGATTTGATGTTTGAACACAAGACTAGAAAACTTTTACTGGAATATTCTGATCAATACATCAGTGACCGATTGGTACTCAAAGAAATCTCAAAATTGTTAAAATTTCAACCCGATGTTGATAATTTTCTGAATATTCCTGTTAATCAGGTAGAGTTGGAGAATGTGACAGTAATCAAAGAAGATCTAAATCTTAGGCAACTTTGTGAAAAAATGTATGAAATGGATCATCCATATGTAGTCTATAAGGATATTTCAGTGACACCTTGGGATATTTGTAATGTCTTGATGTCTGAAAAGATTGCTGAACCATATGAAGTAGAATCTGAAAAAATAGTTTGTCCTCATTGTGGGGAAAAAATTGAAATCTAGACTTTCATAATCCTATAACGGGATTAACCAAATTAATTTAGAGTTCTGAACTAAAACTACAGACCATTTAACGGACTAAAATTGTAACATTTCCAAATTTCAAGATCATTGTTAAATATGATTTTGACGTATATGGTATAACGAGAAGCCATTATTCTGCGTCGTAGAATGATAGGTATGGGAAACACCTCATATCAGGTTAACGTTCTATTGTCATGTGTTTTCCATGAATTTCTCGTTTTTTTAATTAATTTCTAAATTTTAATTAAAAAACACAAAAACTCTTTGAAGATCAAATTATTCACTTTTTCAGGAATCAGTAGATTTGTTTAACTGGGAAAGAGTTTTTGCATAAGAATCCATCATTACATGCATAAAATCATCATATGTTTTCAGTGCAGATACTCGCATTTGCATATATGCCTCTAGATATTTTGATGATGCTTCTATTTGATTCAAAGATATTGCAGTTAATGAATTCGAGAATTTCTCTACTTCTTTTAGAACATTTTGATCTAGATTTAGTTTATCAAAAAACTCTTTTTCTGAAATGTAACAGGTGCCAAAAATATCATCTATTGTGTGAAGATATTGCATGTATAGATCCGAATACTTTTGCATTAATGAGGGGGTTTTAGATTCAAGCTTTTTTATAATCTCTGATGTATTGTTTTTCATTATATCACATACAGATACTTTGTTTTCTATTTTTGAAACATTTTCTGTCTTGCTCACAAAACAATTATGTTAATGTCGCTTTTAACTAAATTTCCAAATTAAAATCAAATACACTGCAAGACAATGCATTTGGAATAGATTTGGAAATCTGATTAAAGAGTATTTTTACATATTATAATCATGGATTGGGTATTTTCACAAAACAAAGTGGAAAAAGAATTTGATGCAATAAGCTGTATCATGCAAGATATTCAAATCTGTTTGAATTGTGGTTCAGAAAGTATCAGTATTGTTGAGAACAAAATTCAATGTAATTATTGTGAACAAAGAAAATCAATATGTGGGAACAAAGATGATGGGGGATGAAAAAAATTCATCAACATGGAAATGATCTTCCAGATTTACTACCCGATATAATTCCAGAAGAAAAAAAACCATTAGACGAGCCATATTCAGAAAATAATGAAGATCCAGATGAATATGAATTTGGTAAAATCGTTTTATGTATTTCTTAACATTTTAGATTATGGTGGGCATTCAATCCGAACCTCAAATTGACAAAATCTCTATGCCTGAAAATCTTAAGGTAGGTTTTATGATTGCTGAACAACGAAAAAAATGTGCTAGTATTGGATGTGATGAAGAATATTTTGGATTGGGATTTGGTCAGTCTCCATTTCATGTCCCTCAACCTTTAGTAGATGGGCTTGCACAAAGTGCAACTAAAGGGCATTATTCGGCAGCCGAAGGAATTTTAGAACTTAGACAAGAAGTTGCTGATTTTAACAAAAGACATTTTGGACTTGAAGTTGATCCATTTAGAATAGTAATAGGACCAGGAACAAAAGACATTCTAAACATTCTCGTTAACATCATTAAAGGTGGGGTAATCATTCCATCTCCATCATGGATAGGATATAGACCCCAGATCATTCTAACTGACAAACATTTTCATACATTTCATCTAAAGCCTGAAGACCACTACAAAATTCAACCAGATGATTTGGATGACTTTGTCTCAAAGATGGAAAGTGGACAACATATGTTGATTCTAAATAATCCACACAATCCAACTGGAGTAGTTTATTCAAAAAAAGAATTAGAAAAAATAACTGAAGTTTGCAGAAAACACAACATCCTTGTTATTGCTGATGAAATCTATGCTCTTGACACTTATGATATGAATAACTTTACTAGCATGGGTCTGATTTATCCTGAAGGCAGTTTTGTCACTAATGGATTATCAAAGGATAGATCTGCAGGTGGTTATAGACTTGGTTCCTGTGTTTTACCAACTACGAGTACTGAAAAATTACAGAATGATTTCAAAAAAGTTGCAGCTACTGTTTACACAAATGTTTCAACACCAACACAATATGCAGCAATAAAGGCATACGAACCAAATGAAGAAATTGATGAATACATCAACATCACAAGACAAATTCATCGCATTATGGGTCACTATCTAAGTGATGAATGGAATAAAGTTGATGGGATAAAGGCAACTCGTCCAGATGGTGCATTTTACTTTTTTGCAGATTTTAATGATCTGAAACCAGATTTAAAAAAGAAAGGAGTAGCAACTTCAAATCAGTTAGGTGAATCTCTACTTTCATGCCCGTTTCATTTAGGAACTGTAACAGGTGATGCCTGCATGCTAGATCCTGATGACTATGGTGCAAGAATAGCTTTTGTGGATTATGATGGCAAAAAAACTTTTGAAAATTACAAACAAAGTCCTCCAAAATCCTCTTCAGATGAGATTGAATTTGTAAAACAAAACGCTCCAATGATGGTCAAATCAACTGATTCACTGAGAAAATGGATTGAATTTATCAAAAGTGATAACTAATTGAGTCCCTCTAACAAAAAATCTCGTTATCTTAGGGTTGGGTTCTCGTTAAAAAAAGAGATTTTTTTCGTAGCTGTGAGTTCCATAATTGGTGCATTTACAATGCATCTGCCCAGAGTTTTTCTAGATATTACAACTGACACTCAATATCTGATTACACTTCTAGTTATGGCCCGAATAGTTGGTTCAGACTCTCCAATCACAGGATTTGCACTTCATATTGTAGTTGCCACAGTTATTGGAATCATTACTGGTGTTTTCCTTCACAAGATAATCAAATTCAATATTTCAAAAATCAAAAATGGTTTGATTTATGGTGTCCTTGCAGGAGTTGTTGTATTTGTTGTATTTTCAATTCCAGTATCCCAAGTATTTCTTGGTCCAAACATGGCTGAACTTCTTTCAGAATTAGATCCTAACATGACGCTAATAGAAGCATCTAACGTTGTAAATCAAAACTTTGTGTCTAGTTTGATTGATTCATTTTTCATACATATGATTTGGGGGGTAACTGTTGGACTTTTAGCCTCTCTTTTAACCAGAAAGATTGGTGCAAACTATAGATGTCATATTTGTGATATTGAATTCTCAAAGATGTCTACCTATGAAAGTCATGTTGAAAATATTCATGAAAACCCTTCGCCATCAGTTAAACGAATAGTAATTTTAGGTGGTGGATATGGTGGAATAAATGTACTAAAACAATTACAAGAAACTTTTCAAAGTAACACTACAGTTAGCATAAGTTTGGTAAGCCAAGATAATTTTTTCTTACATACACCACTACTTCCTGAAATGGCAACAGGGATGCTTGCATCAAGACATATTGCAACTCCAATTCGTTCATTTTGTAAAAGAGCAAGATATTATCATGCTAAAGTTGATTCAATTGATTTGAATAATAACAAAGTAATAATTTCTAGAGCACTAGACAAACAAAAACATGAATTAGATTATGATTATTTGGTTATTGCATTAGGCGGAAAAATCAATTTCTTTGGAAACAAAAATGTTGAAAAATATGCTTTAACAATTAAAACTCTTGGTGATGCAATAAGATTAAGAAATCATGTTATTTCAATACTAGAAAATGCTGATCAAACAGATGATCCAGAGATATTATCAAAACTTTTGACATTTGTTGTAGTAGGTGGAGGTTTTTCTGGGGTTGAAACAGTTGGAGAAATAAATGATTTTGTAAGAGAATCAGTTGAAAAGTTTTACAGAAATATTGATCCTGAGAAAATAAAAATAATTCTAATATCTGCAGGAAAAAAAATTCTTCCCGAAATTGGTGATTTGGGAGAGTATGCTTTGAAATATCTGAGAAAAAATGGGGTAGAAATAATTACAAATACGAAGCTAATTGATGCAGAATCTGACCTGGCATTGCTTGATAATGAAATGAAAATTCCAAACTCTACCTTAATCTGGGCAGGTGGAGTGACTATGGATCCTGTAATCTTGACACTTGATACAGAACATTCCCAACGTGGTAGCCTTGTAGTTGGAAAATTCCTAGACCTCAAAAATCATCCTAATGTGTTTGCACTAGGGGACTGTGCCTCAATCATGGATGAACAAACAGGCAAACCATATCCTCCAACAGCCCAACATGCAGTAAGAGAAGCCAAGGTTGTTTCAGATAATATTATTTCATCAATTAAAGGAGATAGTTCCCAAAGAACTTTTGTGTTTACAAGCAAGGGCTCTATGGCAAAAATAGGAAAGAGAAATGGTGTTGCACTCTTAATGGGAAAAAGAATTAGTGGTTTTCTTGCATGGTTTATCTGGAGACAATACTATTTGTCCACTCTTCCAAGTAATGAGAAAAAAATACGTGTGGCATTAGATTGGTTTGCTGATCTCTTCTTCCCACGCGACATTACAATCCTTAGTGGAGAAAAATGAATAATTCATTCAAATAACCTAAAATCTGGATTTTCTACTCTTACTTGAGATACTTACGTAAAACCTCATTCAATACCCTGGAATAACTATATGAGGATTGTTTTTGTTGTATCATTTTGGCTTGATGAAGTCTGAGTTTTTTATCTAAATCTTCATCGATCACTATAGTCACACGTTTTCTCATAATGAAATTAGTAATTTCATTCTTTTATACCGTCGGCATTTTATCATGATTGAAAATATACAATCATTATAGATATATGTAAAGGATGATTCTTTTTATTTTCTAAACTCTTTTTGTTTTCCTAGAACAATCTTTATCTCTCTTGTTGCCGTTATTGATGATAGAAGACGCCCCTTGAGTGTTCTGTATGCCAGCTGGTAATACTCGGCAGTCTGCCAGTTGGAATTTTTAATTATGTTGAGTCTTGAACTAAAACACAGACCCTTTGTATGAACGATTCATTCGTTAGTGTTTTAAGCAAATTTTGTAAAATCATGTCATGACAGTTCTATTCATTCCAATAAGACCATCCAGAAGAGATTCAGATAATACAGAAGATTAGAACGATTAAAGATTAGATTCTAAACTCTCAAGTTAATCTTAGGCATGATTTTTTTATTAATCAACACTTTTTGTGCAACAACAGAATTCAAACAATGAGACTTTGGAAAAACTATTAAAAAAATTAGAAGAAAAAATCTAAAAAATAAAAAAGGTGTTCTTCATCTATTTACTGTATAATTTTTTGAAGAAATCTTTGTCAACAGTTTGTTGAATGAAGAGCCATAGGTCAGCTTCTGACATCTTTGAGGACATTGCAGAACCAACAAAGTTCATCAATCCTAGCACTGGAAATATCATCATCGGAGCTGCTGAGAGTATTGTATTTTTACCCCATTCGCCTGAACCAATAGTGATAGTGCATTCCTTATGCTTTTTTGTCCGCATTGAAATGTTTAGAGCTCGTCTGTTTCCAGTTACTGTTCTAAGCTTTCCTTGCTTTCTTGCTTGGATTAATGCCCATGTCTTGTGCTTTTCATCATAGGACGTCGCTACTTCATACTTGTGCTCTTGCAGAAAACTGACTATTCTCTGAGCAAGAACAGGAGCTGAGACTGTCATTTTTTTGTATGATTTTGTCTTTGCCAAGTAAGAGATCAATATATGAAAATCATATAAGATTGATCCTAAGACCTAGGCATAAAAAAAGAGAGGAAAATTTCTAAAAGGTTTGCTTGAATCAAATGTTACATCTTGACGTGATTTTTTTATTAATCAACACTTTTTGTGCAACAACAGAATTCAACCAGTGAGACTTAAGTCATAGAAGATTATATGATTTTTAATGAAAAAAATTGAGGCTTACATTAGAGAAAATAAATTTGAAGATGTGAAAAATGCCTTAATCAAGGTAGGAATCCCTGGCATCACCGCTTACCCCGTTTTGGGAAGAGGTAATCAGATTGGTAAGGGAATATCTGATTCTGAATCAGGAGCAATTTCAGAAGACATACTTATTCCTAAAAAGAAAATTGAAATATTTTGCATAGAAGAGGAGTTAGATAAAATTTTGGAAGTAATTATGTCAAGGGCAAGTACTGGAAAAGTTGGAGATGGGAAAATATTCATATCTGATGTAGGTGAAGCAATAAAAATTAGAACACAAGAGCGGATTAAACATAAAGCATAACTATTCTTTTTTTAGATTCTAAACTCTCAAATTAATCTTAGGCATGATTTTTTTTATTAATCAACACTTTTTGTGTAACAACAGAATTCAAACAATGAGACTATAATTCTTTAAATTTGAATGAGAAAACTATAACACAGAGATTTCCTTAGTATTATTATGAAATCACCCCAAAATAGGGGGAAATTCTTGCCACATTTGC
>PVMK01155311.1_pt1 | contig 15193 bp, 15 predicted proteins | sample 1853481 | NCBI WGS metagenome assembly PVMK01 (sample SAMN08533507, study PRJNA380276) | Marine sediment metagenome, whole genome shotgun sequencing project.
GCACCGATGGTACGATGAGCAGCCGGGAGATCCCCCGGGTCCGGATCGAATCCCAGAACTGCTCCAGGTTTCGGGTCTCTTCGTCCGGTATGATCACGACCGGGGTGCCCCGCAGCAGCGGCTCGAACAGCTCGTAGATGCCGTGCGTCGTGGTCATGTGCGCCTTCTGGCAGCACACTTCGGAATCCCCGTACGGATGCCGGTTCCAGGTCCAGGTAAGGCGGTGGAAGAAGGACCGGTGACTCCGCACGATCATCTTGGGGTTACCGGTCGACCCCGAAGAGCAGAGCACGAATGCCGCCTGGTCCGGGTCTCCGGTTTCCGTCTCCCGGAGCTCACCGGAGAATGGGGTCAGGTCCGACAGGCTCAGGGCCCGTCCGGGGAGCGATGGAGAAAGCGGGGTTTCACGATCGTCGATGATCGCGTCGAGCCCGGCGAATTCGAGGATGTCCCGAAGCCGGCCCACCGGAAAGGATGGCGGCAGCGGGACCACGGCCGCATTCGACTTGAGGATTGCGAGGAATGCGACCACCGAGTCGATGGACCGTTCGAGATGAAGCCCGATCGAGCAGCCGCTGCCTATGCCGTGGGCCAAGAGCGCACTTGCGGTGCGTTCCACCCGGGCTCGAAGATCTGCGTACGAGACGGAATCGTCTCCGGATCGAACCGCGATCCGCCCGGGTGTCCGGCGGGCCTGCAGATCGAACTGCTCGTGGAGCAGGAAGTCCGGGTTGTGCAGATCCATACTCGTGTCGGCCTGTCCAGTTGACGCCCGGCGGCGACGGTGAAAGCCTGATTCCGATCAACACTCATGCCACCCCTTCTGCTTGAGGATGGCAGTCGTGAGCGAACGAGTCCAGCACGAGTCCGGCGGGATCCGGCGTATTCCGAATCAGATTCCTGGCGACCTGCGTCTGTGGTGGGTCGATCTGGACGCGTACGCCGCCTTCGATCCGCTCGTGGGACTGGAGGACTCGGACTACGCTCGAGCCGACCGGATGGCGTTCGAACTGGACGCCCGACGGCTTCTGGCCAGTCGTCACGTCCTGCGATGGCTGGTCGCCGAGGCACTCGGTCGATCACCCCGACAACTGGTGATCGAGGCCGACAGATTCGGCAAACCGCGACTCCTGGACAGCACGGTGCGGTTCAGTCTCAGCCGCAGTGGCCGTTACGGGCTCGTCGGTGTCAGTCGCGAGCTGGAAGTAGGAGTGGATGTAGAGCTGATCCGCCCCGTTCCCGACGCTGAGGGTCTGGCGAAGAATCACTTCACGGCAGTTGAGCGGGTGGAGTGGCAACGTGCGGGCCCGGAGCACCGCGATCGCCGATTCCTTGAATGCTGGACTCGCAAGGAAGCCTGTGCAAAGGCGCTGGGCACCGGTCTTCTGATCCAACCTGCGCTGATCGAGGTCGGGTGTGCCTCCGATGTACGGGTCTTGAGCATCCAGCCGGGAGGACCGCCGTGTGATGTGACCGTGTGCTCCCTCAATCCATCGGTCGAAGTGGTCGCCGCAGTCGCGGTGGCGACGAAGGAGGCCGCAGAGGTAGCACGACGGGCATCGAGTCATTGATGAGAGGCGGCTTGTTCGATCGGTGACATGAGCCCGGATTTCTGAAACGGACTTCGTCGAACGGATGCTGGGAGGGTGTGCTCCTGGAGCGGACATTGCACGCCGCGCGTGCCGGTCCGCGTAAGGAGCACACCCTCTCATACGAGCCTACGAGCGAACGACCAGATTCAGCATCCTGTCAGGGATATAGATCGTCTTGACGATCTCGGCGTCGGCCATGTGTCGCTGAACCCCCTCGTCCGCCAGCGCCGCCTTGCTCACCGCTGCCTCATCCGCGCCGCGAGACACGCTGATCGTGCCGCGCAATTTCCCGTTCACCTGGACCGGCAGGTCTACGGTAGCCGTGATGAGCTTCGACTCGTCGTACTCCGGCCACATGGCGTGCTCGAGTTGGCCGAAAGTAAGGAATAGTGTCGGATCGCCCCCCGGTGAACCGACAGACTGACTCACATCGGGCGTGCCTGACACGAGCCGCGGCGTGCGCGTCGGAGGCCCGCGACGCCCGCAAACGGCCCGGGAACGGTTCTCATCCGTCATCTCTCGCTGAGAGCGAATCGGGCACGCTCTTTGCCTCCCTCGAAGCATGTCGCCCTGCCGGGCTTAGATCCCGCCGAGGCAGGGAGACTCCGGGGCATTATCCGATAGATCGGCGTCGCGCGATGCGTGACGTGTTAATACAGACCCGGCGTTTCGTGTATCCGCAAGCCACCGGGTCCCGCTGTCGTGGCGCGTCCGTCGTGTCGCGCGACGCAATGTGAACGGTCCATCGGAGGTGATGTATGCTGGCTCCCACATCCCATCCTTGGACGACCGACGAGACTCTGGGCGAGCATCTGAGCGCCCGGGGCGTGAGCCGGCGTGACTTTCTCGATCTGTGTGGGAAGCTTACCGCCATGCTCGGCCTCAGTTCGGTCGTCACTCCCCGAATGCTCGAGGCGCTCGCACAGATGCGCAGGCCCAGCGTCATCTGGATCCAACTCCAGGAGTGCACCGGGTGCGTCGAGAGCGTGATCCGCACGTCCGAGCCCTCGTTCGCCGACCTGATCCTCGACACGATCTCGCTGGACTACAACCACACGCTCATGGCCGCGGCCGGACATGCCGCGGAAGCGGCCATGCAGGCTGCGATGCAGGCGAACGCCGGGCAGTACATCCTGGTCGTGACGGGCTCGGTGCCCCTGAAGGAGAACGGGATCTATACGACGATAGGCGGGCGCACGGCCAAGGAGGTCCTGGAGGAAGCGGCGGCCGGCGCCGGAGCGGTGATCGCGGTTGGAGCATGCGCGCACTGGGGCAACATCCAGGCCGCGAAGCCCAACCCGACTGGCGCGGTCGGCGTTTCCGACATCGTCCGGGACAAGCCCGTCGTGAACATCGCGGGGTGCCCTCCGATTTCCGACGTCGTGACGGCGACCATCGTTCACATCCTGACGTTCGGACGCGTTCCGGATCTCGACATCGACGGCCGCCCCTTGTTCGCGTACGGGAAGAGGATCCACGACCAGTGTCAGAGGCGAGCGCATTTCGACGCGGGCCAGTTCGTGGAGGAGTTCGATGACGAGGCGGCGCGAAAGGGCTGGTGCCTGTACCGAAAGGGCTGCAAGGGACCGGCCAGCTTCTCGCCCTGTCCGATCATCCTGTGGAATGTACGGACGAGTTGGCCGATCGGGGCGGGCCACCCCTGTATCGGGTGCACCGAAAGGCAGTTCTGGGACACGATGACGCCGTTCTACGAGCGTCTCCCACAGGTTGCCGGGTTCGGAGTCGAGCGTCGGGTGGACACGATCGGTGGCGTTCTGGCGGTGGGCGTGACGGCAGGCGTCGCGGCGCACGCCGTAGCGACCGGTCTGCACAGAGCGAGGCAGCGCAAGCAGCTGCCCGTGGTTTCTCAGCCCTCACAGGAAGCGGAGGTGGACCGTGGCCAGGACTAAGGTAGTCGTCGATCCGATGACCAGGATCGAGGGACATCTGCGTATCGAGGTCCAGGCCGAGGATGGAATGATCGCCGATGCCTGGGCATCTTCGACCCAGTTCCGGGGAATTGAGATCATCATGGAAGGGAGGGACCCGCGTGACGCGTGGGCCTTCACCCAGCGGATCTGCGGTGTGTGCACGGTGGTGCACGCGATCGCGTCCCTGCGGGCGGTTGAGGACGCCCTTGACATCCGGATCCCGGCCAACGCCAACATCATCCGGAACCTGATCCTCGGAATGCAGTTCATCCAGGACCGCGTGATCCACTTCTATCACCTGCACGCGCTGGATTGGGTGGATGTGGTGAGCTCGCTGTCGGCCGATCCAGCGGTGACGTCGCAGATAGCCCGCTCGATTTCTCCGTGGCCGAACAACTCGGTGACGTACTTTGCCGAGGTTCAGGACCGGATCCGAAGGTTCGTGGAAGGCGGGCAGCTGGGGGTTTTCTCCAACGGTTACTGGGGCCATCCGGCCTACAAATTGCCGCCCGAGGTCAACCTGCTGGCGGTCGCCCACTATCTCGAAGCGCTGGACTGGCAGCGGGACGTGATCCGCGTGCACACGATCTTCGGGGGCAAGAACCCACATCCGAACTTCCTGGTCGGCGGGATGGCTTCGGCCATCAACCTCGAGAGCACAGCTACGATCAACGCCGAACGTCTGACCGATATCTACGCCATGATCCGGCGGGCGCGCCGATTCGTCGAAGAGGTGTACTGGCCGGACCTCGTGGCGATCGCCGGCTTCTACAAGGAGTGGGCCGGCATCGGGGGTGGCGTCGGCAACTACATGGCCTGCGGCGAGTTTCCGGAGGACGACATCCGGAACGTCGACTCGTACTACCTGCCGCAGGGGATCATTCTGGGGAAAAACATCGGCGAGGTGCTTCCCTACGATCAGCAACTGATCAAGGAGTACATCACCCACTCGTGGTACGAATACGAAGCGGGAGACCAAGCGGGCCTCCACCCGTACGATGGTGAGACCAAGCCGAAGTACAGCGGCCCTCCGACGCCATGGGAGTACCTTCAGGGCGAGGACAAGTACACCTGGATGAAAGCTCCCCGGTACGACGGGATGCCGATGGAGGTGGGTCCGCTCGCCCGCATGCTGGTCGCTTACGGTTCCGGACACGAGGGCGCCCGGGAGCTGGTCGGTGAGGTGCTGGGCCGACTGGAAGTGGGCCCGGAGGCCCTGTTCTCGACTCTGGGACGCACCGCGGCGCGAGGCATCGAGACGGTCTTGCTGGCACGCCGCATGGAGAAGTGGTACGACGACCTGGTCGGCCGGATCAAGGGAGGCGATACGGCCACTTTCAACGGTGAGCGGTGGGACCCGAGCACCTGGCCCGCCACGGCGCGTGGATACGGGTATCAGGACGCGCCGCGCGGGAATCTCGGCCACTGGATCGAGATCAGAGACGGCAAGATATCTCGCTACCAGTGCGTGGTGCCCAGCACGTGGAACTGCTCACCGCGGGATGGCGAGGGCCAGATGGGGCCGTACGAGGCGTCGCTCACGGACAACCATCCGCTGGTCGATCCCGAACGGCCGCTGGAAATCCTCCGCACGATTCACTCGTTCGATCCGTGCATGGCCTGCGGGGTGCATGTTCTCGATGCGAACGGCGATCCCGTGACCGAGGTGAAGGTGTTATGAGCGAGGACAGGCAGCCGGTCCTCCAGCCGGCCGGCACGGGCGCGGTTACTCCGGAGGAAGTCGCGGACGCCACACACATTCCGCATCCTCCGGCACTCCCCGAATACAGGTGGGTGTATCTCTGGCGCTGGCCGCTCCGCGTCACCCACTGGGTTTCCGCAGTCACGGTCGTCGTGCTCATCGTGACGGGCTTCTACATCGGGGCTCCCTACTTCACCACGTGGGGCGAAGCGAGCAGCCACTTCCTCATGGGATGGGCGCGCTTCCTCCACTTCTCGGCCGCGGCGTTCATCGTGGCGGCGGCGATCCTCCGCATCTACTGGCTGTTCGCGGGGAACAAGTGGGCACGCTGGAACGCCCTGCTCCCGGTTCGGACGAAGAACTGGAAGAACATGTGGAAGATGCTCAAGTACTACTTTCTGGTCCGCCAGGAGTCGATGCCGCACTACCTTGGCCATCACCCGCTGCAGCAGCTCAGCTACACCGCGATCTACCTGGTGGTTATCGTCCAGGTCGTGACTGGATTCGCCATGTACGGACTCTCGAATCCGGGCGGCTTCTTCCACACGGTGTTCTCCTGGGTGGGGCCGATGTTCGGAGGGATCCAGTACGCGCGCTTCGCGCACCACGCGCTGACATGGATCCTGATCAGCTTCATCCCGCTTCACATCTATCTCGCGTTCCGGGCAGACGTGATGGACCGGGAGGGCGAGATGTCCTCCATCTTCAGCGGCGGTCGCTTCGTCCGCTCCGACATCAGCTTCGAGGATGAGTGAAGCTCCGGTCCCCGAGACCGTCGTCATCGGTGTGGGAAACCCCCTCATGGGTGACGACGGGCTCGGGATCGCAGCCCTCGAGCGTCTTCGAGACGGGTGGCGGTTCGAGCCCCACGTGGATCTTATCGACGGCGGCACATGGGGGCTGAACCTGCTTCCCCACGTCGAGGGGGCGCGCCGCGTGCTCTTCATCGACGCCATCAACATCGATGCGGAGCCGGGGACCCTGGTGGAGTTGGAGCGAGAGGACATTCCCCGCTTTCTGGCCCGCAAGCTGTCTCCGCATCAAATTGACGTGAAGGAAGTTCTGGCGCTGGCGGAGTTGCGGGGGACGCTGCCCGAAGAACTCGTGGCCATCGGCCTGCAGCCGGGCAGCGTGGAGATGCGGTTTTCGCTGAGTCCGGTGCTGGCCTCGCGCCTGGACGACGTTGTGGCGCGAGTGATCCGGCGACTCGAGGCCTGGGAGTACGAGGTTCGAGAGGTCGAGGGGGACGCGCGTGCATGAGCTCAGTCTGGCTCTGGATGTCTGCCGCATCGCCGAGGAGCATGTGGGCTCCGACGCCCTCGCGCGGGTGACGGCCGTCGGCCTGGACGTCGGGGACCGGGCCGGTATCGAGATCGACAACTTCGAGTTCTGCCTCGAGGCTCTGCTCGGAAGCTCGCCGTTCGGGAACGCCAGGCCCCGGATCCGAAGGCTGTCCGGCGACGAGCTCAGCGTGACTTACGTGGAGGTGGAGGACGATGACGGTTCGTAGAATCGATGTCCGCGAGAAGGTCATGGCGAAGAATGACGAACTCGCCGTTCAGGTCAGGGACCGCCTGCACGCTCACGGGGTGGCGTCGCTGAACCTCGTGTCTTCGCCCGGTTCGGGAAAAACGAGCCTGCTCGAGCGCACGCTCGACGCCCTGGGAGACCGGGTTCGGATGGCAGTCGTCACGGGCGACGTCCAGACTCAGAACGACGCTGACCGACTCGCCGTGCGCACGGATCGCCTGGTGCAGGCGGTGGTCACGGGCGGTGCGTGCCACCTGGACGCACGTCAGATCTTCACTGCGCTCGACGAGATCGATCTGGAGGACACGGATCTCTTGTTCGTGGAAAACGTGGGCAACCTCGTGTGTCCCGCCTCCTGGGACCTCGGCGAGGACGCGAAGGTCGTCATCTTCTCCGTGGCCGAAGGGGAGGACAAGCCTCTCAAGTATCCACGCATGTTCGAGCGCTCGGACTACTGCGTGATCAACAAGACCGATCTGCTCCCATACGTGCCTTTCGACATGGACCGGGCCGTCGCCTATGCCCTGGAGGTCAATCCGGATCTTCGCTTCTTCTTCACGTCCGCATTAACTGGAGACGGATTGGAGGACTGGTACGAGTTTCTCACGGTTATCGCGCGAGCAGAACGGGCGATTCGAGCTTGAAGCCGGACCCGGCGGCGTTCGGCAAGACCCCGGCGCGCAGGCGTTCCGAGACTTCGGGAGCGCGACTGCTGGCACGCCGCTGTTGGCGTCAACGGCATCGTACAGGGAGTCGGCTTCCGCGTCCTCGCGAAGGCCCGAACGCCCGTACGGGAGGCGTCGTAGCAATCAGCAGATTGGGGAGTTATAACTTGGCGCGCAGCGCGACGAGCGGGGGAGGTGAGGCATGTGTCTCGGAATTCCTGGTAAGGTAACGGAAGTATATGGGAGCGAGGGGCTCCCGATGGGCATGGTAGATTTCGGCGGCGTCCGCAGGGAGGTCTGCATGGCCTACGTGGCGGAGGAGGTCGAGCCGGGCGACTACGTGATCGTGCACGTCGGGTTCGCCATCTCCATGGTGGACAAGGAGGAAGCCCGCCGCACGTTCAAGTTCCTGGAGGAGCTCTGCGAGCTGGACGAGCTCGAGTGGATGAAGGAGGTGGCCGAGCAGAGCCTGGCTGGCCTCGAGGTACCGGACCCCGGGCCCGGCCGGAATGGGCCGGGGGGAGACACACCGAAAAGTATATGAATAATACTTGAGCGAGTACCACGATCCGAGGCTGGCTCAGTCGATCGGTGGAGTGAGCCCGGGTTCGTCCTGGAGCGGGCCTAGCACGCATTGCGTGCAAGCCCGTGGAAGGACGGACCCTCTCACACAAGCCTACGACCGCACCACCAGGTTCAGCAGCCTGTCAGGGATATAGATCGTCTTCACGATCTCGGCGTCGCCCACGTGTCGCTGCACCCCCTCGTCCGCCAGTGCCGCCTCGCTCACCGCGGCCTCATCTGCGCCGCGAGCCACGCTGATCGTGCCCCTCAACTTCCCGTTCACCTGGACCGGCACCTCGACCGTGTCCGTCTCGAGCTTCGACTCGTCGTACTCCGGCCACGTGGCATGTTCGAACATGCTCGACTCCTGCCCGAGCATCTCCCACAGCTCCTCGGCCAGGTGAGGTGCGATCGGGCCAAGCATCACCACCAGCGGGAGCACCTCGTCGCGCGTGGGCACGCGGCCGGCCGCCCTCAGAGCGTTGAGCAGCTCCATCAGCGCAGCGATGGCGGTGTTGAACGACAGGCTCTCGAAGTCCTCCGTGACCTGGCGGATCGTCTGATGCACGGCGCGCTCGACGTCCGGATCCGGAAACCCGGTCTCGCCGCCGTCCACGGCGGCCTCCACCGCATCGAACGTCCGTGACAGGAAGCGCTGCGGACCGGTGATTCCCGCCTCACGAAAGTCTCCACCCTCCTGGTACGGCCCCAGGAACATCAGGTAGGTGCGGAAAGTGTCCGCCCCGTAGCGATCGATGTACTCGTCCGGATTCACCACGTTGCCCTTCGACTTCGACATCTTCGCGCCGGCGCGGATGATCAGTCCATGCTTACGGAAGCGCTTGTAGGGCTCTTCGAACGGCACGTGCCCGAGATCGTGGAGGGCCATCGTAATGAACCGCGAGTACAGGAGGTGGAGCACGGCGTGCTCCTCACCGCCGATGTACATGTCGACGGGCAGCCAGTGACCGGTCCGCTCCTCGTCCATCGGGCGATCGTCGAAATCCGTGCTCGGGTAGCGCAGGAAATACCAGGCACTGTCGAGGAACGTATCCGACACGTCAGTCTCGCGGCGGGCCTCGCCCCCGCAGCTCGGGCAGGTCGTACGGTAGAACGACTCCGCCTTGGCCAGCGGAGCGATCCCGTCATCGCCCGGCTTGAACTGCTCCACGTGTGGCAAGAGCACCGGCAGGTCTTTCTCCGGCACCGGCACGGTCCCGCACTCGTCGCAGTAGATGATCGGGATTGGCGGACCCCAGTAACGCTGGCGTGAGATGCACCAGTCGTGGAGCCGGTAGTTCACCTGCGGCTCTCCGAGCCCCTGGTCGTCGAGCCACTCCACGATCTGCGCGGCGCCTTCGACGGCGGGAAGTCCGCTGAATCTACCCGAGTTCACGAGCTGCTCGTCCTCGGTGTGCTCTGCGAACGCCTCGGCGCCGAGTTCGATCGCCAGGTTCGAGGGATCCTCCGCCTTCTCCACCACCGCAGCGGGAGTGACGACGGGACGGATCGTGAGCCCGAACTGCCGCGCGAACTCGAAGTCCCGCTGGTCGTGCGCCGGCACGGCCATGATCGCGCCCGTCCCGTATTCCATCAGCACGTAGTCCGCGATCCACACCGGGATCTCCTCACCGGTGGCCGGATTCAGGGCAAACCCGCCGGCAAATACGCCGGTCTTCGTCGGGTCATCGGTCTTCCGGCGTTCAACGAGGTCCACCGCGGCGGCGGCGTCCCGGTAGCCCGTGACCTCCGCCCTTTGTTCGTCGGTCGTCAGCGCGTCCACCAGTGGGTGCTCGGGAGCCAGCACAATGAACGTGGCCCCGAACAGCGTGTCGGGACGGGTCGTAAACACCTCGATCGTCTCGTCAGGATCGGAGGCCAGGCGGAACCGGAGCAGCGCACCCTCGGAGCGACCGATCCAGTTCCTCTGCGCCGTCAAGGTCGAAGGCGACCAGTCGATCCAGTCCAGGTTGTCGAGCAGTTTCCCGGTATACTCCGTGATGCGGAAGAACCACTGGCTGAGCAGCCGCTGGCCCACCTCCGTGCCGCATCGCTCACACTGCCCATCTTCGACCTGTTCGTTGGCGAGCACGGTCTTGCAGGACGGACACCAGTTGACGGGCGCTTCCTTCTTCTCGGCCAGCCCGGCTTTGAACAGCTGCAGGAAGATCCACTGCGTCCATTTGTAGTAATCGGGATCCGTCGTGGTCACGGTGTGCGACCAGTCGAACATGATCCCCGCCCGCTCGAGCTGGCGCGTGAACGTCTCGATGCTCCGCGGGATCAGCTCCATCGGGTGGGCGTTTACCTTCAGCGCGTAGTTCTCCGAGTGGATCCCGAACGCGTCGAACCCGATCGGCTGAAACACATCCAGACCCCGCAGCCGACGGTAGCGCCCGTGGAAATCGGCGCCCGTGAACGCGTACAGGTTCCCGACGTGCAGGCCCTCGGCCGAGGGGTACGGGAACATCATCAGGTTGTAGAACGGGTGCTCGGCGCCATCGAGATCCGGCTCGTTGGTCCGTAGCTCGGCCCACAGGCCCTGCCACTTCTGCTCTGTCGTCATCGGATCGTACATCGCACTCCGGTGCCGGAACGGCTCCGCGGTTCGGGTCACTCTCGCACTTCGCCTCGGCCGGCGCGGCGTTTCGAGTCCCGGAAGATGCAGGAACCCTCGGGCCGCGACAATGTGCCGGACCCTGATGGAAGGACTCAGGCCAGGAGGCAGGCAGCGACTGCGCCCGCGAGGCTTCCGATCAGGTTCACGGTCTCGTTGTTGATTCCGGGGATCCTGCCCTCGACGGTTGCCCCGAGAAATGAGTCGGCGAACAGCCCGACGAGCCCTCCCACCAGCACCGGCGTGAATTCCGCCGGCAGCGCTGGCCCCCAGGCGGCCGCGGGCAGATATGAAGCGATGAGCGCGATCGTCGCTGCACCGGTGAACCCGGCTGCAGTCCCGGCCACGGAAACTGCTCCCGATCGGCCGGGAAGCACCCGGCGCCAGGTCGTCACGAGGCGGGCAGGTGCTCGCAACGCCGTCCCGATCTCGGTCGCCCAGGTATCCGCGGTGACTGCGGCGATCGCTCCGGCGACCGCGACGCCTGCACAGGGAAGCACTCCAACGGCAGCCAGGAGAGCCGCAATGCCGGGAACAGCCGAGTTGGCCAGCACCTGCCAGGCATTTCGGAGTCCGTCTCCGGCTGATGACCCCGCATCCGGGCCGGAGCCCGGAGCTGCCGTCGCCGCGCCCGGCTCCGGCCGCGGGCCAGGTTGCCCGCCGAACCGGAGTCGGCTCAGCCCGGAAGAACTGGCCAGAAACACTACCAGCAGGATCGGACCCGCCGCATGCGTTCCCGTGACCAGCGCCGCCCCGACAACCAGCGCCGCCCCGACGCCCCGCCATGTCAGCCAGCCCCGTCGGATGGCCAGTGCGAGGCCCAGGACGCCGAGAAACACACCGACGATCGGGTACGTCACGTCCGGCTTCCCGGTTGCCGGCCCCGGAGCGGGTCGCTAGCCTGTCGCTCGCGTATGAAATCCACAAGAGGAACCGACAAGGTAAACCCCGCGATCGCGCTCGCGCTGTTGCATTCGCTCCGGACCACGGACACACCGGACGAAGTCATCGAGGACGAGTCGTTTCGCATCAGCCTGCCCAGGCGCCTGGGCCTGAGCGAGGTGGTCGATGCCCAGATGCGGCGATATGCCGAGATCAGGGACCGCCGGGGCGTAATCTCTCCTGACGAATTCAGCAATCTGCTTCAGCTGATCGACCGGCGACCGGATGCAGTCACCGTGTTCGCCGCCGCCGGCAGGAGCCTCGCGGAAGCACGGTTCTCGGAGGCGAGCAGGTTTGACCGCTTCCGAGGTCGGTTCACGCCCGCTCGGCTGCGCCGCAGGAAGCTGATCCGGGCGATGACCGGCGTGGCCCGCGCCCTGGAGCCAGGGGCATCGATCGGTCCCGTCGCCGACGGCGGAGCCGACGGTATCGACGTCTTCGAGCCCCCGTTGGCCACCGTCACGGCCGATGGGGCCGGGTGTGCTCTGATGACCGCCGCCCTGGACGTGTGTGCCGTTCGGGTCGGAAGCGCTACGGCTCGACTCAGCCACGTAATGTGTGTAGGCAGGGGCGACGACCGCTGTCGGTGGATCACCTCGGAGCCTGGTCCGGCGGACTGACCCGCACAGATTCGATCCCGCCGGCCGGCGGTTCGACGTGGACCACCACGCCGGTGAACCCCGCATCCAGCAATTTTCGCTCGACGGCGTCCGCGATCTCGTGTCCCCGTTCGACCGTGATCCCGCCTTCGACGATCACCGTGAGTTCGGCGAAAGCCTCCGCTTCCAGGCTGCCACGCGACTTCACATCCGTCACGTTCAGCACGCCGGGAACCGGTCCGATGGCGTTCCGGATGCGGGAAGCTTCGATGGCCCGCGAATCCACGAGCATCGGAATCGTCCCGCGCAGGATCTGCCAGCCGCTCTTCGCGATCAGCGCGGCGACGACGATCGCCAGCCAGGCGTCCGCGTCGTCCCAGCCCAGGGCGACGAGCCCGAGGCCGCCGATCACGCTGAGCGTGACCAGCACGTCGGCGGCTGTGTGACGGGCGTCAGCCGACAGGACCGGTGACCGGAGCCGGCCGGCCGCCCGGGCTTCGCCCGTGGCGACGAGCGTGTTCACTATCATCGTCCCGCCGAGAAGTGCGAACGTCAGCGGATCGACCTGCGGCGCGGTCGTGGTTGCGAACAGACGTCCGACGGCCCCCGACACGAGCTCGAACCCCGCGATCGACAGGAAACTGACGACCGCCAGCGCCGCCAGCGTTTCGTACTTTCCGTGTCCATACGGGTGCTCTTCGTCCGGCGGCTCCGCGGCCACCTTTACCGCGAGAAGACCGACTACGTTGTTCATCGCATCAACGCCTGAGTGAGCAGCGTCACCCAGCACGGCCAGCGAGCCGGCACGCAGACCGACGAACAGCTTCACGGCGACGACGAGGAGATTCGCGGCGAGGACCAGCCACAGGATCCTTCGGACCTGGTCGAGCCTTCCGACCACGCCCGGTCCATGGGACGGCATCAGCGATCGAACCGCCGGACGACCCAGTCCATCAGCATCTCGAACGGGGTGACCCGCGGCGCCTTTCCCGTCTTCTCGTACTTCCCGACCAGCCCCGGATATCCGAGCCCCACCCAGATGCCCACGGCGAGTGCGAGCACCGCGAGGAAGATCAGGATGATCAGCAGCGTACGGTCGTTCATTACTGGGGCATCGTGTGGCAAACGGTGCAGACGTTGTCGACATGGTGCTGCTCACGATCCCGGTGGCACACCTGGCAGGCCTCACGGGTCCACGCTGACAGCCACGATACCGCGTCCCCGTGACATGCGCCGCAATTCCCGTGGGCCTCCGCCGGGTGAATCGTCTTCACGTCGGTCCGGTGGCAGGATCTGCACGAGGACTCCGGGCGGTGGTGAGACTCGTGACAGGCCATGCACTGAACGGCGGCGGCGCTGTTCGCCGCTCCGGAATGACAGGTCGAACAGGTCAACTCTGCGCCGATATGGGGAGAGTGCAGGAACGAACCCTCCGGCCGATCGATCGCTCTCGAGGGAACTCCCGTTCCCGACTCGTGACATTTCGTGCACAGCACGGCATCGCCGAGCCCATGATGACAGGACGCACATCCGGCCCGACTTTCGAAACGGATCCCCCCGTGATCGTCGAGCGGCGTATGGCAGGTGGAGCACGGCAGATCCGCCGACTCGACATGCGGGCCGTGAGAAAATGGACCTCCCAGCCACTCCGTTTCCCGGGATTCGATTCCGAGGTGGCACCGTAGGCAGACGTCCTCTCCCACTGCTGGTCCAATGTCCACCGACGGCATGTCGAACTCGATACCGCCGACGGCACTGGCCTGGTTTACGAACTCGAGCGACGCCCTGAGCAGTTCATCGGCAAATACGATGTTGTGGGCGCCCCGGCCGACCCGTACCAGCTCCAGGTTTTCTCTCGCCAGTCTCAGCAGGCTGTCCGATGTCGCTCGAATCCCGGTCGATCCGCTACCGGGTGCACGTTCCGCCTGTCCGACGACGCGCTCGACGCGAGCGAGCCGCTCCTCCATCTCGTCCTGCCACGAGGGCAGGATATTGGCGTACTGAATCCCGTGACAGGACATGCACATCGCTTCGCCGGCCACCTGGACCTGCTCGTGTCCTTCCACTTCCCGCGCCAGGCCGTGGCAGCTTCCGCATGACACTCGCGCGAGATACATGGCGCTCGGGGCATCGTCAGCGCCGTGTCCACCGATTCCGCTGTACAGCTGCCGTTGCGCTTCGTGCGTCCCCTGGTGGCAGGAGACGCAGTCGAGCTCGAACGTCTCCCGCAATTCCACCAGTCGGTGCGCGATCGGCATATGACACAACTCGCACTCGATGTTGTGCTCGGCGAGGTGGACCTGATGTACGAGGGTCGTGTTCTCGTACTCGGCAACCCGTTCAGGCTCATTGTGGCAGCCGTAGCACCGGGACTCATACGCGGCTCCGTCACCCGATGTCACCCGCTCATGACAGGAGACGCACGACACCATGTCCCGTACGTACTGCGGATGATCGACCACGATCCCGGCAGATGTGAGAACCCGGGGGGGATCGACGTGACAGCCGGTGCATCCCGCGATCGGCTCACCTTCGGGCCGGTCCTTGAAGTGGCACAGAAAGCATGTGGATTCCGTCACCGCGAGGTGGTCGCCCTGCACGATCTGGGAATGGCAACTCGTGCAGCGAAGTTCCTTGCCCCGACGCAACTCGCCGAGGTGGCTGGTGTGGTCGAAGTGAATCCCCCGGAAGTCGACATCGCCCTCCAGCTTCCGCTCGGAGTGGCACCCGGACCGCAGGCAGGCGGCATCCTCGATCTCGGCCCAGGGCTTCGTCCCGTACGAACCCGTCACATACTTGACCACCTGGTTCGCCGCCTGGAGCTTGCCCGTTGCCTCGGCCTTGAGGTCGGGCGCGTAGTGGCAGCGGATCGGTGGATCGTCGTTGGGCGGGCATGTCGCCCACTAGTCGTAATCCGGGTTCATGGATGACAGCGCGCAGCCGGTATTCTGCACCAACTGCCACAACATGACCCCGTATTACGACTCGTGGGCGACATCCTCGCACAACGACGTTCCATGCATACGCTGCCACTACGCGCCGGGCATCAAG
>PVMK01128328.1_pt1 | contig 15192 bp, 16 predicted proteins | sample 1853481 | NCBI WGS metagenome assembly PVMK01 (sample SAMN08533507, study PRJNA380276) | Marine sediment metagenome, whole genome shotgun sequencing project.
GTCCTGCAACCTGATAGTAACATGAACTTTTGCCAGATTCAAGAGTATGGCACCCATTGACCTTTTAATGGGTGCCATACTCTTGAATCTGGCAAAAGTTCATGTTACTCCAGATAACATTAACTATTTCTTTGCCTGTTCTTCTGTACTATAAAAAACCGATTTTTCTATTTTGAGTGTGTGGGATGATTTAAATACCCCTTGCTTATTTCAAATCGAAAGTCCTTTCCTGATAGCGTAGCAACAATAGTTTACTAAATCTGTGTTTTTATGTGGGCATCTATTTCCGGACTATAGCCCTTGAGATTTCAAAGTATAGAACCATGTTTTAAGCCTTAAAATACTTAATAAACAACCCCATGAGAGGCGAAATATCACATATTTTATAATGCGATATCTTGTCCGTAAAACAATTTATCACACTGTAAAAAGACCTCCTTATATTCTCTTTCGTATATTCTCTTATTAATGAAAACCCGATGAAATATTCAAAAGGTAGGTGCTTGCCGACTGTGCAGTAAATTGTGCAGTAACCTTTGGTAACAGCAATAGTTCAAGTTTCTGTGAAGCAAAAAAATACTGGCTGTAAAATAGGACCGTCCGTTTACCGTCCGTATTAAAAAGGTGTGATTGCTTTCAGCCTGTGTTTATAGGGGTTTCAGGATAGGGGAGAGGGGTTCAAATCCTCTCGCCCCGACCACTACTAATAAAGTAAAATCAAATACTTGCCTTTTTTTAATCAACCAGTCTAATTATTTTCTTTTAAATATAACACTGTCACCCTTTTCAATTCCATTTTCTCTGCAGAAGCCGGCATTTACTTCCAGCACATATAGTGAAGGCGCGTTTATACTGTATGGTCCTTTTGTTTTAGGGGTGGTGTTTTTGACGATGCCTGTAATTTTGCTTCTTCTGTTTATGAAGATCATGTCAAGCGGTATATAGGTATTCTTCATGGTAAAAGGATGTTCTCTTTCATTTTCAAAGATGAAAAGCATACCGCTCTTTTTTGCCAGAGACTTTCTGTACATGAGCCCCAGCTGTCTGGCTTCCTGTGTTTTGACCACTTCGACTGAAACAGAAATTTTATCGCCATTTTTGTTTTGGAGTATAACCTTTGGTGTTTCAGCCTTGCAGGCAGAAAATAAAAGTAAAAAACCAAGCGGAATTAGCAAATATTTTAAGGATTTAAAATTCATTTTATGCTCAAGTTAACCAGAGTTCACTGCGTATAAAGATTGTTTCGATCCTCTACCAAGCACAGTTTTTCTTTGACATAATACTCTTTTTACTGTTATGTGAAAAGTAAATATTCAATTTCAACAGTTCAATTTCAAAAGTTAATAACCGGATTTTTAAAGAATTAAATGGCAATCAGTGTTTCTGAAATTCCGAAAGAAGTTGAAAGGGCTATCGAAAAGATGCCCCCGATTTCTCCTATTATTGGAAAGATAAACCAGATTGCCCATGAAATAGAAACTTCACCCAAAGAACTGGTGAAGATTATCATGCTCGACCCGGTTTTGACCGGGAAAGTAATAAAACTGGTAAACTCATCTTTCTACGGGGTCGCGGAACGTGTTCAGTCTCTTCCCCAGGCGGTTATTCTGCTGGGTGTTAATACGGTTAAAAACCTTGCTGTTTCAACGGCTCTTCTCGGAACTGTTTCTGTTAAAAAAAAACAGTCTCCGCTGAACCTGGAAGAGTTCTGGAAGCATTGTCTCGCTTCGGCTGTGGGATGTAAGCTTCTCGGCAAAGCCCTTAATGTTCCCAATGAGGATATGGGCATCTATTTTGTGGCAGGGCTGCTCCATGACATAGGTAAAATTCTGTTCATAAGGATAAATCCTGAAAAATATAGCCAGGTTCTGGAGGAGTGCAGGCAGTTTGGAATATCGCTTTCATTTTCCGAAATTGCACATTTCGGCTGTTCTCACACTCATGCGGGCGGATTGCTTGCTAAGAAATGGAGACTGGACAATGCTTTAATTGATTCGGTAGAGTCACACCACTTGCCTGCAGGAGATGATAACAAACTCATAACCAACGTGGTAACAATCATTAACAATCTCTGTAAACATTTTCATTTTGGAGAAAGCGGAGATCCTCTCGAAGAGGAAATAGCCGGAGATCTGATTAAAAAACTTAATATATCTTCTAACACTTTAAAAAAAATATCAGATCAGCTTCCTTCCGAGATAAACAAAGCGGCTGAATTTTTAAATATTATTCAAGAGCATAAAATATGAAGCTTCAACTGTGGGGTACAAGAGGGTCAATTCCGTCACCCGGACCTTCAACTATAAAATACGGCGGGAATACGGCATGTATTCATATTGAAGGCAGTAACAATGAGTGTATTATCCTTGACGCGGGAACCGGTATAAGACCGCTGGGTATGGAGCTTATGGAGAAATATAAATCTCTGCCTGTTATGCACCTGCTTATTTCTCATACCCACTGGGATCACATTCAGGGTTTCCCTTTTTTCGGGCCCTGTTATTTTCCGGACACAAAAATAGATATTAAAGGACCCGTTCATTTTCTGGAAGAAAAAACGCTTCAGAGTACTTTTGATGTACAGATGCAGTATGAATTTTTTCCGGTATCAAACGAGCAGCTGAAAGCGGACATAACATATGAGCCCCTTGACGAAACCGAATTTGACATAGGAAACATTCATGTAAAATCTCTGTTTTCAAATCATCCGATCCGGTCTCTGATGTATCATTTAACTGAAAAAGGTAAAAGCATTGTGTATACCGGTGACCATGAACCTTACTATAACCTCTTTGATGTGGGAAAAGAGAGCTCTTCGGATGAGGCGGATGATATTTTTTTTGATGATACGGACACAAGTGTTGCCGACGCCAATGGACGTTTTGTAAATTTTATAAAAGGGGTTGATCTGCTTGTTATTGACTGTCAGTACGCCCCTGAAGAATATAAGTCTTTAAAAAGAGGGTATGGACATTCTTCCTGGGATTACTGTCTGGACTGGATGAAAGAGGCAGGGGTAAAGAAGATGGTTCTTACACACCACGATCCTGTAAGGACAGATGGGGACCTTGATAAAATGTTTGATGATATCAGGGACGCTGCCGTGAAAAAGGGAATTGATCCCGAAAAAATATTAATGGCAAGAGAAGGCATGGAGATTACGATATGATTAATGCGGAACTAAATCATTATAAAAAAATATTTTTAAAGGATGAAGTCCTGATAACTGAGGGTGAAACAGGCAGTGAAATTCTGCTGCTTGAAAAGGGAATTGTTGACGTTTTAATAAAAGGGAAAAAAGTCAACTCCATTGACGCCTCTGTTTCCCAGGATTTTGTGGGAGAAATCGGCGCGATACTCGGCACACCACGCATCGCGACTCTGGTGGCAGCAACTGATGTTGTTGCTCTATGCCTGCCGAATATTCAACTTGAGGCTGTTCTGCAGGAAGCACCGTCTATCGGGCTTAAGTTGATAACGTCTCTGTGTGAAAAACTTTCTAACAGTGCTTCTGCTTTGGCAGATTTCCAGACAAAACATACTTCTATATTAAGCTCCGGAAGTACGGATATATCTTTAAGGAACTATATGAAGGGGCTGCTTTATATAATGGAACTATGCGTCAGTGATCAGACCGGGGAAACCGGAAAAGACCTTGTTCAGTATTTTCTCAAAACAAATCCATGGGGTATCCAGCATGGTGATAAAAATCAGGTAACAGATTTTGATTCCTGTAAAATCAGGATAACTGAAGTGCGGGAACCGGACGGTTCACTTATCTAGGATTAAGGTCTGATTAAGGATTCCTTCGGGGAAATCAAGATAACGGGCTTTTTTGGTATCGATTTTAATAATATACATATCCTTACGAACATCTTCCATATCTATTTCTTTTAAATCATCTCTTTTTTTCAGTTGAAGCACCTTAAGCGCTTCTGCATGAGACTCTTTTTTGTTGGGAGCGATAATTTCGGCTTCGCCCCAGATTTGAAGACCTTTAACAGACTGGAAACCGGAATAATCGCCAAAAAGGCTTACTGAAACCAAATGATTTTTCATTATATTTTTTATCTTTCCTCCCCCTTCAGTAACAATATATATCGTAAGTCCTTTGCTTCTGTAACGTACCGGTGTTGATCTTGGGCTGTTGTTGTAGCATGTTGAAAGCGCGCAGATTCTGTTCCTGTCAAGAAACTGCTCGATTTTTTTCTTTAATTCCTCGTCTGTAAGTTTTACAGGATCTTTTTTAAGGATTTTTACAAAATCCTTTTCAATTTTTCTGTCATAGCTGTTTTCAGATTTTTCATAACTGTTTTTTCTCATTATAATTCTCCCGGTAACCCGTAAGTACAGGAAACAATATTTTATGTATTAGAATATTATAGACAACTTAATTGAACTACCACCTTCTACAGGACAGTGGATTCAGTATCCCGCTGAAGTGGGCTGAAGAGAAAACAAAAAAACCGCAAAATCCTCCTAAGGGGTTAACGGTATTAAAGTTATTTGTAGTTCCTGAACCATTAAACATCCTTCGTCTAAAGACGAGGGTTTTAAACCCCGAAGGAGACAATAAACTCCCCCACTGACTCTTCATTCAACTACACTATTTATATGATTGGTGCAAGCAGATTTTCAGATGGAGTTATTGTCCATACTCATACAAAAAATATTCTAATATCTTTATCCGCCTGATTTTTCATCTGAAATTTGAAAATATTTTTCATGTTTGATATCTGATGATTAAGTGCTAAGTATCAGTCATATAAGCATGAAAATGGAGGGTGCAGTTATGAACGGCAGTGCAAAAATAAGGATGTTTGAAAGGTTTGATCTTAACATGCCGGCTGTAATTATGTCTGAAAAAAATGGACAGGGAAGTAAAGGCACTTACCAAAGATATCTCAGAAGGATAAAGCTGCGCGGAAAAATTATAAGGTGTTCATCAGGAGGTGTTGCCATCAGGTTTAATGACAGCTATGCGGTTACTTTTGTGCGCAGTCAGGAGAACCATTAAGACATATCTAATATTCCAGAGATATATTCCACAGAAAGATCATCGGCTTCTCCACTGTAAAAAAATTCAGCCATTGCACATGCAGTTTCCGGCCTTGGATGTGCAATACCGATAGCAGACCCGAATTTTAAGGCATGCTTTTTAAGCTTTGCAAGCTGTCTGCAGATCGAAGTCTTATTGTTTTGGTTATCAATAAATATATTTCTGCTGGCTGTATTCATGTTCAGGTTTTCTGCTGTAACAAAGGCATGTGAATTCCGAGAGGTAACACTGTCAATAAAAAAGAATTCTTTTGCTTTGAAAACTTTCAGAGTCTCCAAAACCTTTTGCCTGGATTCAGTGAAAAGTGAGCCCATATGGTTGTTGACACCAACAGCAAAGGGGAAACTCATAATATTTTCTTCAACTGTTTCATGTAATTCTTCAATATTCTGATTTAGATAAAGAGTTCCCGGCCCCGGGTTTAATAGACTGTTGTGCGGTTCCATGGGCTGATGCAGCATTATTTGGTGTCCCTCATCATTTATCATTCCGGCAAGTCTGCGGGAATAGTGAATGTGGGGCAAAATTGAAAATGTTATTGGAACATCAAGTTCAAGAAAAGGCCGTATATAAGACATATTATAACCGACATCATCAAGAATAATCGCTATTTTTGGATTATTAATAATGGGTCTTTTTTCTGTCAGGGCATGTGCAAAAAAATTACTGCTGAAAACAGCTCCTGCTGTAGCGGCGCCTGTTTTTAGGATAAAATCTCTTCTTGTTAGTTTGTTTAGTTTTTCAGACATTTTTGATGATATACAATCAGTAGAGATTCTTGTCAAGTACAATACTATATCTTGTATTTAAATAATATTTTTATGCGTGCGTGTATTTTAATAGATAATATTTTATTATACAAATTTTTGCAATTTATAATTTATTTATAAATGATATTTTAGTGGTCCGGCTGCGATTATTACACTTTTTTGAACCTTATGCAGGCGCAATTCCGGTTAAAATTTATTGTCTAAAACTGTGATTACTTCTTTATTTAAAAGACTTTTAAAATAGAGTTGTTTGTGGCAGACTATTTTCATTAATGGTGTCTGATTGTAAGGTTTTTATAGGAATAACAACAGGTTGTCAGGCATTATTTTTTTACAGCATCAATTAAATGTGAAAGGAAATTAATATGTATGATGTTGCAATTGTTGGTGCGGGACCCGGCGGGCTTATGGCAGCTAAGACTGCTGCGGAAAAGGGGCTTAAAGTTGTACTGATTGAAAAAAGAAAAGATATCTCTCAAATAACCCGGGCCTGCTGCGAACAGTTTATTATGGATGAGAACTATTCCGGTGACACCATTGAAGTTGGAAAAGATGAAGTATTTTTTACCAAAAATAATTTCAGGGTCAAATATACCGGTCATCAAATGAAGGTGACAGACAAATACTATGTTTCTCCCTTCAGGCAGAACCATCCATTTTGCCAATGAGGATGGATGGCCCATTGTGATCAAGTTTGATAAGGGGTTTTCTTTTAAAAGAGCTGCTGGATGAGTGCGTCTGGGTACGGGGGTAGAATATATGCCGTCAACAGTTGTTTATGCTGCTGAGGATAATGGAAGAGAAATCAGCTTTCAATCACAAGACAGGGGAAGCATTCAAACATTGCTGCAAAAAAATTGATCGCAGCTGACGGTGTCAATACCGGGGTAGCAGAAGCTCTCGGGATGAATAAAGAAAGACAGTTCCTTACCACGGCGCTGTGCATCGTATATTTTATGGAAGGGATCAAGGTCTTAGACAAGACGGCTTTAAAGACCTATTTCGGCGCAATTATCAGGGGCTTGGCTCCGGTGATGATTGGTCCATCAATTCATGGTGAAGATGTGGGGTATGTTATCTGTACCGGAAATAAAAAATATTCTCCTCCTGAGATCTTTAAAAATATCACCCAAAAAGGCGCTCTGGCATGGGCGTTTGAAGATGCCAAACTCATAAAACCGGTGGGATGCACCCTTAAGACTTATAGTGCCATGCCTGTGCCATGGAATAAAAACGCAATCGTGATCGGAGATGCAGCAGCCTTCGTTGAGGTGGAAACCCAGGGAGCGCTGATGTGCGGTTACCGGGCGGCAAATGCAGTGGCAAAAGAACTGTCCGGAGAAAAAGGGTTTGATGAATATACAAAATGGTGGCAGGACTCATTTGAATTTAATTCATCGGATGTGATGCGGGTGGCCCAGGGGTTTGCTCTGGTGCCGAAATATACGGATGAGGAGCTCGATTATCTGTTTGGCCTGGTTGAGGGAGAGCGGCTTGAAGGTACCTATAACCAGTATCGTTCTCCAAAGATCATGTGGGATGCGATCATGAACCACAGCGATAGATAAAATCAGAACGCTCTGAACTGTTTGAAAAGATAACGGGCAGCCAGAGCTGCCTGAGTGATATGTTGTAGAAAGGAAAATAAAATGGCTATAACAATAGATCTGGAAGCTTGTGTGGGATGCGGGTGCTGCAGTGATGTGTGTGCCCAGGGAGCGCTTGAGCTGGATGATAAAGCCGTTGTGAATGAAGAATTTTGTGTCGAGTGCGGTGTGTGTGTAGAGATCTGCCGGCAGTGGCAATAAGTGCTGCATAATAATGGTGGAGGAGAATGCGCGGTAGAATTAAATGGGTTTATGAAAGGTATGGAGAAAGAAAGCAGATGAAAAAAAATAAAATGTTAAGAGTCAACCTAAGCACCGGTAATATCGATAGCGAGACCCTGCCCGAAGACCTTGAGAACAATTTTATGGGAGGGGAAGGCCTTGGTACCCGTCTGGTCTGGGATATGGTTCCTCCCAAGGCCGATCCCTGGGCCCAATAATGCTATTGTCTTTGCCAGTGCTCCCCTTAATGGTACCGCTTCCGGCCGGTTCGCGAGGTACAGTTGTGTTTAAATCGCCTGAAACTGGAACAATTTCAATGTCAAACATGGGAGGTCACTGGGGGGCACGTATGCGCATGGCCGGCTATGAGTGTGTTGCCGTTATTGGAAAAGCTGATAAACCAAAATATATCATGATTGATGATGACAAAGTTGAAATACGCAGTGCAGATCACTTGTGGGGTAAGGACATTCCTGCTCTTCAGGAGGCGCTGGAAAAAGAGATCGGAGATCCAAAGATCGAGGTCATAAGTATTGGTCCTGCGGGAGAGAAACTTGTGCTGCTATCCTGTGTGGCAAACCACACCGCTTTGCCGGCAAAGGAGGAGGTGGTGCGGTCATGGGTTCAAAAAATCTCAAGGCAGTTGTTATCCGAACTAAGGGTAAGGTAGAGGTTAAGGACCCGGAGCGTTTAAAAGAAATAAGCAAAACAGTAACAAAAATAATGTCTGAAGCTCCGCCCATCCAGATGCTGAAAAAAGGAAGTTCCGCTTCATATAACCAAGCTGTTTTTGAGGCCCAGGATTTTGGTTATAAGCACTTTCAAGAAGCCGGATGGACAGATGAAAAGCTGTATATGGACAATATTTGTGAAAAACTCCAGGAAGGTTCAAAGGCCTGTTACGCATGTCCCATCGGCTGTGGTGTTACATACCGGATCAAAGAAGGCGAGTTTAAAAGCACGGAAGAGTTTGGCGGCCCGATGGCTGAAGCTTACTGGAACTGGGGCTGGAAGTGCGGCATTACTGATGTCAATGCCATTGCTAAAGTGTCCGAGCTGTGCAACAAGAACGGCATCTGCGTAAATTCGGCCTCTGAACTGGCGGCATGGATCATGGAATGTCAGGAAAAGGCCTTAATGACAGCTGAAGATACCGGGGGGCTTGAGCTGACCTGGGGTGACGGGCCAGGAAGTGTTAAAATGATTGAGATGATGATATCCCGTGAAGGTTTTGGTGATGTGCTGGCAGAAGGTGTGAAGCGAGCCTCGGAAAAAGTGGGCAAGGGAACAGAAGAATACGCTTTTCATGTAAAGGGGATGGAACTGGACGGTGATGAGTGGCGCCAGAACAAGGCTTCGGCTCTTACCGCAGCAACTGCTGAACGTGGTGCAAGCGTGGTTCGTCCCTGGGGCTTTCCCATAGATATGGGACTTCTTTTTACGGAAGTGACTGGGTTGACTGAAAAACCGGACGCAAACTCGGAGAAGGGAATTGCAAAATGGTACAAACCCTATAAAGAATTTACCGTGGTTTCCAATTGTGTGGGAGTGTGCCTCTATCCCGCTCTTTTTAATATTCCGGACATTCACCAGACCTTGGAAGGATTTACAGCCGTTACCGGGCATGAAATTAATATACAGGAGTATCTTAAATCGGAGAAAGGACGATCTGTGTTCAGCGTGCTTTTAATGCTCGGGAAGGGTTTGACCGCAAAGACGATACTTTGCCGAAACGGATACTTAATGAGCCGATCAAGGGTGGAAAGTTTGATGGACGCAGGATAAATGATCTGGACGGTATGCTGGATGAGTATTATCAAGAGTCTGGCTTTGATAAAAAGACCGGCTGGCCGACCCGTGAAAAGCTTGAAGAGTTGGGTTTGAAAGACGTAGCGGATGAACTGTACCTGGAGGAATAAGATGAAAGACAACTATGATGTTATTAGCATAACCATAAAAGGAGGGTGCGATGAAACCAGAACGAAACAATACAGTTGATAATAGTGTGTTTGACGCAGGCAAAAACACCAGAAGGGATTTTTTAAAAACCCTTGGTGTAGCCGCACTTGGTGCCGGCTCAACGATATTTGATCCCGTTTCGCTACTTGCGGACACGCAGCATAAAAATGCTGCGGAAATTATGGCTGGAGCACGGGGCATTTGCGGGGGAGAACTCAACTGGAATTTTATCCGGTCTCAGTTTAGATTAAAACCAGGCCTCATCCATATGAATACAGGTACCGAGGGGGCAATGCCGCGGATGGTCCTTTCGGCTATAGGGGGTTATTTCAAGACATTTGCATCCAATCCCATGCATTATTCAGTTTTTGACCCTACTTTTGGGATAGGGTTTAAGGATGTCAGTGCAAAGGTTGCCGAATTCGTTGGAGCAGATGCTAATGAAATCGCGATGACAACCAATACGACCGAGGGGCTTGGATTTTGTGCCAGCGGTCTGGACCTCCAGGAGGGTGATGAGGTACTGGTGTCTAAGCATTTTGACCCATACGATACCTGTTGGCGTTTTTGCCGTGACCGGCTTAATATCACTTTTACTGAAGTAGAGCTTCCAACTCCCGCAACAAGCAGTGATGAGATTGTGGAAAATTTTAGAAATGCCATTTCACCGAAGACCAAAGTGATGAGCTTCTGTCACATAAATTACACCACTGGTCTGAAGATGCCGGTCAAGGAACTGTGCCAGCTGGCAAGGAAAAACAATATTATCACTGTTATTGACGGTGCCCATGCAATTGGAATGCTGGATGTTGATTTGCATGATATTGGATGTGATTTCTATGCGGCAGCTCTTCATAAGTGGCTATGTGCACCTCCGGGCACGGGGATTTTATACATGAAAAAAGAGTCTCAGAAATATCTTTATCCAACAGCCAGTGAGTATTATACAGGAAATCATTCCTATACTAGTTTCATAATGAGGGGTCAGCAATGCGCTCCGGCATATGTCGCGGTTATGGATGCTATTGATTTTCAGAACGCAATCGGAAAAGAAAAAATTCAGAGCAGAGTCCTGGCTTTAAGTAATTATACCAAGGATAAGATCGTGGAAGAATGGGGCAGTGACGCACTTTTATCACCGACGGAGAAAGCGCTTTCCACGGGACTTGTTGCCTTTAATCCATTTGGTACTCGTTACGGGCCAAAGTATGGAGGTGATATTTCGAACCTCTATTATGCTTTACTGGAGAAGAATATTGTGACAAGACCTATCGCTTTTAAGGATAAACTTGATGACACGCAATTTACAAAGATACTACGGATCTCAACCCATATCTATAATGGTTATGATCAAATAAATCAGATGATTGACGCGGCAAAAGAAGTCATAAATACAATTTGATATTTTTCGATACTTGACACAAGAGCCATTCGTTTCAAGTATTGTAAATATGTGGCAAGTGTTGATGTTTTCTTAACGGACATGGCCGACTTTGGGGATTTTAACGCAGCATATCAGAAATATTTCTCTGGGCACAAACCTGCCCGTGCATTGGTGGCGGTTAAGGCATTACCAAAAGAGGGTTGTGTTGAGATCAAGTGTGTGGCCTGCCGAACGTCTTCCTGAGTTTGCTGACTGTCTGATAAAAGTTTTGGGCTAACTGATAAGGGAAAGGTCTATTTTGATTACAGTTTGTTTATTATTGATTTTGGCAGTAATTTTAGTTCTCGTTATATGGGTCTTACGCATTGGCGGTAAAAGCCGGCAAGCGCATAAAAGGTATGACTGTTATGCCCGTGAACTGTTAAAACAGCATTCTCAGCTGATGCCCTGTCCCGTAAAAGAAGAATACAGGATCCTGAAGCCGATTAAAGCATTAGGTTTTTTTAAAGTAGCGGGCACACTGTTAAAAGGCGACAGGTTTGCCTGGGTTAACTTATCCAATTCAACCATGGGTGTGTTTATGAAACTCCACACTTTTTTCTTTCGGCCTGACCCTGCCTACAATTTGCCCATGCTGTCCATTGATGTTATTTTCATGGGTGCCAAACGGGTCTTTGTGATTGAGATCATTGATCCGGCTAAAGTATCAGATGAAAATCTTTCTGTTCATTACGAACGGATGCGATCTCTGAAACCCTCTTCTGAAAAACTTGCGGATATGCCTGTTACACGCTGGTACAAAGATGTGGTTATCGATTTTAGTATTCATGCAAAGTCCGATAGCAGCAGTGATGAACTGCTTTTTGAAACCTACAAAAAATATCTTGATGCTTATTTTGCTATGGTTAAAGATGCCGAGCCTATTTCTTCTGAGCAGTCCCGTAAAGTTCTCCAGGCAACAGAATGGTATGTGGATACACTCATTAGTAAAGGTGGCCCAGCGGTTGATATGCTGGCCTGGTTGATGGGTAAAGAAAAAATGAGTGAATATTCACGCACAGTTATGTTTGGTCTCAATTCATAAATGTTGTACACCTAAAAAAGACAATTATTGTTAGGGGAAAAAATATGAAGCTATCAAATAAACATTCATGTTTGATTCTGGCAGGGCTATGAAAAAATTTGATATTATAATTGTTGGTGCCGGTCCGGGGGGGCTTGCAGCAGCCTACGAGGCTGCCTGTAGAGGATTAAGTGTTGCCCTGATAGAAAGGCGAAGCAAACTTTCACCGATTACCCGCGCCTGCTCAGAGGGACTTTTGGTTGATGAGGAATATTATGGTGATTCTGTATCTTTAAGCAGTGATGATGGTTATATAAGGTTTAAAAATAGTGATACCCGGATCAAATATACTGGTGCTTTAAGAGAAGTCCCTTATTTTACCAATGTCTCTGCAAATGGTGGCCGGATGAAGATGGTCAGGGAGGATAACAAGGCCATTCATCTGGTTTATGATAAAGGGAGATGTCTTGAAGAAAACCTTGAGGTGTGCATAAAGGCAGGGGTTATTTTTCTGCCTAATGAGACCGTCGTTGAACTTAATACAGAGTCTGAACAGGTGTTTGTCCGAACAAATAAGGATGTTTATAAGGCCAGATTTCTTATTGCTGCTGACGGACATAATTCAGTGTGTGCGCGCCTTTTAGGCTTTAATAAAAAACGCGAGTTTTATGGAACCCTAATAGGTATGTGCTGGCATCTCAAAGGGTTTGAACCTCCTGAACCAGCTCATATTCACCTTGTGGAGGGCAAGGGAGGGCCTTCTGTAGTCTGCCTTTGTCCCAAGGTTAATGAAAATGAATATAATGTTATGATAAGCTCTTTTTCCAAGGGTTATAAATATCTGGAAAAATTTGAGCAGGTGAGGACGAAGTCAGTTCTTTCCAGGATGTTCAGTAAAAAAATTGAGGTTGTTAGAAAATCAGCTTGTATTCTTAATCTTCTCAGTCCGATTAAAGATCCCTGCAGGGATAATATATTTGTGGTTGGAGATGCCGCATGGATGGGACAGACCAGCAATACACATGCTGCTCTCTGCGGGGTTAAAGCCGTAGATTCCATATGTAGTGCTTTAAATGAGAAAAAGGTTGGTAATGAGGTTGTCAGGGGGTATAGAGACTGGTGGAATGATAATTTTGTGCCTCACATCAAAGAACCCGGTGTTAATATGTTTGAAGAGCTCGAATCAGAAGAGATCGATGAGCTGTTATCATTCATGCCGGATAGTATCCTGGGGTCTCTTGAGCCTAACCGGGCGCAGAAGTTTATGGGCTCATTTTTTCAAAAGCTTCTGCCTGAGGTGCAGAAAAAAAGTCCCGAACTTTTTGAACGGATCGTCTTAGTTCAGCAAAAGAGTTCCAAAGATGTATGGGAAAGAAAAAGAAAAATGGGGTTTCCCGTTAATCTGTAGCTGGATTAAATAATATAAAGGAGTGAAGGCGATGATTGACAAACAGGATATTCTTGAAGGTATTTCAGAGCCCATTAAACGCTATAACAATAAGATGAAAAATGATTTTTCTGACTGGCAGCCGATTGAAGACGCGGCAGCCCTGATGCTTGAGGGAAAACCAGTTAGCTATGATGATTTTATCCCGCCGTTCAGGCCCCTTATTAAGATGATGCGTATGATCTTAAAAAAGGCTGAGACATCATCCTGGAGCTGGTCGGATCCCGAGGTGCTGGCTGTTTTTAAAGAGGTTTCAGACGGGGAGGTTTACAATCTGTTTTCAGAAACCATTGTTGATATTGTCACGGGTATTATAAAAAGAGCTGATATCGGAACCCTGGTTGAGGTGGGTGCCGGTGCCGGAAAAGTAACCGCGGATCTTTGTCAGGCAATGAAGAAAAATGCAACGACTGATGTTCCACTGATTATTTCTGATCAGTCACCCATGATCAAACAGACCGGAGATCAGCTTCGAAAGACCTATCCTGAAATAGATATCACGGATATTGTCTGGGACCTCAAGAAAGGAAGTCATGACCATTTTGACACTTCAGTTAAAAAGCCAATAATGGTATTTGAACGTTTCTGCATGCCTTATGCTGGTTATGATGCTATTGATGTGATAGCTGAAGTTGCGGATATCCTTATTCTGGTTGATGATCTGAGTATTACCGGTGAAAAAGCCTCTTTTGACCGGATCTATGAGCGGATCGGCTCCCAGTTTTTGGTCTTTGAGGAAGCTAAAAAACGCCTTGAAAAGCATTTCTCCTTTATCCATGTCTGTGATCATGAGATTATTGAGATGGTCAATTCTCCAGTAACCAGCTTTACTTTGGCAATCAAGTAAGCTTTCCCGAAATAATCTAGATTAAATTTTGTTTTTATTCCGCATCCTGTATTTACAAGAGGAATCTCGTGTTTTAGTAATTCAATTTTCCAGGAGTTCGTATGGAAGCGACAATGAGTTAAATCTGGGATGTTTTTAAATTAAGGTTAGGAGGCAAACGTTAGCTATTACTGTTGACATGAAAAGAGCTCATACTATACTACTCAGTATACTTAAAGATGAAAGAGATTAAAAAATGAATCATTCAGAAACAAGAGCAAACAGGAAAGAGGTAATATTAAACACAGCCATTGTCTGTTTTACAGAATATGGTTATTACAAAGCTTCGATGGATATGATCTCTGAAAAAGCAGGGATAACAAAACGGGGGCTCTATTATCACTTTAGATCTAAAGACGAGCTTTTTATAGCGATCTTCAAATACCGTGGGGAGAAATACTTTAAACTATTAACCCAAAAATCTTCTACAGGGTCTAGCCCGGAACAAAGCCTACTTATGTTCATACAAAAGGGATCTAGAGCGCTAATAAAAGATGATCTATTCCTGCGGTTTATGGTCGAGTTTGTGTCGATAAGCGCACGCAATCCGAAAGTAAAAGAAGTTATAAAAGAATATTATAAGAACTCCATCCATTGTATCCAGGCATTTCTTGAAGAAGGGATTAAAACTGGTGTTTTTTTACAACATGATACAGTAAAAGTAGCTCGGACGCTTTATTTTGTCGGGCTTGGAAAATTTTTTGCAAAGTGTTCTTTTGGCCCAGATTTTGAACTTTTCGGACAGCAGATATTTGATGTTAAACAGATACTTATGGGAATTAATAATTCTACTAA
>PVMK01125637.1_pt1 | contig 15191 bp, 16 predicted proteins | sample 1853481 | NCBI WGS metagenome assembly PVMK01 (sample SAMN08533507, study PRJNA380276) | Marine sediment metagenome, whole genome shotgun sequencing project.
TTCGAGAACGATCAGATCATTTCCGAAACAACGCTCGAGGGAGTAGTCGAGCAGGCACTGGATGAAAGTCTGTTCGCGATTCCGGCGGATTACACGGAACAGGATCCTTTCGCAGGACAGTAGCGCAACGGACATTGCGTGCAGGCGTAGGATTACCGTATAATCCCGCGCGAACGCGGTGGTGTGCATTTGACACCCCGCTACCAGAGTTTTGGTAGAGAAGCCCCGCGTAGGGGTTTTTTGTTGCGAGTAAGAATGGGCCTAAGGCCCATTTTTTGTTTTAAAACAAAGAGTTAGGTATTTTTAAATGACGGGTGATGAACTGGCGAAGCTGCTGGAACCGGCCGTCGAGCGTCTGGGCTATGAATTATCGGACCTGGAGGTGAAGTTGGGCGGCAAAGACGGTTTCGTTAAAGTGTTTATTGACAAGCCTGATGGCATTGCACTGGCTGACTGCGAGATTGTCAGTTCAGCGGTAAGCGCACTACTCGATGTTGAGGAGCCCTTGCCGGGGCACTATAACCTCGAGGTGTCGTCGCCCGGTACGGACAGGAAGTTGACGAAAATAGAGCATTTTCAGCGGTTTACAGATGAGATCGTGAAGGTGCAAATGCGATTCCCGATTGCGGGACGCAGACGATTCCGCGGCAAATTGGTGTCGACGGATGATGAGAACATTGTGGTCGATGTGGATGGCGAGTCGCATACTTTGCCGATGGCGATGATCGACACCGCACGACTGGTGCCCGCGGAGCCATAACGGTTTGGGCTGCATTGGAGTAACAGGCAATGAGTAAAGATATCTTGATGGTTGTTGATGCCGTATCGAATGAAAAGGGCGTCGAGAAGGACATCATCTTCGGAGCCATCGAAGCGGCACTGGCGTCTGCAACACGCAGAAAGCATGGTGAAGACATTGAGGTTCGCGTCGCGATTGATCGCGAGACGGGCGAGTACGATACGTTTCGCCGCTGGCTCGTGTTCGAAGACGAATCGACCGAGCTTGAGGTACCTGACCGCGAACTGCGCATGATCGATGCGGTCGACGTCGACGAGAACGCGGAGCCGGGCGGGTACGTCGAGGTGCCGTTGGAATCAGTCGAGTTTGGCCGAATCGGCGCGCAGACCGCCAAACAGGTCATCGTGCAAAAAGTCCGCGAGGCTGAGCGTGAGCAGGTAGTTGAAGAATACCAGGGACGCGAGGGTGAGCTCCTTTCCGGCCTCGTGAAGCGAGTTGATCGCAATGGCGTCTACATCGATCTTGGCGGCAACGCGGAAGGATTCGTGTCGCGAGACCAGATGGTGCCACGCGAACCTGTTCGTCCGCAGGACCGTATCAAAGCACTGTTGACGGAAGTTCGATCCGAGGTACGCGGCCCGCAGTTGTTCATGACGCGCACATCGCCGCAGTTCCTGGTCGAGCTATTCAAGATTGAAGTTCCGGAGGTCGGCCAGGGATTGATCGATATTCTCGGTTCTGCTCGCGATCCGGGTTTACGCGCCAAGATTGCCGTCAGGAGTAACGACAGCCGGATAGATGCAGTCGGCGCTTGCGTCGGAATGCGTGGATCGCGTGTGCAGGCGGTATCGAATGAGCTCGCCGGCGAGCGTGTCGACATTATTCTGTGGGACGACAATGCGGCGCAATTTGTGATCAATGCGATGCAGCCGGCTGAGGTCGTTTCAATTGTCGTCGATGAAGATTCGCACAGCATGGATATCGCCGTTGAGGAAGACAAATTGTCACAGGCCATTGGCCGCGGGGGACAAAATATTCGATTGGCGAGCGAGCTGAGTGGCTGGGAACTCAATGTCATGACTGCTGCTGATGCTGATGAGAAGAGCGAGTCTGAAATGAAAGACTTGCTCAAGCTGTTCTCAAAGCAACTCGATGTCGACGAAGAAGTCGCATTGATCTTTGGTGCAGGAAGGCTTTTCGACAATTGAAGAAGTCGCCTACGTTCCGGCCGCCGAGCTGGTCGAGATCGAAGAATTTGACGAGGGCATCGTTGACGAGCTCCGCAGTCGTGCACGCGACGTATTGCTGACCCAGGCTATCGTGCAGGAAGAGATAATCGATGAAGCTGAGCCCGCCGAGGATCTTCTGAGTCTCGAGGGTATGGACAAAGGCACTGCCTTCATACTCGCCAGCAAGGGCATCGTTACGCGTGAGGATCTGGCCGAGCTCGCGACCGACGACCTGCTCGATTTGCATGAGATGGACCGGGAAGAGGCGGGCTGCCTTGATCATGAAGGCGCGGGCACACTGGTTTGAAGAAGAACAGCAGGCCTGAGCACAAAGGATAGCGGAGTTAGAGAATGGCTAATGTCACCGTTTCACAATTTGCCGAGGTACTGAAGGTACCGGTCGACAAGCTGCTGACGCAGCTTGATGAGGCTGGCATCAAGGTCAATGGCTCGGACGACACGATCAGCGATGACGCGAAGCTTGAGCTTTTGACGCATCTGCGGCGCACTCATGGGCAGGACGCTCCGCACGCAGGCGATGCGGCACCCAGTCGAATCACGCTGAAACGTAAGTCATTGTCAGAGTTACGGCTGTCCGGTGCACAGGGTCGCTCTCGAACGGTAAACGTTGAGGTCCGCCGCAAGCGCACCTACGTCAAGCGCGACGTTCTCGAGGAGCAGGCACAAGAGGAACAGGACGAGCTGGACCGCCAACGCGTTGAGGAAGAAGAACGCGTTGCAGCGGAACAGCATGCCGAAGAGCGCGCGAAAGCTGAAAAAGAAGAGGCGGCGAAAGCTGAACAAGAAGAACGTCAGAAAGAAGAACAGGCTCGGGTCGATGCTGAAGATGAAGCCCGTAAAGCGGCTGAGCAAGCTGCTGCCGCGGCGTCGGAGGAGAAAACTCGTCTCGAAAAGGCTGAACAGGACGCGCGCACAAGGCGCACCAAGGACAAACCCAAGTCGAGACATGCAGAGACACGTTACGGTCGCAAGGAGCTACACGTTGCCGGTGACAAGGCCGGGCGACGTCGGCGCAAGACGCCCGTTCGGCGTCGTCCTGTGTCGATCAGCGGCGATGCGCAGCACGGCTTCGAGAAACCGACGGCCCCGGTCATTCGTGAGGTAGAGATCCCCGAGAGTATTGGGGTGGCAGATCTTGCGCAGCGCATGGCGGTCAAAGGCAATGAGGTTGTCAAAGTGTTGTTCAATATGGGTGCGATGGTTACGATTAACCAGGTCATCGACCAGGATACGGCCACACTGGTAGTCGAAGAGTTCGGGCATGTGGCAAGACAGGTTACGGACGCCGACGTGGACGAACGATTACTCGCCGCAGAAGAACAGCTATCGGGTGACGAAGAATCACGACCGCCGGTGGTTACGATCATGGGTCACGTTGACCATGGCAAGACTTCATTGCTGGATTACATTCGCCGCACGAAAGTGGCCGATGGAGAGGCAGGCGGGATTACGCAGCACATCGGCGCGTACTCAGTGAAGACAGACAAAGGCACAATTACGTTTCTCGATACACCAGGCCACGCTGCATTTACCGCAATGCGCGCACGCGGCGCTAACGCCACCGACATAGTTGTGCTGGTTGTTGCCGCGGATGACGGTGTCATGCCGCAGACTATTGAGGCAATTCAACACGCGAAGGCCGCAGGTGTTCCGCTTGTTGTCGCCGTTAACAAGATGGACCTGGAAAATGCGGATTCGGAGCGTGTGAGATCTGAGCTGTCACAGCATGAGGTTATTTCCGAGGATTGGGGTGGCGAAGACCTGTTCGTCAACGTATCGGCGCAAACCGGTGAAGGTGTCGACAAACTCCTTGATTCGATATTGCTACAGGCCGAGGTAATGGACCTGAGGGCGGTAACGGACGGTGCCGCGCGCGGTACAGTCATCGAATCCAGCCTTGAGAAAGGCCGCGGCGCCATTGCGACACTGCTTGTGCAGGCCGGTACCCTGAATCAGGGCGACATGATCATTGCGGGCGAAGTGTACGGCCGCATTCGGAACATGTTTGACGAAAGCCAGACATCGATCAAACAGGCCGGCCCGTCGCAACCTGCGGTCGTGCTGGGGCTGTCGAAAACCCCGAGTGCGGGTGAGGACTTCCTGGTCGTCAAGAATGAGCGTAAGGCACAAGAAGTCGCCGAGTTTCGTCAAACCAAGACACGTGATGCGAAACTTGCCCAGCAGCAAGCCTCCAAGCTGGACGACATGTTTAGCCAGATCGCGTCCGGTGAAAGCTCGACCGTTGCCGTGATCATCAAATCGGATGTACACGGCAGTGCCGAGGCCCTGCGAGATGCCTTGAACAAATTGTCCACTGACGAGGTTAAGGTGAATGTGCTGGGATCGGGTGTGGGCGGCATCACCGAGACTGATGCCAACCTGGCTGCTGCTTCGGGCGCCGTAATCATTGGATTCAATGTCCGCGCTGATGCTGCCGCGCGCACGCGATCAAGGAGTCCGGTGTGGACGTGCGCTATTACAGCATCATTTACGAGGCCATTGATGACGTGAAGGCCGTGCTAAGCGGCTTGCTGCCACCCGAGATTCGCGAGCAAATTGTGGGACTTGCCGAGGTCAAAGAGGTGTTCTCGTCGCCCAAATTGGGGATGTCGCTGGCTGTATCGTAACGGAGGGGCTCGTGAAGCGATCCAATCCGATCAGGGTTCTGCGTGAAAACGTCGTAATTTACGAAGGTGAGCTTGAGTCGCTACGTCGCTTCAAAGACGATGTGAACGAGGTCAAGTCCGGCACCGAGTGCGGAATTGGAGTCAAGAACTACAACGACGTCAAAGCCGGCGACCAGATCGAATGCTACGAGCGTGTCGAGGTGGCCCGCACGTTGGACTAGTGCGGCGAGACTGTCAGGCCAGACATTATGCCCCGCGAGTATTCACGCAATCAGCGCCTCGGCACCGAGGTGCTACGGACACTAAGCGAATTGTTGCGATTCGAAGTCAAGGATCCGAGGCTCAAGAACGTGTCCTTGACGGGCGTCGACTTGTCGCGCGATCTCAGCGTGGCCCGAGTCTACTTCAGTCTTTTGGACCCGGCCGACAGCCCGGAACCTGTCCTGGAAGGGCTCAAGCGCGCAGGGGGATTCCTTCGTAGCAAACTCGGCCGTGCACTAAAAATTCGACATGTGCCAGAGCTCCGTTTTGCACATGACGACAGTGCCGAAGAGAGCGTCAGGATTAGCCAATTGATCGAAAACGCTTTGCGGCCCGACGACCAGGAGTGAACGTCGTGACCGATACTCCGCGCCGTCGAGCAGTACCGATCGATGGCCTGCTGTTACTGAACAAACCGGCGGGCCTGACTTCGAACCAGGCATTGCAGCGCGTCAAGCGACTGCTCAATGCCAAGAAAGCGGGCCACACCGGCAGTCTTGATCCAGCGGCGACCGGCATGTTGCCGCTGTGTTTCGGCGAAGCTACTAAGGTCTGTCCGTACTTGCTGAATGCTGACAAGACCTATCGGGTTACCGCGAGACTGGGAATCGCGACCGATACCGGGGATACCGACGGTAAAGAGATCGATAGTGTCGATGTACCGACAAAATCCAGCGAAGAGTGGGCAGAGGTCTTGCGGACCTTTGAGGGTGAATCCGAGCAGATTCCGCCAATGTACTCGGCGCTTAAGAAAAACGGCAAACGTCTCTACGAGCTGGCCGCAAGGGTATTACCGTGGAGCGCGACCCAGGCCCATTCGGATCGACGAGATCGAGTTGATTGAAGCGGCCGGAACGCGACTCGTATTTCGCGTCCGCTGCTCAAAGGGTACTTATATTCGAGTGCTGGTAGAGGATATCGCCCGCAGCGTAGGCACTGTGGCCCATACGGCGAGATTACACCGAGAGGGCGTCGGCGATTTTCTGGCGAAAGACATGCTGGATTTGAGCGCCCTGGAAGCTGACGCTGCAGACGGAGCTTTGGTGCTGCACAAGCGACTCATGCCGCCGGACACGGCGTTGACAGGTCTTCCGGCGGTCACCGTGAGCGCCGTTGACGGACTGCGGTTTTCCATGGGTCAGGTCGTTGATGGCCACGATTCGGAGCCGTCCGGCCTCGTGCGTGTGTACGATGACGAGCCCCGATTCCTGGGCGTGGGGGAGGTTTCCGCAGTTGGATCTATCTCCCCCAAAAGGGTGTTTCTGGCGCCTGAAAAAAAAACCGTAGATATTTGATTTTAGACTGTTAATGGGCCCGAACAGGCGCTAGAATGCGCGCTCCAAAAAAGGGCATAAAGAGAAGAGCGGAGTTTGCAAGATGTCACTGTCAAGTGAGGCAAAAAGCACGATTGTTAAGGAATATTCTCGCGGGGATACCGACACCGGATCTCCCGAAGTTCAGGTAGCGTTGCTGTCTGCACGAATTTCTGATCTCACCGAGCATTTCGGTGAGCACAAGAAAGATCACCACAGCCGTCAGGGTCTTCTAAAGATGGTCAATAAGCGGCGCAAGCTGCTCGACTATCTGAAATCGAAAGACCAGGAACGGTACCGCGAGCTGATTTCCCAGCTCGGCCTTCGTCGTTAACCGACGAATCAACCAGGCAATGCGATAAATTTGTGCCGATCCCGACCGGGACCGCAGCAGTTTCCTGTTGTCGAATACTCAAGTAGAGAAAGCTAAAGTGAATTCAACTAAGAAATCGTTCCAGTATGGGGAACATCAGGTCACCATCGACACCGGCGCAATTGCTCGTCAGGCCGATGGCGCTGTCATGGTCGATATGGGCGACACGCAGGTATTGGTTACAGCCGTTGGCCGCAAGAAAGCCGACCCGGGCCGGTACTTTTTCCCGCTAACGGTTAATTACCAGGAAACGACCTACGCTGCGGGCAAGATTCCGGGCGGCTTTTTAAAACGTGAGGGTCGGCCCGGCGAGAAAGAAGTTCTAGTCTGTCGACTGATTGATCGCCCGATTCGTCCGCTGTTCCCGAAAGGCTTCAAGAATGAGGTTCAGGTAATTGCGACGGTCATGTCATTGAATCCGGATGTCGATCCGGATATTCCGGCATTGATTGGTGCATCCGCGGCACTCGCTATCTCCGGCATGCCATTTGCGGGCCCGATTGCTGCAGCGAAAGTTGGCTATGTCGATGGCGAATACGTGCTGAATCCAGGCCGTGCAGCGCTCGAGAACTCGGCCCTGGAATTGGTTGTTGCCGGCACCAAAGACGCCGTACTCATGGTTGAGTCCGAGGCGGACGGCCTGGCTGAGGACGTCATGCTGGGTGCAGTCATGTACGGCCACGAGCAAATGCAAGTTGCGATCGATGCGATCAGCGAGCTTGCGGCAGAGGTTGGAAAACCGGCATGGGACTGGCAAGCACCGGAAGAAGATGAGGCGCTGGCGACCGCTGTTGCAAGCCAGGCAACGGACGGCCTTACAGCGGCCTATCAGATTACAGACAAACAAGAGCGGCAAGCTGCCGTTGGCGATGCCAAGGGCGCTGCAGTGGATGCTCTTGCCGGTGGCGAAGACGCCCAATGGTCTGCGGATGATGTCAAAGGTGCCTTGTACAAGCTTGAGAAGGGTATCGTTCGCGGTCGGATTATTGCAGGTGAGGCACGTATTGACGGTCGTGATCAGAGTACGGTTCGAGCGATCGATGTGAAAGTTGGCGTATTGCCTCGCGCTCACGGATCAGCCATCTTCACGCGCGGTGAAACACAGGCGATCGTTGTAACGACTCTGGGTACGGGGCGCGATGCACAGATAATCGATGCGATCGAGGGCGAGCGCAAAGAACCCTTCATGCTGCACTACAATTTTCCGCCATTCTGTGTGGGTGAAACTGGCTTTATCGGTTCGACGAAACGACGCGAGATCGGCCACGGCAAGCTGGCGAAACGCGGTATCCAGGCAGTAATGCCTGATGTCGACGGTTTCCGCGATGTCATTCGCGTCGTGTCCGAGATTACCGAGTCGAACGGTTCCAGCTCGATGGCCTCCGTGTGTGGCACCAGCCTCGCGTTAATGGACGCGGGTGTACCAATCAAGGCGCCGGTAGCCGGTGTTGCGATGGGCCTGGTCAAAGAAGGTGACAAGTATGCAATTCTCACCGACATCCTGGGTGACGAGGATCACCTCGGCGACATGGACTTCAAGGTTGCGGGTACCGACGACGGTATCACCGCACGACAAGTGGATATCAAGATCCAGGGCATCACGCGGGAGATCATGGACAAGGCTCTCGCCCAGGCGCGTGACGCGCGATTGCACATCCTTGGTGAGATGAACAAGGTCATCAGCAAGTCGCGCGAAGAGATGTCTGAATGGGCACCGTCGATCATCACGATCAAGATCGACCCCGAGAAGATTCGGGACGTCATCGGCAAGGGCGGTTCAGTAATCCGCGCCATGACAGAAGAAACGGGCGCAACCATTGATATTGATCAGGATGGCACGGTCCGCATCGCATCCGTAGACGGTTCTTCCGGCAAGGAGGCGCTCAGGCGTATCGAACTGATCACCGCGGACGTCGAAGTTGGCCGTATCTACGAGGGCAAGGTTGCTCGACTCATGGACTTCGGTGCATTCGTCACGATCCTGCCGGGTAAAGACGGCTTGGTGCATATCTCGCAGATATCCAATGAGCGCGTCGAGAAAGTCAGCGACAAACTCTCGGAAGGCGACTTAGTGAAAGTTAAGGTGCTTGAGGTCGACCGTCAGGGTCGAGTACGACTGTCCATGAAGGAAGTCGAAGCCGCGTAGTAGTTGTACCTCCTACAAGTGCTGTTCAAGGAACTCCAGCAAGCGTGGCGGCAGGTAGAATGTCGGCCGCCACGGTGTGCCCCCAGCAACAAATCCCACATGGCCGCCGCTGTCGGCGACTTCCAGTGTGACTTGCTCTGAAAGTTTCTCCTCGGCGGGAATGACCGCCGGTGTCATGAACGGATCGTCGAGCGCATTAATAATAAGTGTCGGTCTGTGAATATTGTTCAGATATTGGGCCGAGCTGCAGCGGTCGTAATAATCGTTCATGTTTTCGAAGCCGTGCAATGGGGCGGTCACCGCGTCGTCAAATTCAGCGAAAGTTGTTGCAGCCATCGCCCGTTTCCAGTCGAATGCGGCAGTGTGACGGTCGAATTTTCGACGAACAGAAGACTTCATGCGATTTAGCAAGTTATGTTGATAAAACTTTGAAAAACCACTATTTAATGCATCTGAACACTGGTGGAGATCGAACGGAACGGAGACGGCACCCGCTGCAGTTAATGGCGTATCCGCGCCTGACTCACCGAGGTACTTGAGCAGCACATTTCCGCCAAGCGAGTACCCGACCGCGAATAAAGGGCCGTCGTGACCCTGCTCGCGAAGAGTACCCAGAAAGTACCGAATGTCGTTGGTTTCGCCCGCGTGATAGCGCCGCGGCAGCCGATTGCGATAGTCACCGCAATCGCGGAAATGCAGCACGCAGGACCGCCATCCTTTGCGGAGTGCGGCGTGCATTAGCATTCTGGCGTAGCCCGACTCTGCCGAACCTTCGAGTCCGTGCAGGATCACCAGCAACGGCGTTGACTTCGTCAGGGACTCCGCGTCTCGCGGCCAGTCGACCGCCGTCGCATCGCCATCCGGGAGTTCCAGTGTTTCTCGGCGCATCTTCAGTCGTTTGCGCCAGACCCAGGGCAGACTGGGAAAGATCGTCTGTAGCTGGCGATTGTTTAACCACCAGGGCGGCTGAAACTTGCTGCGAATGATGTGATTGTCCACTGATGCGCTCGACATGACTTCCGTATACCGCGAGTCCGTGCACGCGTCCATGAAATAGCCAAAAAAAAGGCCCCCCGTTTGCGCGGGGGGCCCGCCGTGGGGTGTGAACCCCTTCAGGCTGCAACAGGGGGCGGGGGAGCGTATCCCCGTTGCAGTTATCAAGCTATGGTATCTAAGGCCCCGATGTCAAGGGTTTATCGGGAGTGATTTGCCGGCCTTCGCCAACGGAATATGGTCCACCGGGATTTCAGATATTTGCTTGAGCACATCGATATTCCAGTTTTTTTGTGCCCAACGCCAAATATCCGCTAATGATCCGTCATCCAGTTCATTCGGGGGTTGTTGTCCCAGTACTCGAAGCGCTGCGATAAGCGTTTCGGCCGCTTTTTCGAGCGATATCGCGCCTGCCCCGAAACTCTTGCTGAGCTTTTGCTTGTTCGCATTTGTGGCAACGGGAATATGCATGTAGTTCGGCGAAGGGTAGCCAAGCAATTGCTGTAGCCATATCTGTCGCTGTGTGGAGTCCATGAGATCAATGCCGCGGACAACGTCTGTTATCGCTTGCAGATGGTCGTCAACAACGACCGCCAGATGATAAGCGATCAGGTCGTCCTTGCGCAGGATGATGAAATCGCCTGATTCTGACTCCAGGCGCTGTGACTGGGTGCCCTGCAATTGATCGTCGAACGCTAATACGTGGTCGTCAGTGCGAATTCGAATCGCGACTTCGGACGCGTCACAGCCCGTGCGGCAGGTACCGGGGTAGATGACGCCGAGGCTACTATGTGGCAGGTCCGCGAGATCGCGGCGTGAGCAGCCGCAACGATAAGCGAGCCCACGCTCGACAAGAATTTCGAGTGCCTCATCGTGGCTGCGACGGCTCGTACTTTGATACGTCACGGGGCCGTCCCATTCGAAACCGTAGATTTCCAGTGCTTTCAGAATCTGTTTAGTCGCACCCGCTTGTTCGCGTGGCGGATCAATGTCTTCAACACGCACAAGCCATCGCCCGCCCCGTTTAAGTGCTTCGAGGAAGCTCGCAACGGCGGCGATCAGTGAGCCGAAATGCAGGGGGCCGGTCGGCGAGGGGGCAAACCGACCGACGTAAGAATCTGTATTACCGGTATCGATCGTCCCGGTCTCTGAACTGACGCTCGGCCAGTTCGCGCCGTTCCTGGGCTTCCAGGCACAAGGTCGCAACGGGCCTTGCCTCCAGCCGTTTCAGTCCGATTTCTTCACCCGTCTCATCACAGAACCCATAACTTCCATCATCGATTCGGATCAGCGCCGACTCAATCTTGCGCAGTAATTTACGTTCCCGATCACGGGTTCGTAGTTCCAGACCGAATTCGGATTCCTGAGTCGCACGATCGTTTGGATCCGGGAAATTCGCGGCCTCGTCCTGCATGTGATGAACGGTGCGATCAACTTCGAACATAAGTTCTTGTTTCCAGGCATCGAGTATGTCGTAAAAGTGTCCAAGCTGAGTTTCACTCATGTAGTCTTCGCCGCGTCTCGCCTTGTAGGGACCGACGCCGTGAATAGGCCCGCTCAATAGATCGCCACGCGAACGCGCACGACGGGCAGGTGCCTTGCGGGTTACTCGGGCGTTTCTTGATTAGGACTTTCTTTTTAGAGACCTTTTTCTTGCTAGCCTTCTTGGCAACTTTCTTCTTAGCAACTTTCTTCTTAGCTGCTTTCTTCTTAGCCGGTTTCTTCCTGGAGACGGCCTTTTTCTTGCTGGCCTTCCTGGCTACTTTCTTCCTGGATACCTTTTTCTTACTGGCTTTCCTGGCGACTTTCTTCCTGGAGGCCTTTTTCTTGCTGGCTTTCCTGGCGACTTTCTTCCTGGAGACCTTTTTCTTGCTGGCCTTCCTGACGACTTTTTTCTTGGAAACCTTCTTCCTGGCCACAGTTTTCCTAGCCACCTTTTTCCGGGCTACCTTCTTCTTGCTGACCTTTTTTGCAGCGACCTTCCGTTTGGAGGTTGTTGCCTTCTTCCGCTTCTTGCTCGCGGCACTCTTTGCGGCCATTTGGAACTCCTGCCAGATTGAGAAAAGGGCGGGATTATACATGGATGACAGCAGCATGGAAGCCTATTTTTTTCAGGTTTTTCTACCGCTCCCCGATAGTGCTGAAAGCCCCACAGCATGTGGCTTCGGGCGCGATTGTCTTTTTCATACGACAATCGTTTTGTTGGGCGAATTACATTACACTTACACGATTTGACGGGCCATTGGCGACTTTCTGCACATGCGATTAAGCAAAATCAAGCTCGCCGGCTTTAAATCCTTCGTCGATCCCACCAATATCATTTTCCCCAGCAACCTTGTCGGCGTCGTTGGGCCGAATGGCTGTGGCAAATCAAATGTAATCGACGCTGTTCGATGGGTAATGGGCGAAAGCTCAGCCAGCCGACTGCGCGGCGATTCAATTACCGATGTCATTTTCAATGGGTCGAGCTCCAGGAAACCCGTGGGGGCTGCATCGGTCGAATTACTGTTCGATAACCACGAGACCACGCTTGAGGGGCAATACGCGAAGTATGCCGAGATCTCGATTCGACGCGAGGTCACCAGGGATGGAATTTCCAACTATTTTTTGAATGGCACGAAATGTCGGCGCAAGGACATTACCGGCGTATTCCTTGGGACCGGGCTCGGGCCGCGCAGCTATTCGATCATTGAACAAGGCATGATTTCGAGGCTGATCGAAGCGAAGCCCGAAGAAATGCGAATGTTTCTGGAAGAAGCGGCGGGCATTTCGAAGTACAAAGAGCGTCGTCGCGAAACCTCCAATCGGATCAAGAACACTAAGGAAAACCTCGATCGCATCATGGATGTGCTTGAGGAGATCGAAAAACAGATCAAACACCTGAATCGCCAGGCCAAGACGGCGGAAAGGTATGCGCGATACAAGGATGACGAGCGGCGTACGACCGCCGAGTTACTAGCGCTGAGAACCCACAATCTTGATGAGAGCGCGACTGCTGCTAATCACAAATTGGGCGAGCGGAAGACGCAACTCGAAGCCGCGATAGCCCGACAAAGGAAGCAGGAGGCCAGTGTCGAGAGTGCTCGTGTTCGCCAGAGCGATCGCAGCGACGAATTTAACAAGGTGCAAGGTCGTTTCTATAAGGTTGGCGCAGAGATAGCCCGACTGGAACAATCGATCGAGCATGCGCATGAATTGCGCGAGCGGCAAACCAGGGACCTTGAGCCGGCCGGTCAGGGTGCTGCTGAAATCCGCGGTCACATTGACAAGGATCAAAGCGAAATCGCGCAGCTTGAAGTCACGTTGAGCGAATTGATACCGGGCCTTGAACAAGCTCGCCAAAGCGAATTGTCATCTGCAGAGTCTTTGCAGCAGGCACAAGATGCCCTGTTCGAGTGGCAGCTACAGTGGGATGAGTACACGGCAAAATTTAATCAGGCACAGCAATCGCGCAGTGTTGAACAGACACGGTCTGAGCAAATCGAGTCTCGAATTCACAATTTCGCCGAACGCCGCAAGAAACTCGATGTGGCCCGGTCTGATACAAGCATCGAAGACCTTGAATTGTCATTTGCTGACCTGACGACGCTGGAACTGCGTCAACGACAAGCCCGCGATGAATTCAATAATCATCTAACGGACATCGCGGACCAAATCCGCAAGTTGCGAGAACAGGACAATAAGCTTACCGGACTCGTCGACGATCGGCGGACCACTTTGTTTGCCGCGCAAGGCAAATACGCGTCGCTCGAGGCATTGCAGAAAGCGGCGTTGGGTGAAAGTGATGGCGAAGTTCAATCGTGGCTCGAAGGAGCCGGCCTGGACGGCAATAAGCGAGTGGCTCAGTCGCTCGACGTTGCCGACGGTTGGGAACGAGCTGTCGAAACGGTGCTTGGCGATTACTTGCAGGCCGTCTGTGTGAGCGATATTTCCTCATTGACTGAGGGTATTGCGAAATTGCGTACGGGCAGTATCACTTTCTTGCAAGACTCGATCGCTGATAACGGCCAGGCAGATTCCGTTGACACGCTGGCTGCCAAGGTTTCGGGGGTACCGCGTCCGTTGCAGGATGTGCTCTGCGCTGTGCGCGTTGCTGAGTCCCTGAATAGCGCATTGGCGATTCGTGAGACTCTCGACCACGCAACATCCGTTATCACAATCGACGGCATTTGGCTGGGCAAGGATTGGTTGCGTGTATCCAGGGACGAGAATTCCAAGGCGGGCGTTTTAGCGCGAGAGCACGAAATGCGTCGCCTCAAGTCCGAAATTCGCGAGTTGATGGCGCGGTTCCAAAGTGCTCGAAACCTGCTACAGGACGGCCGAACCCGACAGACGCAGCTCGAGGAAACTCGCGAGTCGGCACAGGGCGATGCGGCGTCATTATTTAGCGAATATTCTGAAACGAAAGGCGCATTGGATGCGGCCAAGTATCGGCTGGAAGAGGCGGGGGCGCGTCGGTCAGCCATCGCGGAGGAAGCCGGTGAACTCGACACTGACCAGGTTTCGGCGGAAGAACAGCTGCGCGAGTCGCGGCGCCAGTTTGACCAGGCGGCCGAATCATTGACTGAATTGGACGCTCAGCGACAGATTCTGGAGAGTCGCCGTGATGAATTGCGCGAAGAACTACGGCGCGTGCGTGTGAGGTCGGATGAAGATCGAGACACGGTGCAAGAAATTGCCATCCAGTTTGAAAGCCGGCGCACGAGCAAGGAATCTGCTGCACAGAATCTGAATCGCATGCAATCGCAACTCGAACAATTTGAGACGCGCGAACGCGAAATCAAAGAGCAACTCGAGGGGAGCCAGTCGCCGCTGGAAGACAACAATGTGTTGCTGGAACGGCATTTGAGTTCGCGAATCGAGGTGGAAGACGAGCTTGCCTCAGCCAGGACCTTGGTCGAGGAAGTCGAGAGCAAATTGCGAGAACTTGATCAGGCGCGCATGCAGATCGATCAGGCAGTCGAAGACGAGCGCGTGCAGGTCAGCGAGGCGGAAATGGGAGTGCGCGAATTGCGTGTTCGGCGTGAGGGTTTTGCCGATCAACTCACCGAGACCGGCTTCGAATTAGATCTGCTCATCGACGAGATGGATGAAGCTGCGAGCATCGAAAGTTGGGATGAAAAACTTGAGAAAGTGCGGCGTCGCATCGATCGACTGGGTCCGATCAAGCTGGCGGCAATTGACGAGTTCAAGGAACAAACTGAACGCAAGGAATATTTGGATTCGCAACTCGAAGACCTCAACAGTGCATTAGCCACGCTAGAGGGTGCAATTCGCAAAATTGACCGGGAAACACGCTCTCGATTCCGGGAAACGTACAGCAATGTTAACGACGGTTTCAAACAGTGGTTTCCGAAATTATTTGGTGGCGGTCATGCTTACCTTGAATTGACTGGAGACGATTTGTGATCAGCAGGCGTGACCGTCATGGCGCGTCCTCCGGGCAAACGAAATAGCACGATTCAATTGCTTTCGGGCGGCGAGAAAGC
>PVMK01119307.1_pt1 | contig 15188 bp, 11 predicted proteins | sample 1853481 | NCBI WGS metagenome assembly PVMK01 (sample SAMN08533507, study PRJNA380276) | Marine sediment metagenome, whole genome shotgun sequencing project.
TAATCAATCCCATAGATCCACTCCAGCGCACGCGGGCATGTGGTGACATGGCACCGTCCTTATCCACAACAGGATAAGAAAAAAGTATATGGCACAATCTGTCGAGAGGGCCGGCAGAAGATGCACCGTTCCCGCCAGCATTGAGAGGACCGTCAACGAGTACAAACTGGTTCTTATTTTGGATATCCCTGTATTCCATTGCCTCTCTTCTGAAAAAAACCCTCTTTTCACCGGCCACATATTCGTAAAGACCGGGTAACAACCGGTCAAACCTGGTTTTCTTCCCGCCTGGCGGGAAGAAGAGGAGGAGATGGCTTCCCTTAATCGGTTTGGCATATTTCCTGTTTAAGTCTTCCACGTCTATACCGTATGGGAGGTCCAGGAACTCGAGCATGTGAAATACCTCCAATGGTATGATGTCATTCTGGAGATGCAGAAGGGATAGCATGGGAAAGGCCCCGGTAAAACGGGGGTTGATCTCAATGGGATAGATTTCCCGGCCTTGCTCATCGATAATGAAGTCGATTCCGAATATCCCCCTATACCCGAGGGAAGAAACATATCCCCCAATCCTGTTGGCCTGCTGTAGGGCGTCCTCTTTAATAGCCGGAGACCAGAGCGTCTCATCCCATACGTGGCCGCAAAATATACCGTCCTCTGGAAAGTCGCTGCAATAGGGGAGGTCAACAAGCTGTTTCTGAAGCCCTGATATGAGGTTCCCATCTCTTGTAATGCAGATGGCCACGCTCGCCGGAACCCCCTCTATAAACTTGCGAATGGAGACAGATTTGAGCCGGACCTCCCGCCAGGTGTCCTCTCTCAATCTCTCTTCAAGCAGATTATACGCCTCGGCTGAACGGACAAAGAATGTGCCCCGACCACCACCCTGACCGATATCCGGGAGCTGGATAACCAGCTCCGGTCCTAACGTGGTTGCCCAATCTTCATAGCCACGCTCACGGATTACCTCTATCGGCCAGATGGCTCCGGGTGCCTGACGAAGATCAAGTTCTGCTGCCATATGTTGAAAAAAAGCCCTGTCCCTGAGCTTCAGACGAAGATCCGCAGGATTTGCCAGGAGGATCCAGCCCTCTTTCTCAGCCAATTTCTCCAAATCAGGATAATTCTGATACAATAAAAGGTGCTTTGGTTCAGGCAGTTTGTTTAAGTATCTTTTTACAGACTGGTGGGCGAGTAGGTGAGCTGAATCACGGGCATCTGCCGGGAGAGCGCCCCCTATTTCTTCTTCGAGACAGAAAATTTCCGCCTTCTTCCCCAGCAGAGGCATGTCACCGGTTTTTCTCAAACTTATAATGCGGTAGGAATCAAGAAAATAGGAGGGTATGATCCTTGGAAAGGCCGTTATGCCCACACCGACAAAAACACCATTCACAGAATTAAACAGGTCTCTAACGTGGTCTAATTCCCGCAAGAACATTCATTCTACTCTGGAAAGGTTCTCAACCATAAATCATTCATGGAGTAATGGAGTATTGGGTTGATGGGAACACAGAATATAGAGTTGCAAAGTCAGATAACATCGGTAACTTTAGATACCCCGGTTAAATAGGGCTTCGCATTAAACGGGGCAAGCTTTAGATCACTTCAGGCACTCCCATATTTCACGCCTCATGCATCGCTTCCAGACGAAAGCAGGCGACAAGATGGCCATCACCAAGCTGGGCTAAGCCAGGCTGCTTCCGGCCGCATCTATCTTCATGTGCGACCGCGCACCTCGGGAAGAAGGCACATCCCGCATCCTCCTCAACATCGCGGTCCTTGGTGAGAAGGCTTCCATAATGCTTCGCATCCCTGTCATGTCCGAACTTGGGAACAGCATCGAGGAGCGCCTGGGTATAAGGGTGTTTCGGGTTACTGATAACCTCTTCCGCCGGGCCCACTTCCATCAGGTTTCCCTGGTATATCACTGCGACCCTGTCGCAAAGGTATCGCGCCGCAGCGAGGCTATGGGTGATAAACATCTGGGTTACCCCAAGTCTATTCCTCATATCTAACAGGATATTGAATATCTGGGCTGAAATAGAGGCATCGAGCATGGAGGTTGGCTCATCAGCTATGACGAATGTGGGATTTAAGATCATGGCCCGGGCAATGGCAACCCTCTGTCTCTGCCCCCCGCTCAGGCGATGAGGATACCGAAAAAGGAAGTCATCGGGCGGCGAAAGACCGACTGATTGCAGGGTCTCTCTCGCCAGGTCCTTTCTGGTGGAGGCATTCCCCATCCCATGAATTTTAAGGGGTTCCGACACCGTGTCATAGATGGAACGCTGAGGATTAAGGGACTGATAGGGATCTTGAAAAATCATCTGGACTTTACGCCGGAACTCTTTTCGCTTCCTTCCCCTCAACCCGATGATTTCGCTACCATCTAAGAATATTTTTCCCGAATTAGCCTCTTCAAGACTGACAATCAAGCGACCCGCAGTTGTCTTGCCACTGCCGCTTTCCCCCACTAAGCCGAATATCTCGCCCTTAAATATGTCGAAAGAGATCCTGTTAAGCGCGGTGACATCCTTGCCCTTACTGCCAAAAAAGGCGCCCTTGGTCTTATATATCTTGCTTACGTCTTTTATTTCGAGGACAGATTCGTTTCCCATATTCTTATTATTATAACTCTAAAAAATACCTTCGTCCGGTTTTCAATCGCCAATCATCAATCAACAATCCCGTCAGCACCTGCAACAGAGGGTCTTGTGTCCCGGGCCTATCTCAACCCAATCCGGCGTTTCTATCTTGCAGGACGACCCTGGTCCGGAACAACGATCACAAAAACGACATCCTGACGGCGGGATCACCAGATTCGGTGTTTCCCCCGGAATAGGGATTAAATCACTCTTCTCGCCGGTCACTGTGGGAAAAGATGAAAGAAGCGCCTTTGTGTAGGGATGCGCAGGGGATTCAAAGACCTTTTCCCTTGGCCCGAATTCAACTAACTGGCCTGCATACATTACACCTATATCCTTACACATATCCGCCACAATAGAGATGTCGTGGGAGATGAATATGATGCTCAGATTAAACTCCTTCTGCAGATCCTTTATCTCCCCTAAGATCTGAGCCTGAACAATGACATCTAAGGCCGTAGTGGGCTCATCGGCAATAATCAACTTTGGGTGACAGGCCAATGCCATGGCAATGACGGCCCGCTGTTTCATCCCGCCACTGTACTGGTGCGGATAATCTCTCAGGCGGTCCCGCGGTATCCCCACAAGGTCAAAAAGGGCCTCAACCTGCTCCATCGCCTCTTCCTTTCCAATGGAAAGATCGTGAACCAATATTGCCTCTGCGATCTGACTTCCAACCCGCTGCACAGGGTTCAGGGCATTCATTGCCGCCTGGAAGATCATGGCCATCTTTCGCCATCTGATCTTTCTTATCTCCTCATCAGACATCGTTAACGTATTTTTTCCCTCAAAGAGAATACGCCCCTCTCTGACCGAGCCGTTAGGGGGGAGCAGCCCCATCAAAGCCATACCGATCGTAGTCTTACCACACCCTGACTCTCCCACAAATCCTAAGGACGCTCCCTCCTCTAAGGTAAAAGAAACCCCTTCCACCGCCTTGAGATAGCCTTTTTTGGTGTTATAACCGATGCTTACATTTTCCACTTCTAACAGGGCCATTTAATCTGTCTGGTCCTCCTTTCTCAGCCTCGGGTCGAGCACTTCATCCATGGCCCTCCCTAACATATAAAAGGAAAGCGTGATCAATGAGATGCAGATCCCAGGGGGGAGGAGCCAGTACGGCGCCTGAAACATGTGGCCGGTCTTCCATACCCACTGGAGCATCATGCCCCAGCTTACAGTACCGGGATCACCAAATCCTAAGAATGCGAGGGCGGCTTCGGTAATAATTGCGGAGGTGACCCGAAACGTCATGAACAAAAAGGCGAGAGGTAGAACATTAGGCATGATATGCATAAATATTATTCGAAAATGGGAGGCCCCCGCCACCTTGGCGGCCTCGATAAAAGGCCTCTGCTTCAGGGAAAGTGTCTGACCCCTGATTATCCTGGATACCCCCGGCCACCTGAACAGGGCGATAATCAGGACAATGGTCCAGATGCTAAGCTGTCCAAAGACCGCGGAGAGGAGCAATACCACAAGGAGCGTGGGCATAACCATGATCATATCTGCCAATCTCATAAGGAGAGTGTCTGCAAATCTCCCCATATATCCGGCCGTCATCCCTATGGATACACCTAAGACAATACTCATTACTGCAGCCGAGATTCCCACCATGAAGGCGATCCTGGCACCAGCTAAGAGCTGGCTCAGGATATCCCTTCCCATGAAATCCGTACCTAACCAATGTCTCAGAGATGGACCTGAGGTAGATGTAATTTCCGGATCGACCCCTGTCATCGGGTTATACATGGGGTTTATCCATGGAGGGATGTAGCTGCACAGGGCCATCAGGGCAAAAATAATCAGGAGGACAAGGCCTATCCTCCCTAAGAGATTCTGTTTGAAAATAGACCACCCTTCTAAAAAGGAGGTCAGCAGGGGATATTTTTCTTTTGCTGCCATACGATTGTTTTAATCACACTCCGTCATGAGTCACTTCAATCACTTTAAGCATCCAGCCTGAGGCGCGACTCATTTTAGGCATTTATCTTAATATCTAATCCTCGGGTCCAGATATGCATAGAGCACATCGACCACCAGGTTTGAAACCAGAACCACCCCGGCAATCATCAAGAAACAGGCCTGCGCCAGCGGATAATCATTCTGGCTGACTGAAGAGACTAATTCCCTCCCTATACCGGGCCAGGTGAAAACCGTTTCCGTCAGGGCGCCCCCGTTAATGGAAAATGCAAGGCTGAGCCCCACGCTTGTGACCACGGGTAGTGCTGCATTCGGGGCCGCATGATGATTCCGGATCACCTTTTCCGTAAGGCCCTTGGCCCTTGCAGTCAGGATATAATCCTCTTTCAGAGTCTCCAGCATGCTACTCCGCATTATCAGGAGGTAGGCTCCAAAATGTATAAGAAAGAGAGTGGATAGAGGGAGGACCATATGATACATGACATCTAAGGCCCTGGCTATAAAACCGGCTTCCGGATCAAGCCATACCTCTTCCGAAATCATACCGTTAATGGGAAACCATCCAAACTTGTAGCCAAATACCCAGATCAGAATCAAGGCGAGCCAGGGGAGAAAAAGGGTATGGGTAACCAGGGCCCCGATAGTCATCACCGAGTCTATTTTTTTGCCCTTGTGCCATGAGGCTATTTTGCCTAAGAATACGCCCACGAGCGCCGAGAGAATAATAGATGTAGTGAAGAGCAGGATGGTGTTAGGGAGGCGGTTCCGTATGATATCCACAACCGGTTCCCCGTAATGGAAGGAAAACCCGAAATGACCCGTAAAGAAATTCTTTACATATATGAGATACTGAACCCCTAACGGTTGATCAAGGCCGAATTGAACTATCAGGATTTCCGCATCCTCCTGAGTCATATCCGGATCGACCATCCTGGAAACAGGATCCCCCGGGGCCAGACGGAAAAGCAAAAAAAGCACCGTAAGGATCACAAAAAAGATTATTATGATCTGAATCATCCTTCGGGCGATGTATTTTCTAAGTTCCATAGTATCCGCTCTACACTGGCGCATATGAATAGCAATTCAGCGCAGTTAGGGAGTCGAGAATTTTGAATTGGGCCTGAATGAAACTCCCTGCAATTCCTATCGCTCATGCGCTATTACATCGGTTTCAACTGGCAAAAGGACCAAATATTTCCGACCCCCCCTAACATCTGGACCCAGCCTGTGAACCGTCCCTTGCGGACTGCCTCAATTAACTTTGGATCGTAAAGCGGGATATAGGGCACATCCCCGATGATTATATTCTGCATCTCCCATATCAAACTCCTCCGCTTCTCGCGGTTCATGGCGCTTGCAGATTCATTGGCAATCTTGTCAAAATAAGGGTTATTATAGCCGCTCATGTTCCACCCTCGCTTTTTGTTATTGGTGGAGATGAAAAAATTCCTCAAATAGTCGGGGTCAAGAGAGAGATTTCCATAACCTAAGATGAATGAATCAAAATCACGTCGCACCTTGACCTGCTGGAGCAAGGCCCCAAAGGCCATGGGCTTTGAATAGGCGGGAATACCCAACATCCTGAGCCACTCCTGCATCATCATGCCGCACATGGCACGGTGCGGATCATAATCTGCCGGGGGTGTCAATATTGTGAACTTCTCCATGGGTTTCCCGTCGGGCAGCTTGATTCCCTCCCCCTTGACCACCTTTCCCGAGTTGTCAACAGGTGGAACCTGCCATGTGTAACCTGCGTCACGAAGGATCCCGAAAGCCTTCTTGATCCGCGCCTCTCTGTCAAGGCCTTCCCCGTATCGGGGGACATTCGGGTTGTACCAGAAGGAATTGCCCGGAGGAATAATGGAATACATCCTTATCCCGTATCCCTGCAGTATCCGTTTGATGATAAAATCCTCGTCAACCAGGGTAGCAATGGCCCGTCTCAGGTTTGCATCCTTAAATGGAGCTTTTCTCACATTAAAGCCCATATAGTAGAGGGCGCTCTTCTCATTTTGAAATAACTCGATATCGGGGTTTGCACGGAGATCCTCAATATACCCCGGTTGGATACCCCACCAGAACATATCAATAGTCCCCTTCTTTAAGGAAAGAATCGAGGCATCAGAGGTCCCGTAGATCTTAAAAATAACCCCATCTATATAGGGCCCGAGGAGCCGGCCCTGTATCTTTTGTCCGGTTCCAAAAAAATGCTTGTTCTTTTCCAGGTATAGAAAGGATCCCTGCCTCCACTCCTTCAGCACAAAGGGGCCGCTGCTGACCGGGTTTTTAATCTTCTCGTTCAGGAGTCTCTTAAGAGGTTTTTTAGTCTTTCTTGCTGCTGCAGCCAAAGCAGTCCACTCTTTTTTCTGGACAATAGGCGTAGTAAGCGTCCTGCTCACAAAAATGGCCTTTGGTTCTTTTAGATAAAATTTTACGGTATGTTTATCAGGGGTCTCGATTTTTTTGACAAAATCCATTTGGAACGATATCTCGGGACCTTAAACTCGTTTATGAAGCGCCCGGTAAATGCCACATCCTCCGAAGTCAATTCCGTGCCGTCGGACCACTTGGCCGGCCTGATCTTGACGGTGTAGCAAAGGGTCTTTTCATCAAACTCGGGCGGAGCTGCGGCTAACCAGGGAATGAGTTTCAGGGTTTTCGGATCCCGCACATAAAGGGCTTGGTACATCAGACCCACTACCTTCCGGGACCATCTGTCGCTTGCGCGCCAGACATTGAGAGTCTTTGGCTCCTGCAAGAGACCCATCTTGAGGATGTTAGCGGCATAGGCATTTGAGACAACGAACAGACTGCCGGTAAGCAACATGGTGGCGCACGCAAAAATCAGAACCCAACGACAGGAAAACTTTCTTTGTTTTGCATTCATACAGGACATAGCTTTTCCTTTCTTAGTTAAATTGTTTGTTTGTAGCCATAGGGGTCAATACCCGGATCACATTCAAGCGACCTTCTGTTCAATAAAATCGATTACTTTGGCTTCAAGCTTTACGTTGTCTAACCGGTTTATTCGAGGAATACCTCCCGGACTGAGACAATTAATTTCTACCATTTTGTCCCCTATCACGTCAACACCTACAAAGAACAGCCCGTCTTTTATCAGGTCGCCCTTGATCGCATGACATATTTCCCACTCCTTATCAGTCAAATCATGCCTATATGACCTTGCCCCCGCGTGGATATTGGTCCGGAATTCCCCTTTAAGAGGCTTTCTTCTCATGGCGCCTAAGACCTCGCCATTCAACAGGAGTATCCGCACATCGCCCCTATTCTGCACCACATCCAGATATTCCTGAACCATTATAGGCTCCCTCTCCGGGTAGGAGCGGTATGCCTTGACATAGTAGTTAATGAGTGAATTCAGGTTCTCCTGGTCCTTTACACTCACCTTGATCACCCCTTCCCCACCATATCTCTGGAGCGGCTTCACAACCATAGCGCCCCCGAAATCATTAATGATTTTTCTGAGCCTCACAGGATCTCTCGAAACATGTGTCTCCGGGATGATATCCGGGAAGTTGAGGATATAGAGCTTGCTGTTGGCTAAGATCTGACCGGCTGCGCTGTTGATCATAAAGACCTTGTCGCTCACCGAAGACAGGAACTCCATAGTCTGGTAAACTAAGGGCGGATTCTTTCTCAAGAACAAGGCATCAAGGTCGGTAATAGTTTCGAATATGAGCTCGTCCTTCTTAAGACAGTTGATAAGGGAACGCCAGTATTTTTTCATGGAGAGATCGGGCTGCACCGAGATATTGCGCATCCTGGCCATCAACTCGTTCTTCCGGATATAGATATCGTGGGGTTCAAGAAAATAGACGTTGTGACCTCTCTGGTTGCACTCGTACATCAGACAACTGGTGGTCTCATTTTCAGGTTCAATTGACTCCAGCCTGTCCATCAAAAAGGCTATGTGCATAATTTTCCTCTGAGTTTATCTTCCACATATCCAACAATTTCGGAGGCAATGTCAAGCCCTGTCGCCTTTTCAAGCCCCCTGAAACCAGGAGAATAATTCACTTCGATAACCTTTGGGGCGCCATCTTCACCTACAATGATGTCTGTTCCGGAAATCTCAAGCCCTAAAGACCTGGTCGAGCGGATAGCCAGATCCGACAGCTTCCGGTCCAGCGTAACCGCCTTTCCCTGCCCCACAAGGTGGATATTTGACCTGAAATCATCAGGGTTCGGTCTTAACTCCATGGCCCCGGCTATCCTGTCACCTATGACCAGGACACGAATCTCCCTTCGGCCACGGGGGGCAATATACTCCTGAACCAGAACCCCTTTCGAATTATCCTGTAGATTATGCATGAGAAATTCTGCGGTAACCGGCGAATCCACTAAGACCACTCCGCTTCCCTGCCTGCTGCTTGGCATTTTTGCCACCACTGGGTAGCCCCCAAGCCTTTTCACGGCTCCCTCGAAACCCTGGGGATTGACCACAAGGCAGGTGTCAGGCACATTTACACCATTACACGCCAGGGTCTGGAGAGTCATGAATTTATTTCTTGCTAAAAGGATCGCGTGATAACCATTGACCACGGGGACACCTGATAACTCAAAATGTCGGACAACCCCTAAGGCATAATCATTGATCGTAGCCCCTATTCTGGGGCAAAAGGACGTCCGGCCCGGTACTCCCCTCGATTTTGAGAGCGGGCTTGCTATGATCGATCTCAGAGAGGCAGTCTCTTGTGTGTATGAGCCTCACACCATGTCCTGATTGGGACGCGACCTCGATCAATCTTTGATTGGGGTGGTACGCTTTGTCTCTTACACTGAGAATTCCAATATCCATAGGAAAGTGCCTATTTATCCCGCCGGTAGCGGGGAAGTGAGCTAAAATTTACCCCGTTAGATGCGTCGCCCTATTTAACTGGGGTGACTAATGCGCAAAGTCTGAGGTTCAAGGGCTCAGAGGTTCAAGTGTCCAGCGACCAATGCCCAAACCCGGAACTCGCAACCCGGAACCCGGAACTTAACCAATACCCAATACCAGATACCCAGTCCCCAACCTACAAGGTTATCTAACCACGACATGCAGATCCGAAAGAATACGTTCGATTTCTTGAGTAGATGGCCCATCTGCAACGGCCTTCTTTATAGACAATTGAAGTTCTCTCTTCAACCTAAAAAGCTCCAGTATCTCCGCCGGGGAATATCCCTCCCCCCTTAGCAATTTATAGATCTCCTCAACATAGGCCTGGCCATCGGTAAAGCTCCTGTCGATCCTTTCGAGCATGTGAGACAGGAGCAGGGATGCCTCAACCGAATCCATGGTATCGTGACGCCATGCCAGACCGAGCCCCTTAAGACCCAGGGCCTCTCGCTCCCGGTGGACCAGGGTATTGCCGGTATAATAAAAGAGGTATGGATGATAATAGGGCAGACCGCTCTCATTAATAAACTCAACGGTTTCGGAAAATGTATCAGTGGTCTCTCCGGGATATCCGATGATAAAACTACCCCTGTTTACGATTCCATGATCGTTCAGCATCTTGATCGCTTCAAAAGACTGTTCGCGCTTCAGTCTCTTATCCATATTATCTAAAATAGTCTGACTCCCGGATTCAAGCCCGAGATCTACAAATTCACACCCCGATCTCTTCATAAGTTTCACCAGATCGGGTGTCAGAGCACTGGCCCGGGCAAATGCCGACCAGGTAAAATCAAACTCCTGGTCCATCATCATTTTCAGTACTGCCTTGACTCTCGTCTTATTGGCGGTGAAATTATCGTCGGTAAATCGTACGTGCTTTACAAAGCCCAGGGCATCGATCTTCTTCAGCTCCTCTTGGAGCACATCAATGGATTTATAGTGGACCTCAGGAAACAGCCAGTGATAGGTGCAAAAACGGCATCTGTAGAAACAGCCCCGGCTGCTGTTCAGAGGGAGTGTGCTGCGCAGGTATTCCGATGGAATTTCATCCCATGAGATGGCCATCTGATCCATCTGGATCTCTTCCTCCTGCCGCGAGGTAAAGAGCATGTGCCCCTGTCCGTCAAAATAGGCCAGGTTAGAGACTGAACTCAGAGCCCGCCCCCGTTTAAGGGCCTCGAGCAGCTTCACCAGGGTCTGCTCTCCTTTGGCCTCCACCACAAAGGCGTCTACCTTACCGTGAAAACCGGACAGAAATCCAAGGGTCTTTTCTGAGAACCTCTCCCCCGCATGCAAAACCTTCTTAACTAACATACCCCCGGCTATTACAGGGACATGGGGAGCATGCTGTTTGATCTGCGCGGCCATTTCCCTGATGTCATTCATAAAGATGAAATTAGAAGAAATACAGACTGCCAGGGGATCTTCCCCGAGGAGATCGGGGAGGTTACCGGTGGCATAATTCTGTACAATTACAGGATCGTATCCATGTTCAAGCAGGTATTGATATAAATATATGCCGTTGAGAGTAACCGTATTGGCCAAAGAATAATGTTCAGCTATATTATCCGATGTAATTTCCGGAATTTGACGCCCCCCCCCTTATAAAATTCATGAGGTCGAGCAGGTCCATATAATGGCCATTTATGAAAAGCTGGGAATCCCGGATATTCCGGTGCACCTCTTTTTGAATAGCCAGGAGATCCAGATCGGGAAACCGGGCTGACTGTCTCTCGGCCCGCTCTTCGGCATCAGCCAGCTTCCGCCTGAAATGGGCATCATTGTCCAATGGCTGGTTCTGGGCAATTATTATGACTTTGGGGAGTTTCACAGTTGGTTCCAGGTTTTCCTCCTACACATTTCAAAACCTTATAGTCCTTTGCCAGACAATTTGTCAATAATGGGTGAGCGCCTGTTATTGATACAGACCTGAACCATTGCAACAAACACCAGAGTCAGGGTCACGTCATTTAAGCTGATTTAAGCTGATAACCTGCTGACTTAACGAAAATTGTTTGCTTATTGATTTTCTATAAATTCGAAGCACGAAATCCGAAATCCGAAACAAATACGAATAACCAAAATCCAAAATTCTAAACGTGATGAGCCCCGCAGATGATGAGTAAATATTTGGAATGTTTTGATCATTTGATATTCGAAATTAGATATTGTTTCGAGTTTCGATATTCGGATTTCGGATTTTATGGTCTAAGAAATAACTAATGCTAACGATTTAGCATCGACTTTGACGTTTCCCTGCATGATCCAGAGTCACACTTTATCCCTGCTGAGTGATGTGTTATAATGTACACTTTGATGGTCTTGTAGAAACCTTTTGCCAGGACAGGGAGACTGACCCATGTTTTTTTCAGAAGATAAATCATGAACATCCTCGCCATCATTGCCAACTTCAAATTTCAGGATCTTCTCGACATCCTGTTTCTAACTGTTGTGGCCTATCATCTTTTCATCTGGTTCCAGGGGACTAAAGCGTTCAAGGCCCTCATCGGGCTTCTAATCTTAGGGGCCGTGTTTACAATCGCAAAGGCATGGGGCCTATTTCTGACCACCTGGGTATTTCAATTTCTGTGGCAGATCCTGGTTATCCTGTTAGTGGTCCTTTTTCAATCGGAAATCCGGCAGGTCCTGGAAAAGGTGAATCCGCTCAAAAGATTGGGGTTTCGCAGACAGAAAAAATCCGAGGCATGGATTTTAGGATTGGCAAAGGGGGTTTTTACCCTTGCCGAGAAGAAAACGGGCGCTCTCATCATTATTGAGCGGGCCGAAAGGGTCCAGGAGTATATGACTGAGGGGCAAAGGCTTGAATCCGCACCTACCCCGGAGATTTTGAAAAGCATTTTCCAGAAGGAGTCACCCCTTCATGACGGCGCAATTCTCATCAGGCAGGGAGAGATCACGGAGGTGGCCTGTTATCTTCCCCTCACGCCGGCCGAAGGACTGCCAAAAGAGTGGGGCACTCGCCACCGCGCGGCCATAGGCCTTTCCGAACGCTGTGACGCCTGGGTTGTGGTGGTTTCCGAGGAACGCGGAGAGGTCTCAATGGCGAGGGAAGGACAAATGATTCATGTGGAGAACCCCGAGAGGTTTTACCAACTGATTCAGGAGGCCCTGGCCGCCTCAGGTTCAGGGGACAAGACCTGGACGGAAAGGATTCGCCATATTCTGCTCAGCCGCTGGCGCACCAAACTGGTGACACTTTGCCTCGTCAGCTTTCTCTGGCTGATTCTGGCCGGGCAGCAGGACTTTGAAGTCACGTTAAGGGTTCCCCTCAGGATTAAAGGACTTCCTTCCAACGTGAAAATCCTGGAACCCATAAACTCCAATATCCGGGTTACCTTAAGGGGCCTGCGTAGAGATGCCAGCATTCTGGATAAGGAAAATGTGGTTGCCGAAGTTGATCTCTCCAGGGCTCAGCCGGGGAAGATGGACTTTGCCATTACCCGAAATGAGATAGAGTTGTCTGATGACCGGGTTCAACTGGTACACATTGATCCGTCGAGAGTTGTATTCACCTTCAAAGAAGTGAAGACGCATCAAAAAAATGAGCCATAGAACGGAAGGAATATGGGTATTGCGATGAGAGCGATTTCCCTTGACTCAGCCTATATTTTCTATATTATCCCTTACAGTTAACCCCTTAACCGAATAACCTGAATAGCAACCATCCTTCATAATTCATAGCCTCTGAACCCTTGAACCCTAAACCTTGCGTCTTGAGCCTTACGCCTTAGGCCTAATCTCCCAGAGATTATTTATGGAGCATCACCTCAAATACTGCCTTACCATCTCCTGACAGGAGCCTTTTTGTCCTGTTGGGAGCGAAAATCTTCATCACAAAGCCATGGATTTTAAATCTTGACACGTTCGAAAAAGTCTGAGATCGACTTTTTTCTTATAACCCCTTGATTTCACTGTATGTCAGTTTTTGTGATTTTTGCCTGCCCTGTGAAATAGGGAGTCCATTTCACCGGGGCGGCTATATCAAACGTGCATGATTCTTTAACAGAGGTCGGCGCCTTTCTGGGAGGACCATTGCCAGATCCATCCCTAAAACGCAAAGCGGAAAGACTCCACAGCAGACGAAAAATACGCAGAGTCAACAAAGCCGGAAATCTCTGTGCGTTCTCCGCAATGAGACTTGACCCCAACTTACATATGGGCTGTGACAGTGCGTCAAAATAGGGGGAACATTCTTCCTCAATTTTGAAAAGCTCGAAGATCTTTGAAATTGTCACGTTGAATAAGCCTCGGAAAAAGTCCCATAGCCTTTGTGCGTAGGTGATCGTAGCGGATTCATCTATGAGCTGTTGAAAAAGATTCCCTTTGGTTGCTAACCCTTCATTCTCATTGAGGAACTTCAGGAGATTGTATCTCAAGAAACTGGATAGAAATAAAGTAAAGGGGTCAAATCTACGATTAACTGTTGCTGGCGATTCTGACATATTTACTTCATGTTCAGGCTGCTAACATTTCAATACCAGGATGGAAATGCTACTATCTACCTTACGGTTAGCAGTATCATTGATAGGGTCAAATATGAGATGAGTAGGGATAAGGGCATTAGACAGTTAACAACTAAATCTTGTGTAAAAAGCACAAGAAATATCAAGAAGAAGTCATTTCACCCCTCAAAATAGGGATTACAACCATCTCCTTGAGTTTTAGTGAAGTTGCAGTAACTTTACGGCCAAGGGATGTCAAATAGTACTTGTAGCTCTTTGAAACTTTTTTGATCAGACCATGATTTCGGAGGCGTCTGAGGATATGCGAGATCTGCCCGGTTGTTTTGTTCAACATCTTCCGTAATATGAAATTGCGGATACCGAAGCCTTGTGCTCCTCCCTGCGCTATGGCACGAAGGACTGCTTCGTCTTCTTCGTTGAACAGGTTGAACCCGCGAAAGCTGCGGCCGTTTTTTCTCACAGGGCGACTGATCTTGTTCACCTTTTTGATACCATTGGTTGGATCATCAATTGCTGATATAAACTCGATATATCGCCGATTGCAGCCGAACATGACACCCATCAAATCGGGGAGACTATATATGGTTTTGCGCATGTTGGCAACTTGGTAACTGCTGGTACCATCCCGATGTTCCACCCGTCGGTGGTGTTTGAAAAAAGAGATATCGTTGCTAAACGACTCGATCCGAAGGATTTGACCGAATTTGTCATACATCTTGATTCCGTTCTTGCCCATAAAATGTCGGATCGAATGACCCTCGATGCGCGTGGAAAACTTACCACCGAGTTCACCGTCATAGCGGGGGTCAAGACGTTTACCCAGAAACATAGCAATGTTATCCGGCTTGACTGCATGAGAGAGGGTTCGTACGAGTTCTTCGTAAACCGGTGCAAGGCCTTCTCGGTTTTTGAACACGATATCGGTAGCGTATTCCGCTTGCATGACGCTCCAATGAAGACCCGAGTTGAATTGACTGATGACAGGACAGAACTTGAGGGAGTAACGTACCAGCATCTTGTGAAGTTTCTTGACCGAGAACGAGTCGGAAATTCTTTGTGCTTTTTCAAAATTGTCGATTCGAAAGAAAGCGTTCTCTATTTGTTCGTAGCCGATATTTTTCTTGTCAAGTTGGCGTGATAGCCAATTGTGAGCATTGCAATAGAACTGGAGTCGGAACGGAGCCCAGGTCGGCACACGCAGATAGCAGAGGCCATACTCCTTGTCGATAAAATAGA
>PVMK01181247.1_pt1 | contig 15186 bp, 13 predicted proteins | sample 1853481 | NCBI WGS metagenome assembly PVMK01 (sample SAMN08533507, study PRJNA380276) | Marine sediment metagenome, whole genome shotgun sequencing project.
GATAACAGTAGCTTGCCTGACTTATCAAACCAGGAACTATCATAGTCTGCCTGACGATGTAGCTTTCTCCAAAAAATCAAGCAACACTTGATCACCCTTTAATTTGGTCACCGGATCATTGTTGACACTGGCTGTCGTGCCGGTTCTGTACCTGGCTTTTTTTTTGTATTATCCTCATCGAGTTAAGGTGGCGGCCGGCTTCGGTCAACGAATTTTACCAGCCGCCCTGCTTTGTGTAGTGTCGACTATTCAACCCAGGGAACATTATGAGAATCGTTATAGCGGCAGTATTAATAGCGGCCTCCATGCAGGCCGGCTTCGCGCATGCCATACAGATGGCCTCTCCCGAATCGAACAAGATGGTAAAAACCTGTCTGTTACAGGAGGGGGACGTAGCTGATGCCACCTGCCATGCCTTTGTTCTTGGGGTGGCCGACACCACCGCCTTCTACGGCGCTGTGCAACAGATGACACCCCCGTTTTGTATTCCCGGGGAATTAGCCCCGGGTGAAATGGTTGCCATTTACAGGGATTACCTCAAGGAACATCATGCTCTCAGACAATTCTCTGCTGCCGCTTTGGCCGTATCTGCATTCAAGGAGGCCTATCCCTGCGAATAGACCAGGGAAGTTCGCCTTCGCGAGAAGGGCTGTCCCCTGGCCGGATGAGGGGGCGCTGATGTAGTTGATCTACCCAGATGGAAAACTTGATCTAAATCAATTTTCTGCTAGTATCCGTTTATCCAATTATCTTCCGCAAAGGATGGGGAACCGCTATGCTGGCCGCCTTTTCTAAAAATAATACGTCTTTTAAGTCCTTGCTTATTTTATGCGTGATTTCGCTATTAGCGGCTTGCTCGGATAGCAACAACAATAACAATAACAAGCCGACTGACCCGGTTGATCCCGAGTTCTCTGATTATACTGTGGTTGAACTGGAGGCCGGGGACGACCTGGAGACCAGGGCGCTGGAAGCCCTGATAACGGCCGACCCGAAGACCATTATCCAGTTCCCCGCGGGTATCTATGACTTCACCGGCGAACTGAGCACCAGTGTCGACAACATCGTTATCCGCGGTACCGGCATGGACAACGAAGAGGGCACAGTACTGCGCTTCGACAACCAGACCAGCGGCGCCCAGGCCATCTTCGCGACCGGTAACAATTTTGTTATCGAGGATATTGCAATAGAAAATACCCCCGGTGACTCGATCAAGGTCGAGGGTTCCAACGGGGTGACTATCCGCCGGGTGCGTGTGGAGTGGACCAGAGGGCCGCATCCGGATAATGGCGGCTATGCCCTGTATCCGGTGCAGACTAAAAATGTATTGATTGAGGACTGTAGGGTCCGGGGCGCCAGTGATTCGGGTGTCTATGTGGGCCAATCCAGGAATATTATCGTACGCCGCAACTACGTCTGGGAAAACGTGGCCGGCATTGAGATCGAAAACTCCCGATTTGCTGATGTTTACGACAATGAGGCCACAGCCAATACCGCTGGTATTCTGGTTTTCGACCTGCCGGGACCCGAGATTCAAGGCGGCGAAGCCACGCGCGTGTTCGACAATAATATCCACGATAACAACACACCAAACTTTGCCAGAAAAGGCAGTGTTCTCGAGATTATACCCCAGGGCACAGGTATTCTCGTTATGGCCAATGACGATGATGAGATTTTTGGCAACACCATCACCGGCAACCAGTCTGGCGCCATCTACGTTGTCAGCTACTACATCGTTGATGCCTTTATCAGCAAGGAAGATTACGACCCGATACCCGAGAAAATCTATATCCACGACAATGAGATTAGTAACAACGGCTACGATCCCAAGGACCTGGCCGCACTGATTGCCCTGATTTTCCCGGACGGATTGCCGGTAATTTTCTATGACAGTTCCGGTGTGGGCACGGATTCTGGAATGTTGCTGCGCGAAATCCCTGACGGCTTACCCGAAGGTGACGCTATTTGCGCCCTGGATGATAACCCGGAGACCACGATGGGGCAGCTCAACGCCACTGTATTGTTGGACGGAATCCCCGGGGACCCGGCAATTTCCTCTGATTCCGAACTGTTTAATTGCACCCATCCCTCACTGCCGCCGGTCGAACTCGATCCGCCGGTAGATCCGGATGACCCCGACGGGCCGCCCATTGATACGGAAGCATTATGCGGCGCAGAGGGTGAGGGTCTTAACAGCGATGCGTTTGTGGCCGACTGCCCTAACTTGTCGGACTACCGTCTGTTTGAAGACGCGAGCAACCCGCTGGAAAATGCTAATGGAGGCGGTATTATTTATGACCTGAACACGCCTTTGTTCACCGATTATGCCTACAAGTATCGCTTCGTGTTCGTACCGGAAGGCACTCAGGCGGCCTATCGTTCGCAGGAGACTTTTGACTTTCCGGTGGGAACTGTCATCGCCAAGACCTTTACCATCAAGGCTGATCTTCGTGATCCCAGCAGTGCTGAGGACATTATCGAAACACGCTTGCTTATCCTCCGCAAAGAGGGCTGGGTAGCGCTGCCTTATACCTGGAACCAGGGCAAGACAGACGCGAACCTGACGGTTACAGGCGGTACCCAGCATGTGAGCTGGATCGATAGTAACGGCGAGCCACAATCCACGGACTATGTGATTCCCAATACCAATAACTGTGCCAATTGTCATGATTTAAGAGACAAAATGCTGCCCATCGGAACCAAGGCACGCTCACTTAACAGGGATTACGCCTACGACAGTGGCGTGGCCAATCAGCTGGACTACTGGACCGATCATGACATCCTGGTCGGGGCGCCGGAAGATAAGGACTCGATTGACAGTATCCCCCTGTGGGGCGATAGCAGCGCCGACCTGGATGATCAGGCCCGGGGTTATCTCGATGTCAATTGCATGCACTGCCATTCACCCGGTGGCGCAGCGGATACCTCCGGAATGTTCCTGGAGTATTTCCGCCCGTTTGGCTACGACACCGGTGAATGTAAGAAGCCGGTGGCAGCTGGCGGAGGTGGCGGTGGCCTGGATTACGATATCGTGCCCGGCGATGCAGCTGCGTCTATCACGCACTTCCGCATGAACTCGAATGACACAGAAGTGCGCATGCCTGAAATTGGCCGCACCATCATTCACACTGAAGGTGTAGAGTTGATAGAGCAGTGGATCAACGCCATGGAGGCCAACGACTGCTCGGGCAGCTAGCCCAGGTAGCAGGCCCTGCACAAAGGGATAGCGCGCTTCCTATCGGAAGCAGCGCTATCCCTTTTTTATTCTTCTGAATTGGGCTACCTGACAGCCGCACCGACTGGTTTTTCAGCCACAAGTTGCGCAATCGCCTTTGAACCATCCCCTGAGCTCTTTGCTACGACGCCCTCGAAAGAATGCAGGATAGTCCAGTCACTAAAATAATCCTGTAGTTCCCCGTGCCGCAGCAGGAAATCCGGATTTTTGGGCCGGCCATATCGCGGCTGGTCCACAGTAAATGTTTCGTATATCACCATGCCACCGGGATAAACAGCCTGTTTGATACTTTCTATAAGGGGCCGATGCAGGTAGTGATAAGCGATGATGGCACCGAACATCCGATCCTCCAGCGGTTTGTTCCCTGGCCGCTCAAAATCTACCGACCACAGCGTGGCCAGGGACTCATTATTTCTATAGGGCTCATCCGCCAGGCTTCGCTCTACTTGCAGCAGCGCTTCGGCGCTGATGTCGGCGAAGATAACAGGGATGTTATTTTCTATTAGTCGAAGACCGTTGCGGCCGCTACCACAGGCCAAATCGAGAACGGGGCCAAGCTTTGCCACACGCTCAAGTTCGTTTGTGTATCTTTTTAACAATGGTATGTAATCGGGGATAAGCATACCCTCCAGGCCTCGTTGCGGCACGAATCAAGCTGTCAGTGTGACAGATAATTCAACGGGAAAGGTCAATTATCCTTTGCCTCCCGGGCATGTGATATTCTTCGCCTCCAGTATATTGATAACGCCGCTCTTACCCGGCAGGGAATCCGCAGGTGGAAAAGCATACCGACAAACAGGGCGTAGGAGCATCAGTTCCCGGACTGGCCATCATCGCCTCGCTGGTCGCGCTCGCCCTCATCATCGGTGGGTTCTATCTGTACCGCTCGGTATCGATGGAGGTGGCATACCGCCAGATCACGATTGCCACCGGCTCGGAATCCGGCACCTACCACGCCCTGGGTAAGGCCCTGCAACGCGTTCTAGAAGCTACCGACGCCTTTGACTCAGTGGCTATTCAAGCCACTGATGGCAGCGTGGAAAATATGAGCCTGATAGGAGGCGATCCTCCTCACCGCGTTGACCTGGCCTTTATGCAGGGAGACGCTTCAGCCAGTACCAATGCGCGGCTAGTGACAGCACTGTATGACGAGGTTCTGCATATTCTGGTCAGTAGAGCGGCAGCGCGGGACATCAAGACCATCTACGATTTGCATGGCCAACGGGTCGCCCTGGGAGCCGAGGGTTCAGGTACCCGGCAGTTGTCCCTGCGCGTCCTCCGGCACTTCGGAATTGAAGTCAAAGAAGGCCTGATACTGTCGCCAAATGACGCCGCGAAGAGGCTTGCCAACGGCACTATCGATGCCGCCTTCCTGCTCTCCGCGATTCCCTCGGCACTGATCATGGAACTGGCGGCACAGGATGCCATTCGTTTCCTGTCACTGGGAGACACCCGCGAGGAGGGCGACGAAGCACACGCCCTGGAACTGGTTATCCCCGGACTGCATCGCGATATCATCCCCCGTTCCACTTACGTGAGACTGCCCCAAAAAGCGGTGCATACCGTGAGCGTGACCGCGATGCTGGTCGCCCGCGAGGACCTGGATGAAGACCTGGTGCGCAACATCACCGCCACACTGTTCGGAAACCGTGCGGGTGAGTCCGGCCTGGAGGGGGGCGACCTCAAGGTGGCGCGCAAGATACGTGAGGACTACGACCCGGCGAGCGCGACCATCCCCTACCACCCCGGTGCGACCGCGTACTACCAGCGCAAGGAACCGCCATTTTTTGTCGAATACGCCGAAGCCCTCAGCCTGGGCCTGACCCTGTTACTGGCGGTCTACTCGGTGTTTATCGCGCTGCGAGAATGGATGCGCCGGCGTATGAAAAACCGGGTGGACGCCTACCTGCTGGCGGTGGAAAGGCTGGCGGAAAACTACCAGAAACTGAACCACGATGAACTGGTGATACAGCAAGCCGCGATGGAGGAGCTGCGCCGAGCCGCCTTCGCCGACCTGGTTGAGGAGCGCTTACTGGCCGATGCAGCATTCATCATTCTGCAAAATCATTTGCGCGATGAACTGGTCGCCATTGAGGCGAAAATCATAGAGACATCAAAAGCCTCTTAAGCATCGTTAGCGCGAAAAAGCTGCCGCCTTCGTTGGAAGCTCGTAACGAGATCATCCACCGCGGCCTGCTCATACTCGCGCAGGCCACTGACCAGCATATGCTTTTTGCCGCGTCCGATAACTTTACCGGAATCGGTCAGGTTAAACGCCAGTAAAATATTCCCTCGCTTACCGCTTATTTCCAGCTCGTTGTGGTCTATTTCCAGGGACGGCGCCTCTATGTCCAGGGTCTCCAGGTCGATGATCATGCTTTGATACATGACCACAGGACGATCGGGGTTAATCATCACGTTTTGTTCCCCCAGCAATGGCACCAGGATATCGGGGAAGGCATGCCCGGAAAACTGCACATAATCACGCGTCAAATGCGCAATCATGGATTCATCTGTGGAGATATCACCCGAGCGATGAATGCTCAGGAATTCCTTACCGTCGGTATTCTTGATATGCAAATCAGGCGATGGTTCGGGCAAAACAAGCTCTACCCCCGCCCTGACCATCCCGGAAAAAACAAACTCCATATGTCGGCTGAGGCCGTACTTGGACAATATAATTGAGAACAAAAGGTCACCCGGAATACAAAAGCGCTTGGCGTCAACGTCATGCAGTGGGTTAAAATCATCGGCAAGAATTTTTGCAAAATCACTACCCTGCTCCTGGGTAAAAGATATCTTGCCATCGCGCTCGCTATAGTATTGATCGATAAGCATAGTCTGTCTGACTAACCAATTATTCCCTGTGGCCGCGTATTTTATCAGGAAATGAACAACACCGTATTGCCAGCCTGCACTAGCCACCTGAAACAGAAGCAGCTCGCAGCGCTGGCGAGCATTCTCTTGCGGGCTGATCGGCGCCGCGCAGTTCAAACATGCGCAGGCGCGGCAGCACGGGGGCCGACCGCAACCAGCAAATCGCCAACCGGTAACCCGGCGTCGGCTCCAGCAGGCAGTAATAGGCCTGGGCGGCCAACTCACCGGGATCTTCCCTGATCTCGCCCAGGCCGGCCGCGCTCCCTGCGCCAGCGGGGAAATCCAGTTTAAACCCGCAAGATTCCAGTTCCAGACCCAGAGCGCCACCGCCGGCCTTGATGCCAGCCTCCTTGAGGGTCCAGTAATCGTAAAATCTCGCGGTTTGCTCCGTTTTGTCGCAGGCTCGCAGCGCCAGAATTTCATCCGCCCGAAAAAAGCGCCCGGCCAGTTTCAGCACGTCCCTGCCGGGGTCACAATATTCGATATCCAGCCCGACAGCCGTACCGGCGGTAATAACACAGGCCAGCCAGTCACCGCTGTGACTGAGATTAAAATCCAGTGGTCGTGGTGAGTCCAGCAGGCCAGGCTTGCCGTGTTCGCCGTACGTAAATTGCCAATCCGCGGGTGCCACGGGGGCATAACGCGACAACAGCTGTCGCGTGAAATGGTCGGAATTGGCAAGACAGTGGCGTGGGCAGAGCCACAGGTGTAGATCTTGCGCCCCTATCGCAAGCGGCGCGGCAGAATCGCTGAAGGCTCTTTCCTCAGAAACGCTGAATGCTCTTGCCGATGGCGCGGTCGCGCAGCTTCCAGAACAGGTTATCGGGGTTTACCACCACGATAAAAATGCGGCGCAGCCGGTCTTCGGGGCATTCGATGGGGTGTACCGCATGCCATGCGTGATCGGTGCGCAGCATCAGGGAACTGTAGTTGCCGTGGGAGTCGCACTCGATAACCGAATCAAATTCGTCCATGGCAGGAGCGGAGTCATAACTCAGGCGGCCGCCGTCATCCAGCACCAGGGTGGCGCCACCCCAGGCGGGGTCCCAGTCGTCTTTCGAATTGAAATAAAACAGGTGAGAACCGTGTTCGCGGCGGGCATCACAATGGGGCGATACATCGGCGCCACTGGGTGTGTAATGCCAATGAAAACGAAACTCCGCCTTCTTCGCTCCCAGTAAGCGCTGGATCTCTTGTCGATAGGTATCGCTGCACAGTTCGCCAATAAACTCCTTCCAGGGCTGGGGCACCGGCATATCGGGAGTGTACTCAAGGGAATAGCGGTCGTGTGGCGCCTGTCCCGCACGGCGTTTACCACCAAACTTTGTCTGGAACATATCCAGTGGCGGCATATTTTCCAGCAAATCCTGGAATCCGGGCTCGGTCAGCACAGCTTCGCTGTTGAAGTACGGATAGGGCTTGGTCGCCAGAAAATCTTCGAGTTTCAGGCTGCGCAACTTCTCGATATTGAGGTATTTCATGCGGCTTTGGTTTCCAGTTTCGGCGTGCGATCCAGCACCTCGAAAGCATCGTGACGCACATGGTTCTTGCTGATTTCATCCCGCACCAGGTCTTCACTGACACTCCCTGACTCAATGCACTCCTTTAGCAGACCGAAGAAAAAATGCTCCTGCTGCCGATCCGGGTGCTCCTGGTAGCGCCCCAACAAGCCATAGTCGCCAAAGACCTTCGCTCTCAGGCGGTTGGCCGAGGCCAGCAGCGGCTTGTTCTTGAACTTGTTGGCGGGCGTGAAATCCACCCGCAAGCCGGTCTTCCAGGGCTGGGTCTTGCGCTTTGTATTGTGCAACAGGCGGGTGTTGGCGTCCAAATGATCAAAATCGTTCCAGCAGTTCTCCAGATACCCGATATTGGCGGGATCCTCATAAGCCAACACCATCCACTCTTTGTAGTCTTTTTCCGCGCTAAACAACTGGTCGAACTCTTGTTCCGCATCCCAGTGTTGCAGGCGGGCACAGTCCAGCAGCATGACGCTGGTGGCGACCTGGGACTCCTTTTCGGATTTCCCGGAGCGGTGCCGCCCCATAACGGCGGCGCCCTCCATATCGCGGTCCAGCAGTTCGTATACATCACCCGCGGCGAAGACATCGGGATCGATGACCACCGCCCTGCCCTGCCAGCTCATCAACTTCGGCGGCATGAAGCGCAGGGGGGTGAAGGACTGCAGATCCTCCATATGCCAGACGCGACTGGTGCCGCCGCGCAGGAAAGTCTGCCCTTCCCTGGCGGCCAAATAAGGGAAATCCCGCGTATGAATAAACCTGACGTCGAATTTGTCGGCGTTAGGGGAGTTGCGGCGCAGGGAATATTCCGACACCAGGGCTCCCAGCCACTGCCTTTCGTTGGTGTGTATAAAAACGCACTTATCCATCATTTAGCCTCCTCGATCTCGGCGCTGGTATAGCCAAATACCGGCAGTAGCCGCGAATCTACCACGGCTTCGAGTTCCGCCACTTGATCATCGTCAAAATAGTCGCGATAGCCACCCACCTTGGCCTTGCGCACCTTGAAGGTGTTGGGGTCGTTGACATCCTTGGCCTGTACCCGGCTACCGCTGCGCCAGAAATAGTTCTCCTGTTCTTTTTTACGCAGGTTTTCCACCGAGGCGAATTCCGCCGTATCCCTGAGGTATTCATCGTTCACTTCAAGACCGAGAAACTCCACAATCCTGGCCATTTCCCGTTCAGGATGCGAACGCAGATCCTCGTAGCGCACCACCAGCAGGCTCTCAATCTTGTGCAGTTCCGTGGCCCACTTATTCATAAACTCGATGATGTGTGTGAGGCCCTGGTTTTCATCCACAACGAAGTCATAGACCGAGATATCAGCCTCGTGGGCAGGGTATTTGTTCATCGCCTTTTTTTCCGGGCGCATACGGTACTTCCACTGGAAGAACTGTGACACCGCGACATCCAGAGGATTGCGCACCAGCAAAACTGTCTTCTTGTGGTAAAAGTCTTTCTTCGAATCCACGTTACCCGTGTAACCACGCAGGTAATTGTCGTGGGTAAAGAATATCTTGGGGATATCCTTGTTCAGGCGTGTGAAGTTGTCAAAGCCCATCAAGATGTTATCCGGCAGCTTGTACACCAACTGGTAATATCGGGAGATCATCACCCGCACCCAGGTGCGACCGCTCTTCCCGTAGGAAGCGAAAATGTACTGACAGTGGTTGTATTTCCAGAATTCCTCACGACCCCGGCGCCAGCGCTGCAGGTCATGGGCTTTCTCTTCTGGTAAAAATACCGAAATGGCGCGGACCAACCATTTAATTATCCGCTTGATAACCATGTGCATATAGATTCCCCTGATCAGGGCGAGTTGTGGACGAAGGGTATAGGATGATCGAGTCATTCTCAAGATTGTGTGGTATTTTTAACGGCTTTCGTTCGCAGGCGGCAACTAACGCTCTAACCACTTGATATTCATGTAAATTGGTAATTTTCACAGGTTCCCGCAAGACAGGGGCACAGTGTATTTATGCCATCTTTATCGTCGTGTATTTCCTGTATTATGGCCGCATATCCCAGACGGGACGCCCCCTGCCGGATTCGCTGCCACGGTCGCCAATTTTGAATCACTCATGCCACACACATTTGTTCAAGCACTGCCTCTTGCTAATAATCAGCGTTGGGCTATGGAGCGGCACAGTCATGGCCGAAACACCGGCACCCCCACTCCCCGATTGGCAAATTCTTGAATTTGAGCATCGGGCTTTCTGGGCCACGGCGCAATCTCGAGTAGAAATCAACCGCGACACCGCCAATGTACAACAGTGGCAACTAACTGCCGCCAGTTCTGTTGTCGGCAATTCCGAGCAGGTCACACTAAGCCTTGACCCCAAAAATGCGCGCGTAATCAAGCGCATGCGCCTGAGCAGTGGCAAGCAACAACGCTACAAGATATTCGATTACCGGGCGGATTATATACTGCGCGAACGCCACACCCCGGGGGACGACCCCAATCAACCATCGACTGAGTGGCCGCTCAAAAGCCGCAAGAAGATTGCTTACCCGGAGCTCGCCAATGGCATGGTGATCACCGATGTCTATGCATTGTTACTACTGGCAGACCGCTTTCAGGCGGGGTCCGACGAATCTGCCGAATGGGTAGTTCTCACCGATTTCAATTTTTATCACGTGCGCATGACACACAGCGCCGATACGGATATCCCTGTTGACTACCAGGTTGCCGGCGGACAGAGCGTCACCGGCACGCGCGAGATGCGCACGGTGACCCTGCAGGTCAAACCACTGGTTCCCCTGGTGGCAAAACCGGATTTCAGCTTGCTGGGGCTACACGGCAGAATCACCCTGTTATTCGATAATGAATCCTCGATACTCGTGCAATTGCGCGGAACCGCGCCTCGCCTGGGCGACACCAGGATCAACCTCAAGAAAGTGACCCTCAGGGAACCCCCGTCGTCATGAATGCTCATACGGGGCCCGTGGGTTTAATCAGCAATCCGGCCAGTGGGCACAATCGCAAGCAGTTTGAGCGGGTTCGGACACGCATAGGACAATGCCCGCAAATCCACCATATCGTGACCGACAGTCCGGCTGACATAAAGCCGGCTCTGTCTGAACTGGCGGCCCGGGGCATCACCGTGCTGGCCATTAATGGTGGTGACGGCACCGCATCGACTGTCCTGGGCGAGCTACTGGAGTCCGGACTGTTTGCGACACCGCCATTGATCGCCCTGCTGCCCGGCGGCACCGCCAATATGAATGCGGGAGACATCGGCATCAGCGGCTCACTGAGGAAGGCCACCTCGCGCTTTTGTAACTGGTGTGAGCGCGGGCGCGACACCACCAACAAGCTGGCGCAACGCCCCTTGCTGCGGGTGGTGACGCAGCGCGACCAGACCCCGCGGTACGGCATGTTTCTCGGTGGCGGCGCCATCATCCAGGGCACCGAGTACGCGCACAGAGAGGTTCACTCGCGGGGCTTTCGTGACGATTTAAGCCTCGCCCTGAGCACCCTGCGCACCGTGTGGGGTTTATTGCGCGATGACCCTGTATATAACAGGCATGTGGCCGTTAAGCTGTTTCTGGATGACACTGAGCCCGCACAACACGACACCCTGGTTCTGGCCATGAGTACACTGCAGCGCCTGGCCTTTGGCATGCGCCCCTTCTGGGGACAAGAGCCGGGCGCTATCCGACTGACCCTGATGGAACAGCACTGCACCCGCTTTGCGCGCACATTTTTCTCCATCGTACGGGGCCGCCCCAACAACAATGCGGTTCCCTCCTCGGGCTATATCAGTCACAATGCGTACAATATCCGCATTGAACTGGATGGAAAGCTGAATCTCGATGGAGAAATCCTGGAGGCCAACGGCCCGGTGGAGATCAGCACCAGCAAACCTCTGGAATTCCTGAAACTGTGAGCGCCTACCCCCTAGTGATTGGCCCGAGCGTGGAGTCTGACCCTCCACTGGGACGCTTACTTGATAAACTGCGCGCGCGCCACCATGACGCCATCTGCGGCGCCCTACTATATGGGTCGTGCCTGCGCAATGGCAACATCTACGATGGGCTGGTGGATCTCTACCTGATTTGTGACAGTTACCGGGCGGCTTACCATGGGCGCATGCTGGCGGCGGCGAACTGGCTGCTGCCACCCAACGTTTTCTACGCCGAACTGAAGCCGGACGATGATGCGCCGGATGCCAAAACCCTGCACTGCAAGGTCACTGTCATCTCATTGCGCGATTTCCAGCGCGGCTGCTCACGAATCCGGTTCGAGTCGTACATCTGGGGCCGCTTTGCGCAACCGACGAGCATCGTTTTCAGCCGCGATGAGCGAGCGCATTCCGCCATAGAGAATTCACTGCTGCAGGCGGCGCGCACGCTACTGAAGAAGGCGCTTCCCGTCCTGCCGCAACAGGGCAACCTGGCCACTCTGTGGGAGCAGGCTCTGGCCCTCAGCTATGCCACCGAGTTGCGCACCGAAAGCAGTGGCCGCGCCGGGGAACTGGCCCAATCCGCGCAAGAGTTCTACGCTACCATGACCCGCTATCACGCGGACTCCCTTGGATTTCCCTTTACAGTGTATGAGGAGGACGCACAGCTACATTATAAAAGCGAGATCGATCGCACAAAACGTCGCCTGGGCGCACTCGCCTGGACAGTGCGCCGGGTTCAGGGAAAGCTGATGTCTATTATGAGAGTGGTTAAAGCGCTATTCACATTCGAAGGGGCACTGGACTATTTCGCGTGGAAAATGGAGCGCCACTCCGGACAAACAGTCGTCATTCCCGACAAGGTCCGGCGGGTCCCCCTGGTGTTCCTGTGGGGCTTCTGTTGGGACTTGTATCGTCGGGGCCTATTCAAGTAGTTGCTTTTCACTGGCCTCAAAAATCTTTTTATCTATTTGTTTTTATTGGTATTTTTTATTTTCCCCGCCAGGATATCACGCATTATTCACGCATAAACCCGGCCTGCTAAAATGGCAATAAGCGCCGCTTTCCTTTATAGTTTCCTGCCGCAATAAAGCCAAATAGCGACCCTATGAAAGCCTGCGTATTTATCCAGACCAACCACAAGCAAATCACCGGCGCCATCGTGGCCGAACACGCTCTGCGCCGTTTTTCCCAGAATAATGACAAGTTCGACGTGCAGATCATGGACACCCGGGACTATCCATTTTTTGCCGCCCGCGAAGGTCAACAATACCTGCGCGATGGCGTCAAGCGAACCTGGCTCAACGACGACCTGCAGTCTTTCACCCCCACACGTTTTATGCCGCCCGGGTTAATGGGCTACGAAGGCCAGGCCGTGGTAATCGACCCGGATATCTTCGCCGTCGCCGATATCTGGGAGTTGCTCAGCCGCGATATGCGCGGTAAGGCCATCATGTGCCGTATGCGTTCCGGCCCCAAGGGATTAATCGACAAATGTATGGCCAGTAGCGTGATGCTACTGGACTGCGCGAAACTGAAGCACTGGGACGCCGAAAAGAAATTCGAGGCCATGTTCGATTTCACCCAGGACTACCAGCCCTGGATCTGCCTCAGGGAAGAAGCCCGGGACAGCATCGACTTCTTTGAGTCCCAGTGGAATGATTTCGACAAGTTCACCCTGGACACCAAAATGCTGCACACCACCCGGCGCAAGACCCAACCCTGGAAGACCGGCCTGCCTACCGACTGGCGGCCCGCGGAGCGCTTCCGCCTGTTCCCGCCGGTGGCCTGGGTGATGCGCGCGCGCCGTAAGCTGTTCGGTGAATACGCCTTCCTGGGCAACTACAAGCAGCACCCGGACAAGAACCAGGAAAACTTTTTCTTCGGCCTGCTCAAGGAGTGCCTCAACGAGGGCACCATCACCGAGGAGTTTCTGCGCAACGAGATGGCGCAAAACCATGTGCGCCACGATGCCCTGCAGGTACTGGACAATACACCGGACCTGCCCCCGGCGCCGCTGCACCCACTCAGCGCGATGTCACAAGCCGCCTGACAGCTTGCGCTGCGCTCTTTAATTCATCATCCGCCGACCCCGGCATCGCGGGTATTGGCGCAGTCGGGGCCTTCAAAGCCGCAGCCTTCAAAACCAAAGCCGCTGAGTCGATCATGGCCGGCTCCAGCCAGGCGGCACGCCCGCCGCCGACCAGCTCACCCTGGATATTGCCAATATCGCGTCGCATACGCTGCGGGCCGAAGCGCATCGCCAGGCGGTGACTGAGGGGCTTGTAACGGTAACTGTGCGCCAGCGTCCACCAGTTGGCCTCGCCATCCCCCACATCAAAAATGAACAGGGGGACACCCATGGCCGCCGCCTCCCCCAACATGGACATGGACTCACCGGTAACGACAAAGGCATCGGCCAGCGCCAACAGGCCACGGTAGGGGTTATCACCGGTATCGCCCCAACGATAGCAAAAATGCGGAGCCCTCAGCTGCGCCTGCAACGCATCACCGGCCGCATCAGGGGTGCGCGGACTATCAGTGACCAACAGGGCGCCACCGGCGGCTGTGGCCAGGTCATTGGCCAACCTACCCAGACGCGCGCCTTTTTCAGCCGTCATCACAAAACGGCCGCTGTCCCCGCCCATCAGGACCGCTATCCAGGGACGTGGCAAACCCATTACCTGTGGGCGTAGGCGCTCAGCGGCACTGCCCAGCTCCTCCTCGGGCATGCGGTGCAGCGGGAGTGTGTTGTGCAGGATATTGTCGTGGCGAGGCAGGAAGTACTGTGGCGTGGTCACCACCAGGTCCCAGGTGGCGAGGGGCGCCCAGGGGCGGCCGATATGGACCAGGCGGGTTCTACCGCCGGATTGTTGTTTGATCCAACGCGCGACGGGTTCATTGCGACGCCCGGCGCTGATCACCAGGTCTGGCCACGGCGCATCGAGCCGGCTGCAGCGAGCCTGCTCGATACCGGCCAGGGTGACTTGCAGGCCCAGGTGGGTGAGCAACTCCCAGGGGCGAGCCACAATGGTCTTTTGCGTATAGCCAAAACCCAGCTCGTCAGCCAGGGCGAGTACCTGGGTATTATCGCCGGCCTTTTTTCCAATCAGGCACCAAACTCTGATTTCCCCCTCTACAACCAACCTGTTCGCTCCAAATATTGCCAAAGCCAGCCATTTATGCCGGTCCGCACTGGCGGTAGACTATCCCACAAATCACTCCCGAGAAGAATCCCTGTGAAACCCACCGTTTTTATACACACCAATCACAAGCAGATGCTGGGCGCACTGGTGAGCCGCTATTCCCTGCGAAAAAACTCCGCCCATGCAGGTGAGTTCGACATAAAGCTCATCGAGGTGAAGGATTATCCCTGTATGGCGCAACACGAGGGGCGGCGTTATCTGCGTGACGGCGACATGCGCCCCTGGCTGAACGAGGACCTGCAATCCTTCACACCACTGCGTTTCGCGCCGCCGCAGCTGATGAACTACAGCGGTCGCGCGGTGGTGATAGACCCGGATGTCTTCGCCATCGGCGATATCTGGGAGTTGCTGAATCGCGATATGGCGGGGTCGGCCATCGTGTGTCGCCCCTTTGCGCCCTTTTCGGCCGGACTTGGGGCGACACACGATGGCCGACCCCGCCA
>PVMK01126594.1_pt1 | contig 15185 bp, 14 predicted proteins | sample 1853481 | NCBI WGS metagenome assembly PVMK01 (sample SAMN08533507, study PRJNA380276) | Marine sediment metagenome, whole genome shotgun sequencing project.
TTACAATAGGGTATCACCTATCTATCTGAACGATATCAGTAAGTAAGAATCGTTTGACACCCCTATCAGGGTGAAGTATAATCGTAGCATGCCGAAGAGGACCTATCAACCGAAGAGGATACCGAGAAAGCGGAAGCACGGGTTTCTAGCACGCATGAGCACTCGAGGTGGTCGCGAGGTGCTGCGGAGGAGGAGGCTTAGGGGCCGCTGGCGGCTCACGGTGACTTGATGGTAAAAACAGAGCGGCTTGCCAGCACAAGGGATTTCGAGGCTGTTTTCACTGACGGCAAGTCCTGGGCTAATAATATGATAGTTCTGCGGGCATTACCCAACAGCTTGGGATCGAGTCGCTGTGGGTTTGCCGTGGGGAAGCGATTGGGAGGGGCAGTAGTGCGCAATCGGGTGAGGCGGCGGCTTCGGGAGGTGGTACGGCAAGTTCCGATAAAGGGGGGCTGGGATATGGTACTCATCGCCCGCCAGGCGGCTACTGAAACCGATTATCATACCCTGAGTAAAGCGACGGAGGAATTACTGGCTCGGGCGAAGTTTTTAGGTAGCGGGGAAAGATGAAGAGGATTGCCTTAGGGTTAATCAGCGGTTATCAGGTGACCATTTCCCAGGTGACACCTCACTCCTGCCGTTTTATTCCCACTTGCTCTCAGTATACCTATGAGGCAATTCAAAAGTACGGGCTGGCGAAGGGTATTTGCATAGGGGCGAAGCGGCTCGCCCGTTGCCATCCCTTTAATCCCGGCGGGTTTGACCCGGTGCCTTAATGCCGTTAGTTTCCGCTGGCAAGAGGTTATTATAATGAAACCAAAGGTTTTTGTCTTATTTGTTTTATTTATAGGTGGCTGTCTGCTCCTTTCGGGGTGTATTGGGCTAAACCAACAGCCTACAGGATGGTCAGGACCTGTGGTGGAGGGTGATTTCCTCTATGTGGGTACCACCGGGGGCAAGGTCATCAGCTATACTTTAATAAGTGTAAGCGGTGGCAAGTATGCGACGGAGCGGTGGCAGTTTCCGGCAAAGGGCGAACCAGGGCTTGGCGGCGGCGAAGGCGGCGGCTTTCTTTCATGTTCCTCGGCAGCGGGATCGGCCATCTACAGCACTACTTTTGTTATCAATGGCTCGGTCTATTTTGGGGACTATGATGGCACGGTCTACGCCCTCAATTCATCGAGCCGCATAGCGGGACATTCTTTCCCCCAACAGTTAGTGGGGGAGTGGGACTATCCCGACGAGGGCGTCATCGGTAGGATTGTGGGCAGCCCGATTGTCGCCGACGGCATCCTCTATATTGGCTCCTCTGACGGTAATCTTTATGCTATTGATGCCGCTACTGGAAAGCCAGCATGGGACTCCCCCTACGTCACCGGGGACGAGATCTGGTCTACACCTCTGGTTCATGAAGGCGTGGTTTATGTCGGCTCCTTTGACAATAAACTCCATGCCATGGATGCCGCTGTTGGCACGCCGGTCTGGGAATTCGAAACAGGAGGGACCATCACCGCCTCACCGATCATTCATAATGGAACCATCTATATTGGCTCCTTCGACCGCAAATTCCATGCCGTTAACGCAAGCACGGGGCAGGCGAAAGAAGGCTTTGTTCCCTTCGCGGCAGGCAACTGGTTTTGGGGTAAGGCGTTAGCCTACGATGACACTATCATTGTCGGCTGCCTGGATAATCGTGTTTATGCCCTCGATGCCGAAAGTGGGGAGCTAAAATGGGACTACGAAACAGGGGGACCGGTCAGCGGTGATCCCGCCATGCTTGGCGAGCTGGTTTTCTTTGGCTCCAATGACGGTAAGGTCCATGCCTTGAATGCCACCAATGGGAATGAAATTTGGATTTACCCCCATGGAGAGGATTACTTTGGCCCTATGAGCGCCCCCCTGTTCGCTGCGGATGGCGAGGTCTATGTTCATGATCAGCAGAATAGCAAACTCTACTCTTTGGGTGCGTTGGACGGCAGGGAGATATGGAGCGTTTCCACTCTTGATTGAGCAGGTTAGAGAGTTATCCTAAATGAAAATGAGTAGAAACCGCCTGATATTAATCCTCGCCGCCGCCGCACTGGTGGTCGTTTCACTCACATATGGGCTTATCGACGCCTTCAATCTCATCCTGCTCGACCCGTTCCTCAATTTCCTGATCCTGCTAGACAATTTGTTCTTCAACAACTTTGGCATCGCGATTATTGTCCTGACCATCATTGTGCGCCTGCTGATGACTCCCCTTACCTTGAGGCAGCAGCGCTCTACCAAGGCGATGTCCACATTGCAGCCAAAGATGAAGGAGCTGCAGAAGAAGTACGGCAAGGACGCACAGAAGCTAAGGCAGGAGACAGCGAAGCTCTATAAGGAGAGCGGGGTAAACCCGATGGGTTGCCTGTTACCAATGCTCATTCAGCTTCCCATTTGGATCGCTCTCTACCGGTCGATCCTCGGGGCGCTGGCGACAACCCCTGAAGCCCTTATAGGGCTCTCCGATAAGGTCTATTCTGTATCGTCAATTTATACAGCGGTTCCTCTGAACCCATATTTCCTCTGGCTCAACCTGGGCCTGCCTGATGTGCCCCCCAATGGGTATTTCGTCCTGCCCGTTCTGGTTGCGGCCTCGATGTTTGTGCTGCAGAAGATGTCCACCGTGCCCACAGCGGACCCGCAGCAGCAGTCAACGAACAAAATGATGATCTGGATGATGCCACTGATGTTTGGATTTCTCACACTCGCCTTCCCCAGCGGGCTGGCGCTATTCTGGATAGTATCCAATATTATTGGCATCATAACGCAGTATTTCATTACCGGGTGGGGCTCGCTCTTCGTGAGAGCCCCCAAAGCGCCGGCAGCGCAGGTTGAAACACCTGAGGCTGCGGCGCTGGAGGAAAAGCTGGCTGCCGAAGGTGTGGAACAACAAGAGAGGGTAACTCATGGAAAGTCTCGAGACAAGCGGAAAGACCATAGAAGAAGCCGTCGCGCTGGCACTAGAAAAACTCGGCGCAAGTCATGACGAGGTAGAGGTGGTCGTCCTAAAGGAGGGCAAGTCTGGTTTTCTAGGTTTTGGCGGTGAGGAGGCGGCAGTCAGGGTATTCAGACGTCAACCTGAAGAGGTAAGGCAGGCGGCCGCTACCCTGGCTAAGGAGGTACTGGAGGAGCTTCTTTCCTTGATGCAGGTCTCCGCCTCTGTTGAGGAAAAGGAGCCATCCGAGGAGGGGCGTGCCATTGTTGGCCTAGACATAAATGGCGAGGACCTGGGTATTCTTATTGGGAGAAGAGGTCAGACCCTATATTCACTGCAATACCTGGTCTATCTTATGGTGGGCCATCGATTAAAGGCTCATGTGCCGATAACTATCGATGTGGCAGGTTATCGGGAGCGCCGAGAGGAGGCGCTTAAGAATCTAGCATGGCGCATTGCAGAGCGCGTCATGGTCACCGGGCAGCTGGTACCCCTGGAATCGATGCCCGCTAGCGAGCGCCGTATCATTCACCTGGCACTACGGGATTACCCGGGGGTGACCACGCAGAGTATCGGCGAGGGCGATGACCGCAAGGTGACCATCCAAAAAGGGGACTAGTTTGAACCTTGACTTAGCCAGCCGGATTATTGAGGCCATTTCAGCAATCTAAAAAAGGGTGAATAGGCGAAGACGGAGAAGAGTAAGAGGGGGAAGGTGCTTAGCGAGTCTGGTATGGTGAGAGCAGATGCGCCCAGTCTTCTGAAAATCCCTCCCGAGCTGCTAACCGAACGCGATAGTTTTATTCGTCAGTAGGCTTAGACGGCCTCGTCAGCCGTTATCCAGACGAACCCCGCGTGGCGGGGTTTGATGAGGGCCCCGTTAGAGGGGAATCAGGGTGGTACCGCGGGCATTAAGCTCGTCCCTTAGGGACGGGCTTTTTATATTGCCACTCGCAATCTTGGGGTAGAGACATGTCTTTCTAACTGACTAAAAGTTATTTCATATAGTATAAGACAGATAAAGAGAAGGGGCGATAAAATGTTTAAGCCAGTGCCGGGCAAGGTAAGTTTTACCGAGATGGAGAAGCACATCCTTCTCTTCTGGAAGGAAAAGCATATATTCGAGAGGAGCGTTGCAGAGCGAAACAGCGAAAACCTCTTCCGTCTCTATGAGGGGCCGCCTACCGCTAATGCCAGCCCCGGGGTGCACCATGTCCTATCGAGGGTGTTCAAGGACGCCATTCCCCGCTACAAGACTATGAAGGGATACTGCGCACCGCGCAAGGCGGGCTGGGATACGCATGGGCTCCCCGTAGAGCTATCGGTCGAGCAGGAGCTTGGTTTTTCATCCAAGGATGATATCGAGACCTACGGAGTTGCCCAGTTCAACGCGCGCTGCCGCGAGAGCGTGTTCCGCTATGTCAAGGAGTGGGACGAGCTTACCGAGCGCATCGGCTTCTGGGTGGATATGGAGCACCCATATATCACGCTGGATAACGGCTATATAGAGTCCTGCTGGTGGATAGTGAGGCAACTCTGGGATAAAGGGCTTATATACCAGGGATATCGGGTAACACCCCATTGCCCCAGATGTGGCACCTCGCTCTCATCACATGAGGTCGCCCTGGGATATGATGAGACGGATGACCCATCGGTCTATATAAAGTTCAAGGTTGTTGGTTCGATAATATTAGAATCTGAAGGACAAAAGAGACTTGACGAACTCTCGCGAGATAAGCCGACCTATTTACTTGCTTGGACAACCACGCCGTGGACGCTGCCCGGCAATACTGCCTTGGCAGTAGCTCCTGAGGCCGAGTATGTCGTGGTGAAAAAAGACGATGAGTATCTAATTTTAGCTTCAGCTTGCTTGAAACAGGTAGGGCTGGATGATTGTGAAGTGGTCGAAAGGTTAAGGGGAAATGATTTTGCAACTAGTACTGGGGTAGAATACGAGCCGCTATATAATCCTCACCAGTTTGGGATAGAACGGAGGCGTTTAGAGGTCATTGATGAAGATGGTGTAATAGGGGCGCGGCGGTTAGAATTACAGGAGTCTAAAGTAGGGTTACGCTATCAAGTAATTGCTGCCGATTTTGTGTCTATGGAAGAGGGGACTGGCATAGTGCATGTTGCTCCTGCTTTTGGTGAGGTTGACTTTGAAGTTTTGATGCATCCTTATTATTGCCTAGATTTTGTCCAGCCTGTTGATTTGCAGGGCAATATTATCGGGAATTATCCTTTCGCCGGTAAATTCGTCAAGGACGCCGACCCACTTATCCTGGAGGATCTCAAATCAAGGGGGCTTCTCTACCGCAGCGAGACCATCCGCCACACGTATCCCTTCTGCTGGCGCTGCTCTACACCACTGCTCTACTATGCCAAGCCCTCCTGGTATATCAAGACTACGGCGAGAAAGGATAGGCTTATTGCCGGGAACGAGGAGATCAACTGGCATCCGGAGCACATCAAACATGGGCGCTTCGGTGACTGGCTGGAGAACAATGTGGACTGGGCCTTCTCCCGCGAGCGCTACTGGGGGACGCCGCTCCCCATCTGGCGTTGTGACTCCTGTGGAAAAGATGATTGTGTCGGCAGCCTCGAGGAATTGAGGGGCAAACCAGGGCTATCGGCGGAACCAATGGTTTTAGAGGCGCTTCAGAAGGGTGAAGCAGATTTACACCGCCCTTATATCGATACGGTGACTTTCGATTGCAACGAGTGTGAGGGCGGGAAAACGCGCCGCCTGCCCGAAGTGCTCGATGCCTGGTTCGATTCGGGGGCGATGCCAGTGGCCCAGTGGCATTACCCCTTCGAAAACAGGGAGACCTTCGAAAAGTTCTTCCCTGCCGATTACATCTGCGAGGCAGTAGACCAGACCAGGGGCTGGTTTTACACCCTTCACGCTCTCTCTACCCTCCTCTTCGACCGCCCGTGCTACCGCAATGTCATCTGCCTCGGTCATATCCTGGATGACAAGGGTGAAAAGATGAGCAAGTCCAAGGGGAACGTTGTAGACCCTTCGACGATCCTGGATAATCAGGGTGCTGATGCCCTGAGGTGGTATCTGTTGACCTCATCGCCTGCGGGCAGCGTGCGTCGATTCTCCGCGGAGCTTGTGGCCGACGCACAGAGAAGGTTTATCCGCACCCTGTGGAATATATATTCCTTCTTTGTTACTTATGCCAACATCGACAAGTTTGACCCGCGAACGACACCGGGTGTCGCCGAATTTTCCGAAAGGGCGCCGCTTGATCGCTGGATCATCTCCGAGCTAAACAAGCTCATCGCTGACGTCACAAACGCCATGGAGGGCTATGATCCCACCGACGCCGGGCGCCGGATTCAGGGATTTGTGGAAGTCCTGTCTAACTGGTATGTGAGGAGGAGCCGTCGCCGCTTCTGGAAAAGCGAGAGCGATGCCGATAAGCTGTCAGCGTACGCCACCCTCTACGAGTGCCTGGTCACGCTGGCTAAGCTTCTCGCCCCGCTAACCCCTTTTATCGCTGAGGAGATGTATCGGAATCTAGTGACCTTGCACGATCCAAATGCCCCGGAGAGCGTGCACCTCGCCCAATTTCCTATCGACGATCCGACAAAGGTGGACGAGCAATTGGTTCATGACACGCGCTTGGCCATGACGGTGGCAAGCCTGGGGCGGGCAGCGCGGAGCAGTGCCGGCATCAAGGTGCGCCAGCCTCTGGCAAGGGTGATAATAAGTGGAATATCAAAGGGAGAGCGCGAGGGCTTGGAATGGGTTAAGGCCCAGGTTCTTGAGGAACTGAATGTTAAAGACATCGAGTTTGTGGAAGGGGATGACGCTGTATTAACGCGTCTCGCCGATGATCGAAAGGTCGAAATAGCTAAAGAAGGAGACCTTTCCGTCGCTATTGATATAGAGATTACACCCGAGCTCGCTGATGAGGGGATGGCGCGGGAGCTGGTGCACCGCCTCCAGACGATGCGCAAGCAAGCAGGCTTCGACATAGCCGACTATATTCACACCTACTACCAGGGCGGTGAAAATTTAGAACGCGTAATTGAAAAGCATTCTGACTATATTAAGCAAGAGACCCTCTCTCGTAACATAACAGCAGGGATTCCACAGGATGCCTACAAGGAGAGCTATAAGATCGCCGGCGAGGAAATAACACTAGGGGTAGAAAGGCAGGGCTAGCCGCGGGGCCTTTCCACCAGGGTGGCCGAGGTCGTAATCTCCCTGGTGCCGCGGAGGTAGGTGATCTCGATTCTATCGCCAATCTCATGTTCGCGGATAGCTAGAACAACGTCGTCGGAGGTAGTTATCTTCTGGCCATCGACACGGGTGATAACATCATTAACCCTAAGCCCCGCCTGATCGGCCGGGGTGCCTGTTACAACTTGGTAGACCATGACCCCCTCTTCGGTGGCCAGATCGTAGCTTTCGGCGATGATGGGCGTTACAGTGACCAGCGATACACCGAGATATGGCCGTAAGACATAGCCCTTTTCTATAAGCTGCTCAACGACGGGTTTGGCGGTGTCAGAACTCACGGCGAAACCGACACCTGAAACATCGATAGAGGCTATCTTGGCGGTATTGATGCCTATAACCTCACCCTGAAGGTTGATCAGCGGCCCCCCGCTATTGCCCGGGTTGATGGCTGCATCGGTCTGGATGATATCATAGAGGGACACGCCACTTGCCTCCTCGATGGTGCGCCCCAGAGCGCTTATCACCCCAACGGTTACTGTGGGCCCGCCCTCCAGTGCCAGAGCATTGCCTATTGCCACTACCCAGTTGCCAACCTCAAGCTCGCTCGATATGCCGAATTCGGCTGTCGGCAGGCTATTACCCTCGATCTTTAACACTGCCAGGTCGGTGAGGGGGTCTGTGCCTATAAGAGTGGCATCGAAGCTCCGGCCATCAGGGATGCTGACCGATATGCTATTCGCCCCCTCTACTACGTGTTTATTGGTAACCACGTAGCCCCGTTCATCGATGATAAATCCCGAGCCGGTCTGCTCCGTAGGGATAGCCTGCAGGAAGATATTGTAGCTGACCGTTCCCACGACGACGGAGGCCACAGCCGGCTTCACAGTCGCAACTACTTCTGTGATAGAGGGCAATGAGAAAGATTCGTCCGGGGTTGATGTCAGGGTAGGTGAAGGCGTAGGAGTTGCCGTAGGAGCGTTTGCCACGGAAGAGGTACATGCAACCACGGTCAGCCCCAGCATTAGAAGCCCAGCCAAAAGAAGAGCCGTGATCCTAGCCAAGAGCATACTTTCTCACTGCCATTTAAATAGCAGGAACAATTAATTAGATACCGCTGAAATAGCCTCTATCAACCACCTAATCCCCCCAAGATTGGGGGGGGGGTCTACCTGGGGGATATCCTCAAGACCCCCAGCCCCGATATAATCGGGGCACCTCTTTTTCAGCAATCTCAATTGCTGAATCTAGCTTTAATCCCATCCCTTAAGAGGAAGCCCTTCGTCTTTACCTGTTGACCTGTGGCAGTTGCGCCAGCGCCTCCTTCACCTTCTCCTCGGGATACTCATAATCCTCAAGCTGGCCCGAAAGGTACTTCTCGTAGGAACCGAGATCGAAGTGGCCGTGCCCGCTAAGGGCGAGCAGGATGTTCTTCTTCTGACCCGACTCCTTGCACTTAAGCGCCTCATCGATGACTACTTTGATGGCATGTGCTGGCTCAGGGGCCGGCAAGATGCCCTCGGTGCGTGCAAACTTCACGGCTGCCTCGAAAGTTGGTATCTGGTATACGGCCTGAGCCTCGACGAATCCCAGTTTAACCAGGTGACAGACGATAGGAGCCATCCCATGGTAGCGAAGACCCCCTGCATGTACTGGAGGAGGCACGAAGGAATGCCCCAGGGTATACATCAAAACAATCGGAGCCATCCCGGCTACGTCGCCAAAGTCCCAGGCGTATGGCCCCTTGGTAACCGTGGGACAGGCATGGGGCTCAACAGCAATAATCTGCAGCTTCGGCTTTTTCCCTGAGATCTTATCCTTGACGAAGGGCAGGAACACCCCGGCGAAGTTCGAGCCGCCGCCGATGCAGCCAATGATAATGTCGGGATAGGCATCGATCTTCTCAAGTTGCTTCATCGTTTCCAGCCCCGCGATGGTTTGATGGAGCAGGACGTGGTTGACCACGCTGCCTAACGAGTAAAGGGTATCGTCGCGGGAGAAGGCATCCTCACATGCCTCGCTGATGGCCATCCCCAGGCTGCCGGTGCAGTTGGGGTCCTCCGCCAGTATTTTACGTCCGATCTCGGTGTCCTCGCTGGGGCTGGCCACACACTTCGCCCCCCAGGTTTCCATCATAATTCGGCGATACGGCTTCTGGTTATAGCTGATCTTGACCATATAGACCTTGCATTCGAGGCCGAAGTACTGACAGGCCAGTGCTAGGGCACTGCCCCACTGCCCGGCACCCGTCTCGGTAGCCAGGCGCGTACACCCCTCTTTCTTAGCATAGTACGCCTGGGCCACCGCGGTGTTCGGCTTGTGGCTACCTGCCGGGCTCACCCCCTCGTACTTGTAGTAGATATGAGCCGGGGTGTCCAATGCCTTCTCCAGGCGGAATGCCCTATGGAGTGGGGTCGGTCTCCACATCTTATAGATATCCTGCAGCTCCTCGGGGATATCGATGTATCGCTCGGTGCTGAACTCCTGCTCATCGCATGCACGGGAGAATAGGGGGGGTGGCAGGCGTGTCGGCTCCTTGGTTCCCGGGTGTAGCATAGGTGGCAGTGGCTCCGGTAGGTCAGCCTGGATGTTGTACCAGGAAGTGGGCATCTCCTTTTCAGTCAGTGTAATCTTTGTATCCATTCTCCCTCCTTCTATTTTGCTTTTGCGCTGTATGACCCCTGGCAGGTCGCTTTTTTTACGCTTCCGCAAGCGTATACTAAAAGCCTTATTTCGTCAAGCCCAAGACACCTTCTCGCCGTGTCGTGCTCGGAGCTCTATGAGATACAAAGGGCTTCTCACTAAGAGACTGCTGAAATAGTCTCAATCAACCCCCTAATCCCCCAATCTTGGGGGACCTTTTTTAAAAGCTGGGGGATACCCCCAGACCCCAGGCAGGAAGTATCCTGCACTTCTTTTTTACGGTCTCACTAATCCTGGCTATTAGAGTAACCCGAGATGAGCTGCCAATCGCTAAGCGGCCAGTATATAAGCCATGCTCTACCGATGACGTTTTCGTCGGGTAGAGTCCCCCAAATATGGGAATCGGTGCTGTGGTTGCGGTTGTCACCGAGGACGAAGTACTCGTCCTCCGGCACTGCCTGCGGACCATAGGTATAGTGTGGATCCTCGTTGATGTAGGGCTCATCAAGAGAGTAGGTATCGTTGTTCACATCGGTGATATAAACCGTTCCATCCTTTATCTCTACCACCTCTCCAGGGAGCGCGATAACCCTTTTTATAAGCGTGCGGCTCTGGTCCTGGGGGGAGTCAAATATAATCACATCGCCCCGCTGTGGTTCACCGAACCAGTAGGATGCTTTTATGACCAGTACTCGTTCATTGGTGTGAAGGTTAGGCTCCATGCTGATGCCCTCTACCACCCGGCTCTCCACAGTGAATTGCACTGCAACAAAGATGAGCAGTGCTAAAAGAATAGTGACTAAAACTTCACGAAGTGAGGGCCTCATCAGCTATTAATTATATCCTATTTATTCGGCCTCTGCCAGCAGCCGCAACTTGGACTAAAGCCGAAGGTCTGGTAGAATGTGCCACTATGGAAGAGGACGAGCTTATTCAGCGCGCTAAAGAGGGCGACCTCGACAGCTTCAATCAGCTCGTAGAGAGGTATCAAAGGGCGGTTTACAATCTTTGTTTGAGGATGCTGGGCAACGCCCCGGCTGCCGAAGATGCCACTCAGGATGCCTTCATCTCCGCTTTTCGGGGCATCAACAGGCTAAGGGGCGATAACTTCAAGGCATGGCTGTTTCGCATCGCTGCTAACGCCTGTCGAGACCGGCTTCGATCACTTCGCCGTCGCCCCTCCACATCCCTGGACGATGCGCCATTTGAGTTTGAGTCCGACCAGCCCTCCCCGGAGGACTATGCTATGCGCCAGGAACTTGGGGAAGAGATTAAGAAGGCTTTTACTACACTACCTCCGGACCAGCGTCTGGCAGTCATCCTTCGCGATATCGAGGGGCTCGACTATGAGGAGATCGCCCAGGTAACCGGCAGCTCTCTGGGGACTGTGAAGTCCAGGATCAACCGGGGGAGGACGAGGCTTCGCCATCACCTGGAGAAACACAGGGAACTTTTTATCTAGAGATATCGTCTTTATTATTAGAGATGTTTATGCGAATTGTACGAAAAAATCAGTGCCATAAAGTGCAGGGGTTACTTTCCCCTTATATCGACGGGCAGATTGGCTCTTCGGAAAGAGATAGGGTGGAGAGCCACCTCGAGGAGTGCCAGGTATGCAGTCGAGAGCTTGATTCGCTGAGGGCTACTGTAAACCTGCTTCACCGTGTGGCTGTCGTTTCGCCGCCGCGTTCGTTCGCCCTTGCTGAGGTAGATGCCAAACGGCGCCCGGCCACACTCACTAGGGAAGCGCCACAATGGCGTCGCGTGCCGGCACTGGGGGCGTTGCGCGTCGCTACCGCTGTAGCCACGCTTCTCCTGGTGTTTGTCCTTGCCGGCGATGCCACCCACCTCTTCGAGACAGGACCTGTGGAAAATAGAGCGGCCCAACAAGGTACGCCCGTCGCTGATGAGGTTATGGATGCGGGTGGTGCGTCTTTTGGTAGTGAAGGATTCACTGATGGCGAGGGATACATCTGGCCAGTGCTTGAGCTCGAACTAGTCCTAATGGGGGTGGTGTTGATATTGGGTGGGGCAACGGCAGTTCTGTGGCACAGGAAGAGAAGAGGCCTGGGAAAAGGCTGAAGCGGTATCAAGACAGGATTATTAAAGGAGAATTGACATGAGGAAAGGTCTATTGGTGGGTTTGGTCATTGGGGTTATCCTGATGGGGGCAGTCAGCGTTGTTGCATCGGCAGGCGCAGATCCTGCACCCACCGTACAGGCATCCAGTTCGGGTGACGACTTCGGGCGTTCTGCCATATGGGTCAGTGGCACGGGTGAGGTTACGGCTATTCCCGATATGGCTGTCGTCAGTCTGGGAGTGGAGGTTGAGGAGGACACGGTGCAGGCGGCGATGGATAAAGCCGCAGTAGCTATGGATTCGGTGGTCGCCGTGCTACGTGCCAATGGGGTTGCCGAGAAGGACATCCAGACCCAGTGGTTCAACATTTATCCGGTGAGGAACTGGACGGAACGGGAAGAGACAATTGTTGGCTATCAGGTCACCAATACGGTGAGCGTTAAGGTCAGAGAGGTCGATGCTACCGGACATATTATCGATGCGGTAGCCAGAGCCGGAGGTGACCTCATCCGAATCAATGGAATAAGTTTTACTATGGATGACCCCTCGCAGTATTATGCTGAGGCGCGAGCCGAGGCTGTAGCCGATGCCACGGAAAAGGCTCAGCAATTGGCCGATCTTGCCGGTGTCCAGTTAGGAGCGCCATTCTACATCTCGGAGGGCGGTGGCTATACCCCTATCCCTATCTACATGGATTATGCGATGAAGTCGTACGAAGGGAGCAGTTTCCCTACTACACCCATAAACCCAGGAGAGACCGAGATAATCCTCATGGTGCAGATGGCTTTTGCCATACAGTGAGCATTTTTATCGGTTAACACCAGCAAGGGGCCCCATTATCGGGGCCCCTTGCCTATATGATCTCGTTCATACAGATGGGTACCGGCTCATCATCTGTTAAAAGCCTGCTGAAGTAGTCTCAATCAACTCCCTAATCCCCCAATCCTCTTAAATCTGGGGGACACCCCCAGACCCCCGGCAGGAAACATCCTGCACCTCTTTTTCAGCGGTCTCCTTAAGAAATGCTATTCAATTGCCATTGTGAGCTATGCTGAGCAAACGCACTGTTCCATGCATGCCCATTAATTCCCGCCCTAATGCCAGAAAGCATTTTTCTACCCTGATATATTGGGGAGACCCTCACCGGAAGGTTTCCCCAATGGTCTGCACAGTTTAGCTATTTAGTGCCAAAAATTTGCGTTGTCAATGCGGGAAAACGAATTAGCGATGGTGTCACTAATGTACTGGACGAGTACACTATATTGCACTTAAGCGGAGGTAGATGATAGAATGGCGGCATCGGAAGTACATATGGTTCTGAGCGACCGCACGATTAAAGAGGAGATCGCCCGGGGTAGGATTATTATCGATCCCTTAGACCCTGCTTACATACAGCCGGCGAGCGTCGATGTCCGCTTAGACAGAAGGCTGCTGGTTTTCCGTGATTGGCATCCCCCGTTCTATATCGATGTGAAGCAAAACCTCGAGGGTTTGACCGAAGCTGTGGAGATTGAAGATGAAAAACCATTCTTTCTGCAGCCCGGGGAGTTCGTTCTGGTGAGTACTCTCGAGGATATCACCCTCCCTGATGATATCGTTGGTCGGCTGGAGGGAAAGAGCTCACTGGGGCGGATCGGCCTGTTAATCAATTCCACTGCTGGATATGTCGACCCCGGCTGGCGAGGCCGTCTGACTATGGGGCTCTCCAATGTGGCGAAGGTTCCCATTACTCTCTACAGCGGGATGAAGATCGGGCAGATATCATTCCTACGCCTCACCACTGCGGCGGAACGTCTCTATGGGGATAAGAGCCTGGGGAGCAGGTACCAGGGTCAGACCGAGACCACTGCCAGCAGGTTCTATCAGGACTTCGAGAATAAAAGTAATTAACCATAAAGTCCATCCGGACATTTTGTTTTCAAACGCAACACCACATTTGAGTTTTTAAGGAGTCCGCTGAAAAAGAGGTGCCCCGATTATATCGGGGGCCGGGGGTTGAATGAGACTATACAGTCTCTCAGGTGACACGTAGTAATGGCGAATAGCCAGGGAAGGCGATAGAGTTGAAAAAGAGTCTGTTGGAGCTTGAGAAGCACGCGCAAGAAGGGGCTAAAACGTTTATAGAGCAAACCGGCGAAGAGCATGAGCCGATACTACTGGTTGAGACGCCAGAAGGCACGGCCACAGGTGTATTTGATGAGTTCAACAAAGATACTTTCCAAGAACAGGTAACAAAAGCACTTCGGGAGCAGAAAGCATTTGGCTATGTCTTTATAACAGAGGCCTGGCAGGCCACACATGAGTCTCTGCATAAGGTTTCTAACGGCGAGGCTAATGTCTCCGATTTGCCGCCGGACGATAGGGAAGAGGTTATTATGACCATTACTGTGGAGAAGGGTAAATCGTCAAGGATATCTTCCGCAGTTATAGTTTCGACCTCAGAAGGCAGAACGGTTAAGAAATTTAGAAGCGACATTGAAGCTGAAGGTGTTATAGAAGGTCATATGGTGGTTATGGACTGGTAATGCGTAGCAATGCCTCAGCGAGAGAGATGGAATCTGGACTTATCCTATTTAGCTGCAGTCAAATTATTCTTCGTCGATATCCAAAGTTTACTGAAAAAGAAGCGCAGGACATTTCTTGTCATATTAAATGACATATATATTATTCTCCTACCGCATAGACTTGTGATGGAATCACTCTCATAGGCAAGATACCGATAGGGTGAAGAGAGCGAAAAGATGGATTACATGGAGCGTGCTCTTTCCCTGGCCCGGCTGGCCCTGGGCAGCACCAGCCCCAATCCCGCAGTGGGGGCAGTGATCGCCAAGGATGGCGTGATCATTGGTGAGGGCTATACCCAGCCTCCGGGTGCCGCCCATGCTGAGATAGTCGCAATAAAGCAGGCGGGTGAAGAGAGCAGGGGCGCCGCAATGTATGTAACGCTTGAGCCCTGCTGCCACTTCGGGCGTACCCCGCCCTGTACCCAAGCGATTGTCGAGGGGGGCATTGCAGAAGTGCATATCGCCACCTTGGATCCCAATCCGCTGGTTTCCAGTCGGGGGAAGGCAGCGCTGGATGATGCAGGTATAAAAACAGATCTCGGTGAGCGTGAAGAAGAGGCCCGTGAGCTAAATGAAGCCTACATCAAGTTCATCACCACCGGAATGCCCTTTGTCACCGTCAAATTTGCCATGAGCCTCGATGGCAAGATCGCTACCAGGACAGGCGATTCCAAATGGATTAGCGGCGAGGAGTCAAGGGAGCATGTTCATCAGTTGCGCCGGGTGGCGGATGCTATCATG
>PVMK01127079.1_pt1 | contig 15185 bp, 13 predicted proteins | sample 1853481 | NCBI WGS metagenome assembly PVMK01 (sample SAMN08533507, study PRJNA380276) | Marine sediment metagenome, whole genome shotgun sequencing project.
TCCTGTTCCATCAGAATTGACGCATCCGTCTTGTCGGGATAGCGCTCTTTCAGTTCAAGCAGTTTGTTGCCAATCGCAGCATAATCGTAGCCGTCATCCAGGTTCGGATAAATACCCAACAGACCCTGATTGCGGTCACCGACTTCGATCTTGTCGGAGCGCACGATGATTTCTAACTGGAATACCTGATCCTGCGGATCCACGGGCTCAGTAGAGGAGCCTGGCAAATTCAATTCGATAATTGCCAATCGCGAAAACACCGCGGTAATAAGCAGGAACGGAACCAGAATCACCATCAGGTTCATGAACGCCGTGATATTGAGTTCAGCCGTATCGTCGTTTTGACGGCGGCGTCCTCTTCGGCCAACATTCATCTCTTATGCTCCGGCCGACTTCAATTGACGTTCGGTCACTGCATTCAGGAACTTGACGCTGGCCATCTCAAGACTGTCAACCAGGGCATTCGTCTTGGTCTGCAGCAAAGCATGTATCAGCAATAACGGAATAGCGGCCATTAGTCCGAATGCCGTTGTGTTCATCGCTGTCGAAATCGATGCTGACAGCATGTCTGCTTTGTCCGCGGGGTTCGCCTCAGCTACTGCCGTAAACGCCGAAATCAGGCCGATAATCGTTCCCAACAGGCCAAGCAGTGTCGCGATATTGGCAAGCGTCGCAATATAATGCGTGCGCTTCTCCAGCCGCGGCAATACTTCCATCAGGCTTTCTTCCATCGCTTTTTCGATATCATCGCGACGGCGTGCCGATTTAACCCGGTACAAGCCGTAGGTCAGGATCGATCCGATAGCTGCCTTGGATTTCGCCGTGTACTGCGCTGCTTCCTGGAAATTACCCGCCTTAAGGAAAGGCACGATCTTCTTCCACAAAGCACGATTGCTTGCACCTGACAACGTCAGGTAGGTCCAGCGCTCGATCGCGATCGCGATGCCAAAACCAAATACCAACAGGATCGGGATCATGAATGCCCCGCCATCCTGAAAAAACCGCACTATGGTGCTCATTTGTCTGCTCCTCTAAAAACAGTCTTCAATCGCGGTCTGGGACCGCTCCTACAAATCGCGACCTAAGGGTCGCTCCTACTCTTGTTTACTTCCATACAGGCCATCGTAATAGTCGACCTGCCTTAAAAACTCTTCTCTGTCGATCGGTGCCAGCACCTCATCGAGCAGTGTGTTGATGGGCCTACCCATCAAATCGCCCGGGTTCGCTTTCTGCCAGGGCACGATGTACATCACTTTGGGCAATTCCTGATTGCCCGTTATCTCTGTTCGACCCAATTCAATCGAATCCATCACCCGGTTACCTGTCGTACGCCGCGTAACCCCGTTACCCGTTGCCGAAGTATCGACAGCTGGCTCGAATGAATCCGGTGTTGCCGATTCGATCTCTTGTGGCTCAAGCGCCGATGTATCGACGGCAGGCCCAATATCTTCTACCTCGTCCTGGGCAAATGCGGCAAACGCTGTCAGTAGCATGGCGAGCAAAATCGCCGTTCCGAATGCCTTGTTACCCTTATAAGCAAGTGTATTCATGACCATCAGTCCGCCACGTTTGCCGTACGCTGATTTGCCGCCACGCGACGCGTCAGATCTTTGATCCACTTCGCAACCTGTTTATCTTCGCCAACCAGTGACTGATAGGTTTCGAAATTCTGCAGCGCTGCTTCCAGCCGCTGCAAGTACAGTTCATTAAGAACGCCCAGGTTGTAGTGTGCCAAGGCGTACTCGGGCGAGACTGTGACGGCCTTCAAATAAGCGGCTTCTGCCTCAAGAAATTTGCCATTTCTGCGAAGTAGCATGCCCAATTGGTTTAAAGCGGCGGCATGATTTGGTTGCAGGGCTAAAGCAGCGTCAACAGATGTCCTGGCAGCAGCAGCATTGCCGTTGCTGGAATGGATAATCGCCAGATTGACATGAGCACCCGGATATTCCGGATATTGCAGCAAGAACTCCTTGAATCTGAGCTCGGCGTCGACAAAATCTCCCGCCGCCATAGCAGCCGTCGCCTGCTCGAATAATGTCAGGGCAACGGGTGGGATAGCCGCTAACAGTTCATCGCCGGCAGACGTTGCGGTCCGACCGGCCTGCTCAGGCCCTCCCGAACGCTTGACGGCCGTAGAACCTCCGCAGCCAGCAACGACCAGCATGGCCAGTATAAGTGCAGCCAAAGGCCCCTTATTAAAACAGCGATGTAACAACATCTTCGCTGCGCTCCTCTTTCGCGTATCGTGCTGGCATCAGCCGGGCCAGTCGCTCAAAGCTTCGTTGAACCCATTCGTCGTACACGCCATTGGGCGCTCTGTCGGCATTTGCCTTGTACAAGTCGATGGCCTTTTCCTCAAATGGAAATACCTGCTCTTCCAGCAGGATTTCATATTGTTCCAGTGCATCGGCCTCAAGGTTAGCCGGGCGCTCAGAATCTAAAAGGTCGACGCTAAACTGTTCGTACACCTCACCCAGGCGGAAGGTCGCTGCTGTCGTGACCTCGGCCACACCGTAGTCCGCGGCGCCTGTATAGGCAGAAATAACGTCCTCCATGAGCGCTTTCTTCAATTTCAGGCTGTCGGCAAGTGGTTGCGTAAACTTCACGACGGCGAAACGTCGCCGTATTGGCTCGGCCAGTTCCAGCGATGCCTTGGCCGCGAGGAATCGCGTACGATCCGAGCGCTGTGCACCTGCAGTGGCATCGATCTGCACGAATTCTTCCAGGCGCACCGTCACTTCCGTGTCGTTACCCGTCTGCCGTGCGATTTCCAGCAAGCGGAACCTGGCCTCGATGGATTCGGCCAGCGGATTCGGATAACGAGCGATAATATTATTCAACACGCGTTGTTCACTGGACAATGTGCCCGTGTCTTTGTACAGGTCAGAGGCCTTCCAAAGTGCTTCGCGACGGACCTCGTCGGTGCTTGATTCGGCATCAGCGATACGCTCAAACTCGGCCGCGGCTTGCCCGGACCTGCCCGCCTCCAGATACGTCACAGCCAACTTCTCCGTAACAACGTCAGCGAACTCGCTATCCGGGTAATCCGCCCGGAATCGCTCGAGAACACCGGAAGCCCGGTCCCACGCCTGTAAGTTGATCAATGCCGCAGCGGCATCGTACTCGGCCGTCGCTCGAATACTTGAATCCGGCACGGCCTGACCCAGACGAGTGAAATGCGTTACCGCCGTTTCAAGATCACCGCTATCGCGCGCTTGCTCACCTTGCTTGTAGATGGACGACGCGATGCGATCCTTGATTTCCTGGTTAGCAATGGAGTCATCGGCTGGCGTGAAATTTCGCAGACTGTAGTAAGAGCTCTCAGCAACGGCGAAATTCTGTAGATCAAATTGAGAGTGTGCAATCACTGTCCATGCTGTTCGCAGGAGCTTCGCATCTACAGCCGGTTGCTTTGCAACCACGATCTCGCCGACCGCAATCGCCAAATCAAACTGATTTTGCCGGAACAGGTCTTCGGCCACGGTTGTCAATACTGCGCCAGACTCAGGATGGTTGGGATAGGTATCTGCAAACTTGAGGCCACTGTCCAGGTATTCTGCATGCCACTCTTCTCTGGCTGCACCGGCTAGCGATTTCTCGTGCTCGCGATACGCAAGAATTGCAGCGTAGCCAGCTTCCGCAGATTTCACGTGTGCATCGTAATCGTATGACGTGCGAACATACTCGACAGTCGCTGCCTGAAAGTCCTCGCTCTCAAACAGAATCTCTGCCAGCAGGAAGTTGGTGTTCGCACTGTCAACTTCACCGGGGAAGTACGCGAGGTATTTTCGATACCAGTTTGCCGCTTCCTGATAATCGCTAATCTCGCCGTCCTTCTGTGCCTCGGCATGGTAGTACTGCGCGAGATCAGTCAGGTTCGCCTTGAGGTGTGCGGCGACTTCGACATTGGTTTCGCGCGGATTACGGACCCAGAACTCACCGTCCATTCCGTACCGCCCAACGAAGTCCTTCTTGCCTTCCAGGACCAGGCTTGGAAAACCACCTTGTTTGTAGGCCTCGATAACTTCGACTTGCAGCAACGGTGACTTAGGGTGGTATGGATCATGCGCAACGAATGCTTCGTAGGCCACCGCCGCATCCTGATAACGCTCCTTCTCAAGATACAGATCGCCGAGATTGCGATAAATAACATAGCTGTATTTAGGATTGCCGCGCGCAGCGAGGAACGTGTCGATACTGGCCGCACCTTCCATATAGGAAAAACTGACACTCAGGACTCGGAACGTATCTTCAACTAATGCGCGCTCCGCATGCATAAGGCTCTGTAGGCGCTGCTCGCCTTCCCCGATTTCGATGTCGCCGACCTTGCGGTCGAGCAATTCGAAAAATGGACTCAGGCTATCTTCGTGCCAGGCCAGTTTGAACTGAGACCAACCCAGTTTGTACAGCGACTGTTCGTAAAACCGGGACTCATCACCGTACTTCACGACATCCTGATAGGCTGCCTCCGAGTCGTTGTAATTCTTGCGCAGGAACAACATTTCACCGCGTCGAAACTGTACTTCGTCGATGAGCAATGTATCCGGATACTTGTTGACCAGTTCGTTAAGGACCTCAAGTGCTGCGTCTGTGCGGCCGCCTGTCTCATAGGCGCGCGCCAGCTGATACAGCACCGTATCGTTACGACGATAGTCGGGATAAGCCTCCAGCAATTGCTGGTACAAGCCGACCGCATTGTTGTAACCCTCGTGGTCAAGGGTATCGATGTTCTCCGTCAGCTGATCCGCTTCGGTCGCCTCCAGCTCGAGGTCTCCGAGTCGCCGCATGGCTTCAGCGCGTAGCTCAGGATCGTCCGAGACCAAGTCAAGAAACGCTCGGTAGTTATCCCGCGCAAGGCTGGAACTGCCAAGAATAACTTTGCCCGGCCGAATGTTGACCTGCTTTTCTTCGAGGCTCTTGATAGTGTCCTTTTCCTCCACGCGTGCAGCTGTGGCGGGCACTCCCACCAGTGTGCAGACCAACGCCAGGGTCAGAACTGTGAAAGTCGTCAGGGTCGGGCGCAGTTTCATTCCACGTCCTCCCCAGCCGTCGCAGCAACATCATAAATGGCTGCCAGTGCGAACCGCGCCTGAACTGTATAGATATCAAGACGTTGCCTTTGTGCCTGCAGTTCGCCAACAGCAATCTCCTGCAAGAACGCACGCTGCTTTGTCAGTGCATCATCGACGCGCATTTTCATGCCTTCGATGCGAGGTCCGAGGCCATAAACGCGCTCGCTGAGCTCAACGAACCGCAACGGCTCGTTGCGCATCGTTTCATCAATTTGCCGGCGCGAACGTTGTGTTGCGACAAGGGCTTCACCAGCGTCGTGCAGGTCGCGACGAATACGCCACAATCGATCCTGGAAATCACGCTCAAGCTGCCACTGCAAGACACCCCTCAACAACTGTATTTTGTCGCGTACTTCGATAGCCTCGGGAATATCAGCCCGCAATGCAGGCGTGCCTTCCAGACCAGATATCTCTCCCCACATTTCGAATTCGGATTGTGTTGCCAGTGCGAGCCAGTCGCGACTATTTTCAATATTGTTCAATGTTGAATCGAATTCGAGCTTTTCGTTGACCATGCCATCAAGATCGGCACGAGCCAGTGCATCTTCCACACGTGGCAGGCGCTCATCATAGGCTTGTTTCCGTGTCTCCAGCATATTGCCGTAGACATCTATATTTCCTTGCCAGCTATCGAGATTTTTGGTCAAGAAATTCAGGTCGCGATAATTTTTCAGGCCTTCCTGAAACTCGTGCGTTGCGAGCAAGTGATACAAGTAACGGGCCTCGGGACCCTCAGGTAATTGCTCAAGCTGCCAATACCAGCCAGTGCTGTCCAGCGGGTCAGATGACAGAAACTGATCGAATATTTCGCCCGACTGAATGTGGGCGATCGTCCGGTCCAGTCGGCCAGTCTCTTCATAGAACGCTTCAATTGCGTTCAGATAATGATCAGCCGCCTGACTGATAGAGTCCAGCTGTGCCATGGCGTAAGGGATTGCCAGCATTGATTCTTGTACCGCGGGGTCCAGCAGGTCGCGGCCGCGTAATTCCATCCAGGGCACCAGGGCCCGACGATAGTCATCCATCTCGGCATCGGCCCAACCGACGCCTAATAGTGCTTTGTTTGAGAATGGCCCTTCGAGACGCACACGTTGCAGTGGCTCTTTCGCAGCCATCGGCTGGCCGTCCTGCAACAATGCGTAACCCAGCGCAAGGTTCGCCTTATCCCGCAACGAAGTCAGTTCCTCATTAAACGGATTCAGGTTGCCGAGATCGTTGAGAATTAGCTGTGCTTCGGCAACACGGCCACTGCGTACCAACGCTACGCCAACATTGAACTTCGCATAGCTTGCCCACTCCGTCTTGCCCTTCCAGTTCTGCAGCAGCGCGACCGCACGGTCATAGTCGCCCGCATCGATTAAAATCTGTGCCTGTAGCATGAGTGCTTCACGTTGCAGATTTTCCGGCAAATCTCCCTCGACAAAACCCAATGCTTCTTGCGATTTCTCCAGGTAGCCACGCTGGTACCAGATTTTCGCCAGAAAAAACCAGGTGCGATCACGGACGTCAGTCGCAACTTTGTCCGCCAACATTCGCTTGAAAATGTCCGCCGCTTCAAGGTGATGGCCATACGACAAATACAGGCCGCCAAGCAATAGTTCTGCATCATCGGCGTGTTCGGCAAGCTGCTGCTGATGCTGGGCTGCCAGCAGTGTCACGATCGCGTGAAAGTAATCTTCCTGATAGAAATAGAATAAGACCTCGCCATATTGCGGGTTCTCTACAACGACCGCCTGCTCGTCGTTTTTTGCTGCATGCGCCGCGGGTGCCATTAGCACCAACAGGACTAAAAGCAGACGCATGTAACTAGCTATAGAAAGACTGCGGAGCAAAAATCACTCCCACTCTTTAATGACGAATTCTGGCTGCTGTTTCTTAACGCGATCCGTTATTTCCAGCTCCACATACTTCGCGCCGATGCCCTTGTTAAAGTTCAACGTCGCACCGCGCCGGTAGTCACGAATATGCGGCCCTTTACCTACAAAGATGGCAACCAATTCATGATCGCCTGTTTTCAGGTTAGCCATGTGCACCCGATGTACGCCGCCACGAATCAGGGCATCAGCTTCGCGAGCGGTATACAAGTAGTTGGCAACTTCTTTACCGTCTATCTTGATGTTGACCGAGTCGAGTTCAAAGTACTCACCGACATCCATAGATATGAAGAATGCGACCTGTGAGTTCGCCGGAAACAGCAGCTCTTCCTCAAGCAGGAACAGGTCCCGGTTAAGGTCGAGGACTTCCTTTTTGAGGGACTGCACGTCCTGATCGATACTGCGAAATTGCTGACGGGATTCTGCTTCGGCAGCCTCGTCAGCCACCGTGCTCAAACTAAACGCAAGTGTTATTACGGCGATCAGACCGATTAATGTCTTCGTCACTATCTATTCTCCTGCCGACAAGTGCATTCGTTACTCTCTGAGCAACGAACGAACCTGATCGAGATATTTATCTTCGTATCCAGGTTTGTAACCGTGGTGAACATAGCGAACATTACCTTCGCGATCTACCAGCACTGTGGCCGGCATCGCCTCAACTTCGTAAAGCTTGCTGACTTCTTTACGTGTATCGAAAAGCACCGGGAAACTAACGCCCAAGTCCTCGATCATTTGCATCGCGCGACGGGAATCATCGTCAATGTTCACGCCGAGAAGTCTGAAGCCAACACGCTCGTAGCGCGTGTACAACTCGTCAAGCAATGGCATTTCCTGGCGGCACGGACCGCACCAGGTCGCCCAAAAATTGATCATGACTACATTGCCGCGATACTCCGACAAACGCAGGTTTTCACCAGTAGAGCTCTTTAGAGCAAAATCTGGTGCTACCTGACCTTCGAGGCCCGAAGACGCAAGCGATGTCACCGCAAATACGGTGACCAGCAGTCCCAGTGTTAAGTTCTTGATTTTCATCAGTCCGTTCCTTTGTATTACTCGCTCGATTCCCTTCGTTGAGCCCGAATGGTGACAGCCGGGAGCCTTCTGGGCCGTGATAATCGTCACAAAGACCTAAATTTCCTAAACATAATAACGACGAATTTCTGCGACAGAAAAAGCGCGCAATCGTCACAGATTACGTTAAATTGGCACTATTCCCAACGGTTTTTTTTACCCACGGCTTGAGACCTATAATAGGCGTATCAGCCTGAATTTAAAGTGAAAATCCGTCGGTTTTCCGCGACATCGACGGTTTTTCAGGGTCTCACTCGACAGTGCTGTCTTTGGGTTGCTCAAGGCCATCAGAGAAGAAAACCTGCCCCTCGGCGTCTATAACAATACTTTCATAGTCTGGAAGTACAGCGATCATGCGCAAGCCCAGATCCACGCCCATCACGAATACGCTGGTCGACAGCGCATCGGTTGTTATGGCATCCGGGCCGAAAACCGTCGCGCTGTGAACGCCACTCGCCGGCATCCCGGTACCCGGTTGAATAATATGATGGTAGCGAACGCCATCTTCATCAAAAAATCGTTCGTAATCGCCCGATGTAGATATCGCCTCGTCCTGTAGCGGTACTGATATCGCCACTTCGCCGTCCTTGCGAGGATCCCGAATACCCACCATCCAGGGTCGGCCACGCCGGTCACCCAGGAGTCGCGAGTCGCCGCCAGCAGTAACTATGGCGTTTTCTATGCCGTTGCTACGCAGGATGTCGATACCGCGCTCAACGACATAGCCCTTCGCAATTCCGCCAAGATTTATGCGCACACCATCCTGCAAGAACCGAATGCTGGCAGACTGGTCATCCAGTTCCACATACCGATAATCAATATTCTCGAGTTCCGACACCACGGTTTCGTCGTCCGGCCGCTGCCGCTCACGAAAGTCATAATGCTGCCCGACACTGTCGTATGTGATATCGAATGCACCTTGTGTCAGGACCGAAATTTCCAGCGAGCGAGCGATCAGTTGATAGAGTTCATGGCTCACGACAACGGCCGACTCGGCTGCAGTACGGTTGATTTCCGAAATTTCGCTATCATCTTTGTAGGTACTCATGAGGTGGTCGATGCGATCTGCCTCCTGAAAAACCGCCTCAAGAGCGGCAAGACCCGCCACGGGATCATTACTCCAGAGATAGACACTAACTTCGGTACCCATCATTGGTCGCGCATCGCCCAGCCATTCTGCATCGGCCATGCAGGACACCAGCAGCATCAGTGTTGCTAGTTTTGGCCCAAGCCTGAGGTTATGCTTGGGATCATGACCTTTATAGAAGGAGCAGGACTGTGATTTCATTCTTGATATTCCTCGGCATCATCGCCGCGATAATTTTTTGGGTTATCGGCATATACAACCGACTCGTCAATGAACGCAATCGCGTACGCAACGCATTCGCCCAAATCGACGTGCAATTGACGCGTCGTTATGACCTGATCCCTAACCTCGTCGAGGCCGTCAAGGGATACATGAAGCACGAGCGCGAAACCCTTGAAGCCGTCATCCAGGCCCGCAACAACGCCGTTTCAAGTCTGGATTCCGCCAAGGCGGATCCAGCCAACGCAGAGGCCATGAAAAAACTGGGCGCATCCGAAGGTGCTCTTGGTAGCGCTCTGGGTCGACTGTTTGCACTGTCTGAATCTTATCCTGATCTCAAAGCGAATCAAAATATGATGCAGTTTCAGGAAGAGCTTGCCAGCACCGAAAACAAGGTCTCATTCTCACGTCAGGCATTTAACGACGCAGTCCTTGGCTACAATAACTCGGCCGAGAACTTCCCGAACAACGTCATTGCCAGCTTCTTCAGCTTTAAACTCGCCAGCTTTCTGGAAATTGAATCTGAGGAGAAACGTGACGTGCCGGACGTTTCGTTCTAGACGTTTACTATCGTGAACTTTTTCGCCGCCCAGGACCAGGCACGCCGCTCCTCACGGCGCCTGGTCGTAGTCTACATAGCCGCAACCATAGCTATTGTTCTGGGCGTCACCGCTGTGGTCGGGTTCGCGCTATTCAGTTTCTCACAGTCCGGCTACGGCTATACACCAGGGCAGTTCATTCGCGAGCAAGCACCTCTGCTGCTCGGCACCGCCCTGCTCACTGCCCTGTTCATTTTCGGCTCAAGTCTTTACAAGACATCGAGACTGTCAGCCGGTGGAGGAAAGGTCGCCGTCGATATGGGTGGCACCTTGGTGCCAACCGACGTTCAGGACCCGCTGCGCCGCCGTCTCCGCAACGTCGTCGAAGAAATGGCGATCGCCTCCGGAGTCCCGGTTCCGGAAATTTACGTCATGGAAGAGGAACACGGCATTAACGCGTTCGCCGCCGGGTTCTCACCGAGTGATGCGGCGATTGCGGTGACCCGTGGCACGCTCGAGCTCCTTGATCGCGACGAATTGCAAGGCGTTATCGCGCATGAGTTCAGCCATATTTTGAACGGTGATATGAAACTCAATGTCCGGCTCATGGGCGTGCTCTTCGGCATCATGGTGTTGGGATTGGTCGGGCGCATGGTTGTGCGCGGTGGCTATCATTCGAGCATCGTCTCGAGCCGACGAAATCGCAATGCACCCGTTATCCTTATCGTCGGCATCGGCCTCATCATTCTCGGCGGCATCGGCGTATTTTTCGCGCGCATGATCAAGGCCAGTGTTTCCCGGCAGAGAGAGTTTCTTGCTGATGCTTCTGCTGTGCAATTCACACGGCAAAGCCACGGTATTGCGAGCGCAGTGAAAAAGATCGGCGGCTATAGTGAGGGATCAAAGATAAGTGCGACTGACCCGGAAGAAGTCAGTCACATGCTGTTCGGTAGCGGTACGTCTCTGCTGGGTATGTTCGCAACACACCCGCCATTGGTGCACCGCATTCAGGCACTTGATCCTGGCTTCAAAGAAAGTGACTTTCCCCGGGTGGACCCGCGGCAACGGCGTGTTGAAACTGCGCACGAGTCACAACATGCAGCTTTCGCCGGTGATATCACTACCGTATTTGCAAGCGGCAGCACGAAAGTGTTATCCGAATCGATCGCAGATACAGTGGGACATCCTGAACAGGAACACATTGAGTTCGCACGTAAGCTGCGCAAGTCCATTCCAGCGGAGTTATACGACGCTGCACATTCTTCCGAGCTGGCTTTTCTGTTATCCATCGCATTAGTACTTGATCAGTCGAAGAGAACAATTGACCGGCAATTCTCCTTACTTCAGGAGCAGTTGGGCGGAGAACGTACTGAGATCATACGGCGCTACTATGACGAACTTTCCACGTCGAGCGGTGAGTATCGATTGCCGTTACTGGAAATTACTTTCCCGGCATTGAAACGACGCCCGATGCCGGAACTTGCCTTTCTTGTCGAACTCACGAACCGACTGATAGAAGTTGATGGCGACATCGATCTGTATGAGTTCTGTTTCTACCGAATCATGATGAGCAGCCTCGGTCAGGCCATTGACCCGACCGGAACGCACGGGGTCAGGCGCAGCCGGCGCCAGGACCTGCAATCTGCCGCGACGGAGCTATTGAGAATTCTCGCGGACCATGGCCACGATTCGGATCAAGCGCGCATCGCCGCGTTTGCGGCCGGCATTGCAACACTGGGACCGTGGGCACACGGTGCGAAATATGAGTCGGATCGTGAGTGCAGCGTCGCAAGACTGAATAGCAGTCTTGATGTCCTGCTGGGTTTGAATAGTAAGGGACAGGAATCGTTACTGCGCGCCGTCAGTGCGACAGCAGCACATGACGGTCAGATATCGGTTGCCGAGGCAGAGTTGATTCGTGCGGTCTGCGCGACACTGAATTATCCCCTGCCGCCCATCCTCGTACATCGATAGTGCCCGGACTTCGCAGCTGGCGTATTATTGAACTCCAGAGCGATTGAGACATCGAAACCATCATGAATACAAAGACCTTATTTGCAGCCGTGGCACTCGCCACCATGCTGCTGACCAGCACTGCTGAAGCCGCCTCCCGTGAAGAGAAGCGTGTCGGAGATGCCGCTGACGTCCTCGAACAATTTCTCCGAATTCCTGAAAAAACAGTACCGCCTGCATTGTTGTCACGCGCCTATGGCGTTGCTGTAATTCCCAATGTCATCAAAGCGGCATTTGGCGTTGGTGCAAAGCGTGGCAAGGGAGTTATCGTGGTGCGACAAGGCGACAACTCGTGGAGCAACCCCGCGTTCATCAAGATAACCGCTGGCAGCGTTGGTTGGCAGGCGGGAGTGCAGTCCACCGATATTATCCTGGTGTTCAAGACACGCAAAGGAATCGATGGCATTGAGAATGGGCGACTGACTTTGGGTGCAGACGCATCGGTCGCAGCTGGGCCACTCGGGCGCCAAACTGGTATCGCAACCGATATAGAATTCAAGGCTGAGGTCTATTCCTATTCGCGAAGCCGTGGACTGTTCGCCGGTATCGCTCTCGAAGGTGCTGGTGTCACAATGGACCGCAAGGCAAACGCTGCATTTTACGGTTCCAGCAGCATGACGCCGGAACGAATTTTTGTAAGCTCGCCAAATATTGCGCCGGACATCGCGAATACATTTGTACAGATCCTGACGGCACCGACCAGCCGCTTACCAACGCAGCCGGGTATGACCACCGGTGGCCCCGAAGCCAAAGCAGAAGAAAAATCAGAGGTTCGCACCTTCGGCATGCCGGATGCCGGAGCAACCGATGACGAGTATGATCCGAACAACTGATGCTGGACGATAACGGCTGCTAAACAATGACATCGACTGACCTCATCTCACGAGTTCAGCAACTTGCTGAACTGATTGGCCCGAACGTATATCTGCAGGCAATAATTATTGCGGTCACATTCATGATCGCAGGCAAGATCGCTGACTGGATCATCTCCAGGATTATCGGCCGTTTCGCCCGAAAGTCATCGAATGACTTCGATAATCAGATAGTCGATCTTGTCCATAGACCAATATTCATGTCGCTGGTGCTGATGGGCCTGTCCCTGGCCACGCGGCGAATCGGCCTGCCGGAAGTTACGACCTTTATAACGATTGGCATTCTGAAAACCATGGCGATCTTCGTCTGGTACAGCACGTTAATGCAGCTGATGGCATTGGTCGTCAGAGTATTTTCCAAGTCAAAAGACCGGCAAATTGTGCAAACAGGAATGTTGTCGCTACTGCACAACGTGATGAAAATAGTCCTTGTTGCACTGACGGTTTATTTCCTTTTTCTTGCCTGGAAAATCGATGTTACGGCCTGGCTGGCTTCTGCCGGCATCGTCGGTCTGGCACTCAGTTTTGCTGCCAAAGATACGCTGTCCAATCTCTTCGCCGGGGTGTCGATCGTGATGGACGCCCCTTATAAGACGGGGGATTTCATTATTCTCGATTCCGGGGAACGCGGTGTCGTTACCGACATCGGCCTTCGCAGCACACGCATTGTGACGCGTGACGACATCGAAATAACGATCCCCAACGGCATTATCGGTAACGGCAAGATCATTAACGAAGCAGGAGGTCCACCGGGGCGGCACCGTATTCGTGTTTCTGTCGGCGTCGCATACGGTAGTGATCTCGACCATGTGATTGAGGTTCTGGCCGCTGTAGCCACAGACCACCCGGATATTTTGACGGCTCCCGAGCCGCGTGTGCGGTTTCGTAACTTCGGTGATTCCAGTCTCGACTTCGAGCTAATGGGCTGGATATCGAAACCCGTTGACCGTGGACGCGTAAAGCACGAGCTCAACTGCGCTGTCTATAAAGCGCTTAACAAGAACAAAATTGAGATTCCATTTCCGCAGCGGGACTTACACGTGCGAACAATGCCGGCCTAGTTGCTGCTCTCTTCGTTTCGCCGTTGCAACTCATCACGGATCGATTCAAGATCGCTTGCAGGTGCTTCGTCTTCCGGCTCGACAATAATACCGGGCGCGTTGCCGCCATCGGTCGCAGGTAACACATCGCCAGGTCCGGATGATAATTCCACTGGCTGCCCGGCGTCTGGAATAACTGCCAAGGGCGTGTTGCCGGTATCCACCTGCACTTCCGATGTTTGCTCTTCACGCGGTGGGGCGACACCAAACTGTGCCAGATACTCTGCTTCTATTCTCAAGCGTTCCGCATCCGCGGCTCTTCGGCGTGCTAGTGCCGCTGCTTCCTGGGTTCTGCGCAATGCCTGACGTTTACGTTTTGAACGGGCATCAAATTCCGCCTGGCGCACCACCTCTTCTTTCACCTCAATCTGCTGGACTGCCTGACGAGCATTCACACATTCAGCATCGTAACGCGTCGCCGCGCGGTCTTGAGAACAACGCACCATTGCCGCTTCCAGCATGATCGGATTATCCAGAAACTCCATTGTGGACCGTGGCGGTTGCTCTTCCTCACAACCGGCCAGCAGGCCAATGCCGCCAATAATCAATGTCAGATGTCTTCTCATCGCTGGCTATATTAGCAAAGATGCGCTTTTGACATATCGACGCGAGTTCGCACTTTTGAACTGAATTCCGGGCTTTTCGCGCTATAGTGACGCGTCGCTGACCCACAAGGACGTCTAATTGTCAGAATCCAGCCAGTTTTCACTGCTTAGCCAGCGTCGCTTCCTGCCGTTCTTCAGCACACAATTCTTTGGCGCCCTGAACGACAATATATTCCGCAACGGACTGGTGATCCTGATCACATTTCAGGGGGTGCGAATACTGGGAATGGGCCACACCGTACTCGCCAATGTTGCCGCATTCCTGTTCATATTGCCGTTCTTCCTGTTTTCTGCAACCGCAGGGCAGTTAGCTGACAAGTATGAAAAATCCATGCTGATGAGGCGCATCAAGTTGCTCGAGATTGTCCTGATGTCGCTCGCAGCTGTCGCTCTGTTATCTCGGCAGTACACACTCTTGTTGTTTGTACTGTTTCTGATGGGCTGCCAATCGACGCTCTTCGGCCCCGTGAAATATGCTTACTTGCCGCAGAAGTTACACACGGATGAACTCATTGGCGGCAATGCACTGGTCGAATCCGGAACCTATGTCGCGATAATTGTGGGCTTGATTATCGGTGTTGAATCAGTCGAATTTGAATCGAAAAGGCAGACCTTGCTTGCGGCACTCCTCGTCGCTGTCGCCTGTATCGGATATCTCACCAGTCGCCAGATACCCAGGACCGAAGCGGTTGACCCGGAACTCAAGATCAACTGGAACGCATGGAAAGAG
>PVMK01172537.1_pt1 | contig 15183 bp, 13 predicted proteins | sample 1853481 | NCBI WGS metagenome assembly PVMK01 (sample SAMN08533507, study PRJNA380276) | Marine sediment metagenome, whole genome shotgun sequencing project.
ATTCTGCTGGAACACTATGGCACCAGGGAATTACAGCTCCTGATGCCGGCACTGGCCCATTTAAGTCAGCCACGCGATGATGACGCCGAGGCGGGCTGGATTACCTGGGTGGCGCCTCCTTTCGAACCCTATCCACCCGCACTTCAGCAATGGGGCGTCAATCTGTCCCGGGTGCTGATCGTGCGCCCGCGAAAGTCCACCGAGGCTTTATGGGCTGCTGAGCAGGCTTTGTCTTCGGGTACGTGCGTAGCTGTTCTTTTGTGGCCGGACACACTCGACGATGCTGCCAGCCGGCGGTTACAGCTGGCGGCGGAGAAAGGGCAGAGCTGGGCGATTGCCTTTCGTCCAATAAAGGCCCTGTCCCAGCCGTCCGCGGCCGCATTGCGCATCCGGCTTAGCGCAGGCGACAAGGGTACCGATCTCGGCATCCTGAAAAGCCGCGGTGGCAGGCCTGCTGTTGTAAGAGATTATGCGGGTTTGAAGGGCAACTCGTGATACCCCTCATGGGCCGCGTTGCTGGCCGCAACCCGTGCAGGCCGTGGTCTGTTGTCCGGCTAGCTGTGTTAGATCCGCTTGCCGTATCCAGATACTGTCTTCGCGAATCCGCCTTGCCAGCCAGACAACAGTCCTACGGCGCGGCCATGAGAGGCATCAAGAGTTGCCCTTAAGATGCCTACCTCGAATAAACCGCCCTTCATTCTGCGGGGGTCCTCTCCGACTCCCCCTGTAAAAAGACGCCGCCCTGCAAATCAGGACAATCCTGAACAACAGGCGCTGTCACTCGCGCCTGCCGCTGATTTAACGCCACCACCACTGCAGATAAATGCCATACGCCGTTTGTGGTTTTGTATTTATTTGCCGGCATTGCCGCTAGAGGCATTGGGCAATGCAGACGCCGCCAGGGCCGTGTTCGAAGAGTTTAAGGGCATCCGAAAGATCGTCTTGGTCAACATGGAAGCCCTGGCTGCCGGAATCAGGCCCGGACTATCGATCAACGCGGCGCTGGCGCTTAAGCCAGCACTTTGCCTGGAAGAGCGAGACCCGAACCGGGAAGCACGGGTTTTGCAAGCGCTGGCGGAGTGGGCCGAGAAATTTACATCTTTTGTCTGTATCGAAGCACCTTCCTTGCTGCTGTTAGAGATTGCCGGCAGTTTAAAACTGTTTGGTGGCGTCAAAGCGCTACGGCAACGCATCGTCTCAGGCCTGGCAAGCCAGGGCTTTAATGTGGCCACAGCAATAGCACCCACGCCACTGGCGGCAACCTGGCTTGCAAGGGCCGGACGCAGGGTTTGCATCCTGGATGCGCGGAATCTCAACACAAAGCTGGGTCCGCTGCCGCTTTCCTGCCTCGGCTGGCCGGATGCTGTCGCGGAATCGTTGCGCGGTATGGGGGTTTCCTGCATCGGTGAATGCTTGCGACTGCCAAGGCAGGGATTTGCCAAACGTTTTGGTGCTGTGCGCTTGCTGGAGCTTGATCGCGCACTGGACCGTTTGCCGGATCCACGCGTGAATTACCGGGCACCCGAACGTTTTGTAGCAAATTATGATCTGCAGGAGGAACAAAGTGACAGCACCTTGCTGTTGAATGCCTGCCAGGAACTGCTTTTAGGGCTCGAGCGTTTTTTACTGACCCGGCAAATGGCCGTGCAACATGTGTTGTTCAGTTTTTTTCATTTGCAGGCACCCGCAACGCACCTGACCCTGGGTTGCGTACAGGCGGATCGGGCAGTGCAGCACTGGTTTGATTTGCTGCAGATCAAGTTCGATCGCCTGGCGCTGCCGGCGCCGGTCATCGCCATTCAGTTGCGGGCGGGTCGGACTCAAGACTTCTCCGCAGAGACGGATGTTCTGCCTTTCAACCAGCAGGCAAAACGGCAGAACAAACAATCGATCGCACATCTTGCTGAACGCTTAAGCGCGCGCATCGGCGACCAATCAGTTCATGGGATTACGATGGTTGCCGAGCATCGCCCGCAATATGCCTGGCGGCGCCAGGATGTATGCGCCGATGTAGCGCATTGTGCAAACGTGCCGGGCCATCGTGCGGGCCACGAGCCGTCCAAATTGCTGGATGAGAGTCAGCGCAATAACAGCCTCAGGTTGCGCAGGCCTTTGTGGATGCTACGGGAACCGAGATTGCTTGCGACCGAGGAGGGTTTACCTGTTTGTGAGGGCGTCTTGCAGTTGCTTGACGGGCCGGAACGCCTGGAAACGGGCTGGTGGGATGATGATGGTATCGCCAGGGACTATTTCGTTGCGCGCAATCCTGAGGGCGTGCATCTCTGGGTTTACCGGAATCGCAACAGGGAGAGTCACCTCTGGTTTTTGCATGGGGTGTTCGGATGAGCGCGTATGCCGAATTGCATGCACTCAGTAACTTCACCTTTCTAAGAGGTGCCTCGCATCCGGAAGAACTGGTGCAGACAGCAGCGTCGCTTGGTTACGAGGCACTGGCGCTGACGGATGAATGCTCGGTCTCAGGCATCGTCAGGGCGCATGTCACGGCGAAAGACTGTGGACTCAAAAAACTGATCGTTGGTTCGGAGTTGCGGCTCGTTAGTGGTTTGAAGCTCGTCGTTTTGGCACGAAACCGCGCGGGCTACACACAACTGTGCCGTCTCATCACCTGCGGCAGGCGCGCCGCTGAAAAGGGCAGCTACAAACTCACGGCGGACGATTTTGCGGATGGTTTACCCGACTGTCTGGTGCTGTGGATTCCCGGTAATCAATTGCTGTTGTGTGCCGAGGACGCCTGGATCACTGCTGCGTTTCGCGATCGCCTGTGGATTGCGGTGGAATTGCTGGCAGATGGTCTGGAACGTCAACGCCTCGAGCGCCTGCAGCACCTGGCCGAAGCGCTTGATTTACCACTCGTCGCCAGCGGCGATGTGCATATGCACTGCCGCGAACGCCGCGCTTTACAGGACACCGTTACCGCAATACGCGAAGGACTGACGCTCGATCGGGCCGGGTTTGCCTTGTATTCCAATGGTGAGCGCTATCTTCGCTCGCGCGCAGTTGTCGGGAGCATTTACCCCGCCGAACTACTGACGGAAACATTACGCATCGCAGATGCGATTCAGTTTTCTCTCGATGAATTGCGCTACGAATATCCTGATGAACTGGTGCCCGACGGGATGACGCCGACGACTTACCTGCGGCAGCTGAGTGTTGAGGGCATGCACCAGCGCTGGCCTGACGGCGCACCACAGAAGGTGCTTACGCTGGTCGAGCATGAACTCGAACTGATTCGTGACCTTCAGTACGAACCTTTTTTCCTGACGGTGTGCGACATCGTGGCTTTCGCCAGGAGTCAGAATATTCTTTGCCAGGGACGAGGTTCGGCAGCGAACTCCGCAGTTTGTTTTTGCCTTGGCATTACGGAGGTCGATCCCGACCGCATGGCGACACTGGTCGAACGTTTTATCTCGAAAGAACGCAACGAGCCGCCTGATATCGATGTCGATTTCGAGCATGAACGCCGTGAAGAGGTGATCCAGTACATTTATCAGAAATATGGCAGGGACAGGGCCGCACTTGCGGCCACCGTGGTGACCTATCGGCCGCGAAGCGCATTACGCGACGTCGGTAAGGCTCTGGGTTTAAGTGGCTTGCAGGTTGACCGGCTTGCCAGGTCGATGCAGTGGTGGGATGGCAGCGAGGTCGACGACAGTCGCGTGCTGGAAGCAGGGCTGGATCCGGAGAGCCCGGTGATCAAACGATTGCTGTATCTCGTCCGTCAACTCTTAAGCTTCCCGCGTCATCTGTCGCAACACGTGGGCGGATTCGTTATCAGCAACGGGCCGTTGTCGGAGTTGGTGCCGGTTGAAAACGCCACGATGGAAGATCGCACGGTCATTCAATGGGAGAAGAATGACCTTGAAGATCTCGGTCTTCTCAAGGTGGATGTGCTGGGACTCGGCATGCTGACGGCCATACGCCGGAGTTTTGACCTGATCAGGGAATACGACGGGCGGGAATATACGCTCGCAACGGTGCCTGCCGAGGACCCGGTCGTCTACGACATGATCTGCGATGGCGACACGATGGGTGTCTTTCAGATCGAATCGCGCGCACAGATGGCAATGCTGCCGCGGCTGAAACCGCGCTGCTATTACGATCTCGTCATCGAAGTCGCGATCATTCGCCCGGGTCCGATACAGGGCGACATGGTGCATCCTTATTTGCGCCGGCGAAATGGCGAGGAAGCGGTCGAGTATCCGAGCGAGGAGGTCAGGGAGGTATTACAGCGCACACTCGGCGTGCCGATTTTTCAGGAACAGGTGATGCAGCTGGCGGTGGTTGCGCCGGCTTCACGCCGGGTGAAGCGGATCGCCTGCGGCGCGCGATGGCAGCCTGGAAACGTCGCGGTGGGCTTGGCCCGTTCGAGGAAAGACTGATACAAGGCATGCGGCAGCGAGGTTACGAGGAAGATTTTGCGCGGCAGATCTTCAAACAGATCCTGGGATTCGGTGAGTATGGCTTCCCGGAATCACATTCAGCCAGTTTTGCCTTACTGGTCTATGTCTCCTGCTGGCTCAAATGCCACACACCGGCTGCCTTTACCTGCGCGCTACTCAATAGCCAGCCCATGGGATTTTACTCGGCATCACAGCTGACGCAGGACCTCCGGCGACACGGCGTCGAGGTACGTGCCGCCGATGTCAACAAAAGCGACTGGGACTCGAGCCTGGAACGTGCGCTTGACGGAAAGCCGGCATTACGTCTTGGGCTGCGCCAGATCAAGGGGCTTGCGGAGGAGGCAGGACGGAAAATTGTCCGGCAACGTGCCGCTGGCCGGTTCGGCAGTATCCAGCAATTACTTGAGCGCACCGGGGTCAATCGCCGCGAACTCGGCGCGCTGGCGGCGGCCGGGGCACTGAAATCAATTGCCGGTCACCGGCACAAAGTACGCTGGACCGTGGCGGGTGTCGAAGAACCCACACCACTCATTCCCTCGATGGATCGCTACGAGGCAGTGCCGATGTTGAAGAAGCCGACGGAAGGGCAGGACATCGTCGCGGACTATCAGAGCCTCGGACTGACGCTCGAACGTCATCCGATGGCGCTTATCCGCACACGCCTTGATGTTCACCGCTATGTGAAGGCCGAATGCCTGAATGAGCTGCAAAGCGGGCGGCCTATCCGTGTGGCAGGTCTCGTGATTACCAAGCAACGCCCCGGTACCGCTAGTGGTGTTACCTTCGTAACACTCGAGGATGAATCAGGATGCACAAACCTCATCGTGTGGAAAAAAATCGCCGAAGAACAGCGGGACGTGTTGTTACATGCACGCCTGATGGGCGTCGAAGGGGAATTACAGAAAGAAGGGAAGGTAATACATGTAATCGCCAGGAAACTGATCGATCACAGTGAATTACTCGGGGAGCTCGCGGTCCGGCAGAGAAATTTTCGTTAGTCAGGTTTCTCGTCGAGATCGACTGCGTAGGTATCTTCGAACGCTTGTTCTTCAACGACCTCTTCCAGCCGTCGCCGGATTTCTTTCTTGCGGGCGGCGTCCTTGTCGTCGGTTGCTTCAATGTCGGCGATTAGTTCTTCGACATTAATTTCGACCGAAACGTCGCCAACGTTATCCGTCAGAATGCCCGTTTCATCGAGGACCACGGTCGTGTTTTCCGAGCTCTCGGTTACCGCCTCAACCTCGTCGTCGTCGATTTCCGTATCTTCAGTCGACTGTTGGTCAATTTCCGTATCGTCAATCGACTGTTTCGGATCACCCGTTTCAATGTTCATTTTCACAAACCTCAGGATTAGAGATCGATGGGGTCAGACTCGACTGACTCCTGATACCTGTCAGCGCAGCGATTTGACGAATCAATCGAGTCTGACCCCATTGATTAATCGTTGTATACCGCGAAATTCCGGGTCGCGCAAGCGCACCATCGACACTTTTTCGATGTGCTCAAAACGGCTTGTTTCAAGGGGTTGCGGCCAGTGCGCTCAGCTGATCAGTGTATTGATTTCGAAGATCGGCAGGAGGATGGCAAGAACGATCATCAGGACAATGGCAGCCATCACAATGACCAGCAATGGTTGCATGATGCCCAGCAAAGTTGCGATCAGACCGTCAACTTCACGTTCCTGATTGGTGGCTGCACGGTGCAGCATTTCCTCCAGCCGGCCGCTCGCCTCGCCACTCGAAATAAGGTGCGTCGTCATCGGCGGAAACAGGCGACTGGCCGCGAGTGAGCGGCTGATCATCGCACCTTCGCGAATTCGCAATGATGCCTCTTCAACGGCCTCACGCATGGGCACGTTGACCACCACCTGGGCCGCAATTCGCAGCGACTCGAGAATTGGCACGCCGCTGCCGGCGAGTATGCTGAGCGTCTGCGTAAATCGAGCTGTGTTTATGCCGCGTGTTAGCTTGCTGACGACTGGGAGTCGTAGCAACAGGTGATGGAATTTTCGTTTCGGCCCCTCTTTTTTCAGAAGCTGGCGAATCCCGTACACGGTCGCGATAATTCCGATGATCAATGCGATCCAGTAGTCGCGAATGAAATCACTGGCGCCAATCATGATCCGGGTCAGGAGCGGCAATTGCTGGTCGTAGTTCTCGAATATGTAGACGACTTTGGGCACTACGTAGGCCAGCATGAAACTGATGATTGCGACTGCGGTGACGACCAGTGCGATCGGATAGATCAGTGCATTTCGAATTTGTTGCTGCAACACCTGGCGCGTTTCCGTAAATTCGGCCAGGCGCTCCAGGACTGCGTCAAGATGTCCCGACTGTTCCCCTGCAGCGACGGTGGCTCGGTACAGCTCGGGAAATGCCTGTGGGAAGTCGGCGAGGCCGTCGGCCAGCGAATGTCCTTCCATGACCCGTGATCGAACGCCAAGCAGGATGCTTTGGGTTCGCGGGTTTTCATTTTGCTGGCTGACGGCAAGCAATGCTTCTTCAAGCGGCAGGCCCGCCTGGGACAATGTTGCAAGTTGCCGGGTCAGGAGCGCCAATTCGCTGGCCGACATGCCGCGCCGTATGGAGAAATTTGACTGCCGGCGTGATTCTTTCTTCGCGACTTCGGTGACACTGACCGGAAGCAATTGCCGCTCGCGAAGCATCTGGCGTACATGCCTGGGCGTATCACCTTCAAGGAGTCCTTTGGACTCCTTGCCACTCTTGTCGAGTGCCACGAATTCAAACGCACCCATTTATTGCCCCGCGTATATTTCCTGATTTATTCACCGGACAGGCCACATCCTCTCGGCACGATCAACAAAGTGGATTATACCTGCCCGAGGTGAAGATCGAGTTAGTCTGCTCGGGTGACGCGCAGAACTTCCTCCAGCGTCGTGTGTCCGGTAAGTACCCGGCGGCGGCCATCGTCACGAATGCTCGGCGTCAGGGTGCGGGCATATTTTTCGAGTTTCTGTTCACTGACTCCGTCGTGGATCATCGTGCGCATTTTGTCGTCAATGCAGATCAATTCGTAAATACCAGTACGGCCATGGAAGCCGCCACTTTCGTTCTCGCCGGGCTGGTACAGAGTCGGTGGATCGGAAGGGTCACATTTCAATGTCTGGCACTCGTAGTCCCGGGCCGGGTAGGCGACCTTGGTATCGTCGTCCAGGACACGTATCAAACGTTGCGCAAGTACGCCAATCAGGCTCGACGACAGGAGAAAGGGTTCGATACCCATATCGCGTAGCCGGGTGATAGCGCCGGTCGCAGTGTTGGTATGCAAGGTGGACAAAACCAGGTGACCGGTAAGGCTCGCCTGGACCGCGATTCGAGCGGTTTCGAGATCACGGATTTCGCCGACCATCACGACGTCAGGATCCTGGCGCAGGATCGCCCGCAGCCCTCGCGCGAAAGTCATGTCCACCTTGTTGTTGACCTGGGACTGCCCGATGCCGTCGATAAAATATTCAATCGGGTCTTCGACCGTCATGATATTGCGGCTGTTGTCATTGATACGCGCCAGCGCAGCATAGAGCGTGGTCGTCTTGCCCGAACCGGTCGGTCCTGTCACGAGAATAATACCGTGCGGTTTATGAATCAGCTCATCCATCAGTGCCTGCGACTTATCGTCCATGCCGAGTGCAGTCAGGTCGAGGCGTCCCGCCTGCTTATCCAGCAATCGCAAGACGACGCGCTCGCCATGACCTGATGGCATTGTCGATACGCGGACATCGACGGCCCGTCCGGCGATCTTCAACGAAATTCGGCCGTCCTGTGGCAGCCGCTTCTCGGCGATATCGAGTCTTGGACATGACCTTGATTCGCGACACGACGAGTGGCGCCAGTGCACGCCTGGTCTCCAGCACTTCCTGCAGCACGCCATCAATCCGAAAGCGCACACCAAGACGATTTTCGTAAGGCTCGATGTGTACGTCGGACGCATTTTCCTTGATGGCTTCGGTCAGGACCGCATTAATGAATCGAATAATCGGCGCGTCGTCGTCGCTTTCGAGGAGGTCTGACGGTTCAGGAAGTTCCTGCGCGACCTGCAGCAGATCGGTGTGTTCGTCCAGATCGCCGACCATTTGCATAGCCATGTGGCTACCCTGCTCATAGGTTTGTTGCAGTATGCCGTCAAAGGCTTCCGGCGTGACGCGCGTCAGTCGCAGCGGTATGCCGGCGAAGCGGCGCGTTTCTGCCAGGCTTAATGGTGAGGTGCCGGTACGGTAGACAGTGTCAGCGACGCCCTCGTCAATATCCCGGATGAGCACGCCATGCCGCTTGGCGAAAGAAAACGGCAACGCCCTGGCAACAGGTTTTTCTGCGTCAGCAGGTTCGGATTCCGTTACAGAATCTACTTCCAGCACGATTTCGGTGTGACTCTCCATCTTCCGATTATCGTATCACCCGATTATTCGTCTGACTCCGGCTGCGTACCTGATTTTTCAGGTGCGGCTGTTTCATAAGACTCTAGTGGCGGCAGCATTGGGCGCTCCTCGGGCCGCAGCAATCCGAAGCTGCTGCCTTGGCTCTGCACGTCGCGAATCATATTGTATTTGGCGCCTGTCTCGAACGCAGTCTGGACACTATTTCCGCAAAATTTTCGCCCGTATGAACATCATCAGGTTGGTCTTCACGGAATCGACTTTCTGGGTGCGGAACAGGGCGCCAAGAACCGGGATACTTCCCAGGAACGGTACGCGCTGATTACTTTCACGCAATACATCTTCGAGCAGGCCGCCGAGCACCAGGATCTCGCCATCCTCGACGATGACCGTGGTTTCGATAATGCGCTCGTTCGTAATCAGATCGACGGCCTCGGCGGATGCCGCAATGCTGGAGATTTCCTGGGAGATTTTCAGGAGCAGTGAGCTGCCGCCCTCATTGATCTGCGGCGTAATGACAAGCTTGACACCCACCTGTTCCCGTTGAATGGTCTGAAATGGATTTATCGCGCCGCCTGCGCTGCCGGTATTCGAAAACGACCCGGTGACGAACGGCACTTCCTGGCCGACGTTGAGGCTGGCTTCTTCGTTGTCCGTCGTTACTAAGCTCGGTGTGGAAATGATGTTGGTGTCGGCATCACCCTGCAATGCTGTCAGAATAGCCGCGAAACTGACACCGTCGTCGCTCAGCCGGCCGAGTCCGAAGGTTAGTCCGTCACCAATCAGGCTGCCTGCATCAGCTGCACCGGAATCACCGCTACCAATTGCGCCGGCAAGTTGCACCACGCCCGCTCCGGCGCTCGGGAAATTGGTCAACGCGACAGGGCTATTACTGCCGTATCCACTAACAGCCCAGGTCACGCCAATTTCGGAGGTTTTGTCGGCAAGCACTTCGACGATGATCGCTTCGACCAGCACCTGCGCCCGCCGAATATCGAGTTTGTCGACGATGCTCATCAGTGAGCGCATCATCTTCGGCGGCGCATTAACCACGATTGCATTGGTCTGGGAATCTGCCCACACGCTTCCCCCGGCGCCGGGAGGAGGCCGACGGTGCTGCACCTTCAGCGGCTGCCTGCTGCGTGATGTGTTGCTGCAGTTTGGTCGATAACTCTTCGGCGTCGGCATACCGAAGATAGCGGACTTGTGTATCGCCGCCATCTTCCAATGGTGTATCCAGGTGTGCAATCAATACGCGCAATCTCAGTCGCTCGCTCTTGTCGCCGCCGATCAAAACACTGTTGGTCCTGGAATCTGCCACGAGAGTGGTGGTGACCGGCAAGCCGTCCGAACGAGGTGCCTGCGTCAGCGCGGTCAACACCCGCACGATTTCGGTGGCCGATGCGTGCGACAACGGCACAACTTCGATGTCTTCGTCATTCGACTGATCAATTCGCCGGATGATGCGCACCATGCGTTCAACATTCATGGCACGATCGGAGATGATGAGCATGTTTGAGCCGGGATGGGCAGCGAGGTGCCCATACTGCGGAATCAGGGGCCTGAGGATCGGTACCAGTTGAGCCGCACCGATATTCTGCACCTGGATAACCTGGGTCACAATGTCGTCCGCAGCGGCATCGTCGGTGCTCAGGTATCCAGGGTACTGGCGTGCGCTGGCATTGGGGAGAATCTTGGTAATGTCACCGGTCTCCATCGCGATAAAACCATATACCTCCAGGATCGACAGAAATGCTTCATAGAACGCGTCAGGGGACATTGGCGTCGAGGACAACATTGTCACGTTGCCATTGACACGCGGATCGATGATGAAGTTTCGCCCGGTCACCTCACCGACGGCCTCGATAATCTGCCGAATGTCCGCTTCCTTGTAATTGGGCGTGATCGTAATTTCCTGCGCCACTTGCGCCTGTCCGGGCAACGCCAGAGTCAGGAACAGGATCATCGCCAGGATTACACGAAGTGTGTTGTGCGAATGCGAATTGGGCACTGTATTCAGTTCCTTCATCTGTTTTCGTCGAGGTTCAGCTGGCTGGTCCTCAACACGAGAACCTGCGGCTGGCCATTGCGCTCAACGGTGACGGATACCTGCTCCGCGTTGCCGAGGCTTTGAAAAATTTGTGTTGCCTGTTGCGGGTTGGTCAAAGCCGCACCGTCAATATCCTTGATGAGGTCACCCGGTCGCAGCCCGAGCGCTGCGAACTGCTTGCGATCGCGGCCCGGATAAACACGATATCCCTGCATCTGGCCGGATACGTAGTAAGGCGTCGGCCGGATGACGTCAGCCAGTTTAGTGACGTTTCGAGTGACAACATTCTGAATGCTTCGCGGGTTCGCGGCGGTGCGTCTGACAGTGGTCGCATTGCGACGAACTTGCCCTGTTGCCTTGGGAAAATCCTTCGGCAGCTTCAGGACTTCGAGCGTTCCGCCGCGATTCAGGACAACTCTGTCTGCGTACACAGCGTGTAAGGTTGCACCCGCCGTGACGGTGTCACCGATAAAGTAGATTTTTTCCTCATCGCGGTTGTCAGCAATTATTGCAATCGAGGATTCCTGGTGGGTGTTTGGCATGGTGCCCTTTAGCAGCAGGCTAAGCCGCGTTTCAGCCAGGTTTTCATAGGTCTGCCGTGGCGCCTCGACGACGATCCCGGCATTTGCCTCGCCGAAAATGTGGGCAGTGGCGATCGACTGAACGTCGACCTGGCCAGCTAGCTGAGCGGCGGGTATGCCGAACTGACTCGGCGGGACAATAATCTCGTCTCCCGCGGAAGATCCGGGCATCAGGAGCCAGATGATGCGCGCAAGTTGCGAAGCGATCGCCACGACCAGCGCCAGCGCGACCCACCTGGGTAACAGCTGATTGACCGCCGCGAGCGTGCGCTCGCCGTCTAAGCTACTGAAATCAGACCATTTTGCTGCGGTAGTCATGTCCGGCTTGGAGCCAATTATTCCCTGGCCAAAGGCCTCAGGTTCACCGTGTACCTAGCTATAAACGCTGCAACGTGATGATAAGGTCTCAAACACCCTACAAACAAGCCCACAACGGCAAAAAACCCTATATACAGCAACTATATACCTCTTATTCCTAATTCCTTTTTTAATTATGACTGCCGGAGAATCTGTCGACGAGGTGAAAATTATGCGACTCAGGCTTGGAGAACCGTCCGCAGGCTCCATATATAATGGCCTTTGGCGCCAGCAAGCGGCGCTTCGGAACCACAGGCGCAGACGCAGCCATTGAATGAAACCAGGGCTATGACCGAACAAAATACATCCGATTCAATGCCTGATGGCGTCGATCTCGCCGTTGAAGAAGCTGCGCCCAAGCTCAAGCGACCTTCATTATATCGCGTTGTCCTGATTAATGATGACTTTACGCCGATGGAGTTCGTGGTTGAGATACTGGAATCAGTGTTTGCTATGGAACGCAACAGAGCGACCCGGGTCATGCTGGAAGTCCACACCAAAGGAAAGGGAATTTGCGGTGTTTTCACCTATGAGATCGCGGAAACCAAGGTTGCACAGGTAATGGGTGTCGCACAGCAACAACAACACCCATTGTTGTGTACGATGGAAGAGTCGTAGAAATTACAGAGTGGAGTTTCAGGTAATTAGAAGATGCTGAGCAGCGAATTGGAATTCTGCCTTAACGAGGCATTTCAGAGCGCGCGTGAGCGCCGCCATGAATTCATGACGGTCGAGCACCTGCTGCTTGCATTGCTCGACATTCCGAAAGTCTACGAAATTTTGAAATCCTGCAATTCAAATGTTGGCGAGTTGCGTCGCCAGTTGACCGAATTTATCGATGAGGCAACACCGCTCATGCCGCTCGAGGAGGAGACCGAGGTGCAACCGACACTCGGGTTTCAGCGTGTGTTGCAGCGAGCCGTTTTCCATGTGCAATCGAGCGGCAAGAAAGAAGTTACCGGCAGTAACGTGCTGGTTGCCATATTCAGTGAGAAACAGTCGCAGGCCGTCTATTTTCTCGGTTTGCAAGACGTTACCCGGCTCGACGTTGTCAACTACATTTCCCACGGCATGCTACAGCTGCCGGGCGAGACCAATGATGACGAACAGGATGTCTCACTGAATCCCGAGTCCGAAAGCGATTCAAGCGCGCTCGACAAATACGCGACCAATCTGAATCAGCGGGCGATCGAGGGCAAGATCGACCCATTGATCGGCAGGGAAATCGAGATTGAGAGAACGGTGCAAATCCTCTGCCGACGGCGCAAGAACAATCCCCTGTATGTCGGTGATGCCGGTGTTGGCAAGACGGCGCTGGCGGAAGGACTTGCCAGGATGATCGTCGAGGAGCGCGTGCCTGAGGTGCTGCGCGATGCCACCATCTTTGCGCTCGATATGGGCAGCTTGATTGCCGGCACGAAATATCGTGGCGACTTTGAAAAGCGCCTCAAGGCGGTCATCAAGGAAATCCACGAAGATCCTGGCGCAATTCTTTTTATTGATGAAATTCATACAGTTATAGGCGCTGGAGCAGCATCCGGTGGGGTCATGGACGCGTCGAACCTGATTAAGCCGGTGCTTGCCAATGGTGAGATTCGCTGTATCGGCTCGACCACCTACGGCGAATATCGCGGCGTCTTCGAGAAAGACCACGCGCTTGCTCGCCGCTTCCAGAAAATCGATGTACCGGAACCCAGTATCGAGGAAACTATCGCGATTCTGCATGGATTAAAGACGCGGTTTGAGGAGCACCACGGTATTCGGTATGACGCCGACGCACTCGAGGCGGCGGCGGAACTGGCTGCGAAACACATAAACGATCGGCGGCTTCCGGACAAGGCGATCGATGTGATCGATGAGGCCGGCGCCAATCTGCGTCTAAAGCCAGAATCTGAGCGCGAAGATCGTGTCACGGTGACGATGGTCGAAAATATTGTCGCCAACATGGCCCGTATTCCGCCGAAGAGCGTATCCGCGTCAGACAGAGATGTCCTGCGGACGCTGGAGCGCGATTTGAAGCTGACGATCTTCGGTCAGGACAAGGCCATCGAGGCGCTCAGCGCTGCAATCAAGATGGGTCGCTCGGGATTGAACGAAGACGGCAAACCGATCGGGTCGTTCCTTTTTGCCGGTCCGACGGGCGTTGGCAAAACCGAAGTAACCCGGCAACTCGCCATGGTGATGGGGGTCGAGTTGATTCGTTTCGACATGTCCGAATATATGGAAAGACACACGGTATCCAGACTGATCGGCGCACCGCCGGGATATGTTGGTTTTGATCAGGGAGGATTGTTGACCGAAGCTGTGACCAAGAATCCACATGCGGTAGTGCTGCTCGATGAAATCGAAAAAGCGCACCCCGAGGTTTTCAATTTGCTGCTGCAGGTAATGGACCACGGAACCCTGACCGACAACAACGGCCGTAAAGCGGATTTTCGCAATATCGTTATCGTGATGACGACCAATGCCGGTGCCCGGGAGATGAGCCGGGCATCGATCGGATTTACGCAACAGGATCACAGCAGCGATGCGATGGCGATTATCAAGAAATCATTCTCGCCGGAGTTTCGAAATCGCATCGCTGCTGTGATCCTGCTGCGTGATTCGTTTCGACATGTCCGAATATATGGAAAGACACACGGTATCCAGACTGATCGGCGCGCCGCCAGGATATGTTGGTTTTGATCAGGGAGGATTGTTGACCGAAGCTGTGACCAAGAATCCACATGCGGTAGTGCTGCTCGATGAAATCGAAAAAGCGCACCCCGAGGTTTTCAATTTGCTGCTGCAGGTAATGGACCATGGAACCCTGACCGACAACAACGGCCGTAAAGCGGATTTTCGCAATATCGTCATCGTGATGACGACCAATGCCGGCGCCCGGGAGATGAGTCGGGCATCAATCGGATTTACGCAGCAGGATCACAGCAGCGATGCGATGGCGATTATCAAGAAATCATTCTCGCCGGAGTTTCGAAATCGCATCGACGCAATCATTCAATTCGCATCACTCGATGCGCGCTCGGTCGCACGCGTCGTCGACAAACTTGTCGTGGAACTCGAAGCCAAGCTTGGCTCGAATAATGTCACGCTTGAACTGGACGATGCTGCCCGCAACTGGATTGCGGAAAGAGGCTACGATCCCAAGATGGGCGCAAGGCCGATGGCGCGAATTATCCAGGAATATATCAAGCGCCCGCTGGCTGAGGAACTGCTTTTCGGCAGTCTTGCTGATGGTGGTCACGTACGCATCGGCGTCGGCGCCGATGGAAATCTTGAGTTGAATCCGGAACCGGCGCGCAAGGAACTCGCACACCTGCCGAAAGAATAATTGGAATCGCCCGCTGGGGCGGGCTCCTACGACGATTGTAGGAGCCCTTCCTA
>PVMK01135827.1_pt1 | contig 15181 bp, 23 predicted proteins | sample 1853481 | NCBI WGS metagenome assembly PVMK01 (sample SAMN08533507, study PRJNA380276) | Marine sediment metagenome, whole genome shotgun sequencing project.
CGGAATTTTAACTCTGGTAATATTCGGTTTTGATTTGGATAATGCGCCGATAAACAGTTTGCGGCTGATGACTATGGCTGGACAGATTTTATTTATTTTACTACCGGCACTACTTTTTGCAAAATGGGTTTACGGCGATGTATCCGATGTTATCTCCATTAAGATGCCGCAATGGATTGAGTTAATATTATTTTCGGTTGGCATTATTATTCTTATCCCATTGCTGCAGAGTTACCTTTACATTCAAAATTATTTTATTGAACAGCTTGCTGCAAAATCGGGGATGGTTAATTCCGTAAAATCTTTTCTTTCGATTCGCTGAACGAATTGGTTGAAAAAACTTACGGAAACATGCTTAAAGCAGATTCTGTTCCGGAAATGTTTCTTGTAATATTAATTATAGCAGTTGTTCCCGCAATATCCGAAGAGGTTATGTTCAGGGGTTATATACAAAAAAGTTTTGAGTTTAAAATTAAACCGTTATGGGCCGCTCTTATCACGGCAATTTTCTTTGGTCTTTATCATTTTAATCCCTACGGGTTACTTCCGTTAATTGCTCTGGGTTTTTATTTCGGTTTTGCGGCGTATATCAGCAAATCCCTAATTGTTCCAATGTTCCTTCATTTCCTTAATAATTTTGGAGCAATAATGCTCTACTATATTATTGGTGATGATGAACTTATTAGCACAACTGTAACGGATTCTGCAGGGTTGGAATCAAGTATAACTCTCTTCTTCATACTTAGCTTCTTATTTACTATTATTATTTTTGCAATTAAAAAATACTATTCAAAAATCAAAATTATTTAGGAGACGATAATGCCTGTTTGTCCAAATTGTAATTACGAATATGTTGAAGGAATTGCAATATGTCCTGATTGCAACTCACCATTGGTTGAAGAAAATGAGTCTTCAGAAGTTTGAGGAATTAAGTGAAGCAGATTGGGTTTTGGTTTACACTTCCGGTGATGAATTGGAAATAGGAATGCTTAAGGGATTATTAGAGAGTGCTGGTCTTAAAGTAAATGTTTCTATCTCAGAAAGATCATATTTTACCTGTGCCGGGAGATCTGTCGGTTGTAAAATTGCTTGTCCGGAAGAACGATGTAAAATCTGCACTCACTTATATTCAGGACGTTAAAAACAGAGAAAGTGAATCTTCGGACGAGTAATGTCTATAAGCAACACAGCCACAAGAATTATTGTATCGGTAATTGCAATACCCGCCATTGTATTGGCTTGTTATTTTGGTGAATATTATTTCTTCGCTTTTGTTTTAGGAATTGGAATACTATCGTATTACGAGTTTTGGTTGTTTGTAAAGAACAAAGATATAAATGCTAATCTCATTATTGGTATAATTTCGGTTGGAATGATAATCACAAATTCGTACAAAAGTTTTATAGCTTATTATCCTTTGTTGATAACCATATTGCTCGCATTAACAATTATCGAGCTATTTCGCAATAAAAATTCTGCAATAATAAACCTTGGTACAACCTTACTCGGGCATTTTATACTTCGGTTTGTTTGCTTCCGCACTTTTATCCATAAGAGAGATGTATCAGGTTGATTACACACAAGGGCGGATTGTAATTATTTCGATATTTGCTTCAATTTGGATTTGCGATTCAGCAGCATTTTTTGGCGGGACAGCGCTTGGTAAACATAAATTGTTTCCGCGCGTAAGCCCTAATAAAAGCTGGGAAGGGGCAATATTTGGGCTTTTATTTGCCGTCATAGCTATGGTAATTTCAAAGGCTATATTTTTAGATTTTTTATCCTGGTTTGATGTTATAACGATAGGATTAATTGTAGGAATAATTGGACAAATTGGTGATTTGATAGAATCATTATTTAAACGTGATGCCGGTGTTAAAGACTCATCTGGCTTAATCCCCTGGTCACGGTGGAATATTTGATCGCTTCGATTCACTTCTTTACACGGCGCCCGCTGTTCTTCTTTACATAAAATATTTAAGTTAATTATTAATTCAACACAGCTTTGAAAAACAAAAATAAAGTAAATGTTATTACCCTTGGCTGCTCCAAAAACACAGTTGATTCAGAACGATTGATGAGACAAATTCAACTGAACAAAATAGCTATAACTAAACAGCCGGAAGAAGCCGATACGGTAATAATAAATACCTGCGGTTTTATTGAAGCTGCGAAAGAAGAATCGGTTAATACAATATTAAATGCTGTTGCTTTAAAAAACGAAGGCAAACTGAAAAAAGTAATTGTTGCCGGATGTTTATCTGAGAGATATAAAGAGGATTTAATTAAGGATATTCCAGAGGTTGATATTTACTTCGGGACCGAAAATTATGAAGGGAATTATTAATGAATTAGGCGGCACGTTAAAATATAATTTACTTGGCGAGCGGCTTCTTTCAGCACCATCGCATACGGCGTATCTAAAAATATCCGAAGGGTGTGATCATCCATGTTCTTTCTGTGCAATTCCAATAATGAGGGGCAAGCATAAATCAAAACCTATTGATGATTTAATAAAAGAAGCAGAATTCTTAGCAGCTAATAATACAAAGGAACTTATTCTATTGCGCAGGATACCACCGATTACGGAAAAGATCTTCCAGGGGAGAAAAACCTTCCGCACTTACTTAGAGAGTTAAGCAAAATAGATGAAATTGAATGGATTAGAATTATGTATGCCTATCCGTCAAGGTTTCAGACCGATCTTATAGAAGAGATTGCAATTAATCAAAAAATTTGTAATTATATAGATATACCTCTTCAGCATATTTCCGATAATGTACTTCGTTCTATGAGACGAGGTGTAACAGGCAGCCAAACGAGAAAATTATTGAAAGAGTTAAGAACAAGAATTCCCGGTGTTACTTTGAGAACAACGTTTATTGTTGGTTATCCTAACGAAACGGAAAAAGAATTTGAAGAGTTATGCGAATTTGTAAGGGAAATACAGTTCGATAGAATAGGAACTTTTACATTTTCTGTTGAAGAGAATACGTCCAGCTTTATTTTAGGCGATCCGGTTGCAAAAAATGTGAAAGAAAAAAGAAAAGATATTTTAATGGAAATCCAGAAGGAAATTTCTCATAAAAATAATTCAAAGTTTGTAGGAAAAAAACTCAAAGTATTGGTTGAAGCTTTGGAAGGAGATTTCTATATTGGTCGATCATATAGAGACGCACCTGAAGTTGACGGGGAAGTGTTAATTGATCAAAGAGATAATAAATTAATTATCGGCGATTTTTATGATGTGGATGTTTATGATTATAATGAATATGATTTGTTCGCCGAAGTAATGAAAAATTAAGAGGTAAGTAAAATGAAAACTATAAAGCTTTTTCTGGTATTTCTTTTTTCCACAGGTTTTATATATTCTCAACCGGAAAATCCTACTTTATATGTACAAACCGGGGCTAAGTATTTCCAGGATTTTTTAAATTTTATGGATGATAATAACCAATCAAGAGTAGATGTTTTTATACAGGTTCCATTTGCCGCAGTTCAATTTGAGCGGACTTCCAAAGGTTTTGAAGGGGGATATTCTGTTACTGTTTCAATTTATATGGAAGATGGTGAGACCTTATATTTCAGAAAAATTATGGAATGAAAAAATTAGTGTCAAATCGTTCGGGCAATCTTCTGCAAAAGAAAATTTTAATTTGAGCTATCGTTCATTTAAGCTTACACCGGGCAAGTATTTTATCAAAACAACTGTTACTGATAGAGATTCAAGAAAAGAATATTTCTCTAACAATTACTACAATATAAAGGACTTTTCAATAAAGCCATCAATTAGCGATATAATGTTAATTGCACAAATGACAAATGTTGAGGGCAATAATAAAATAATTCCGAATGTTTCCCGTAACGTATCGGAGAATAAAGATGAGATCAATATCTTTTTTGAAATTTATTCCGATTCTTCAACTGATTATAACATTGATTATTTAGTAACAAATAAAGACAATAAAATTTTGTATGAGCATTCCGGCAAACAATCTGTCACCGAAGCAAAACTCAGATTTTCTACACCATTTCAGATTCAACTTTATTTGAGTCTTGGTAATTATATTCTTACAGTTCGGTTAAAGACGATAGTAGCGATAATATTCTTGCTTCATCTTCCAAAACATTTTTTTCACGTTGGGTTGGTTTACCTGCTACAGTAGCTAATATTGATGAAGCAATTGAGCAGCTTATATATATTGCAAATCCGGATGAGATTGATTATATGGAAGATGGTAAAGACGAAGAGGAAAAATCAAAAAGATTTTTAGATATTGGAAGAGCAAAGATCCGTCACCGGGCAATGTTGAAAATGAAGTCTTCCAGGAATATTTCGGAAGAGTTAATTTTGCTAACGAACAGTTTTCACATTACAGAGAAGGATGGGCAGACCGATAGAGGTATGGTGTTTATTATTCTTGGTCCACCGAATAATGTAGACAGGCATCCATTTGAGTATGATTCAAAACCGTATGAAGTATGGCAATACTATGAGGTAAACAGAAGTTTTAAATTTTTAGATGAAACCGGTTTTGGTGATTATCGATTAATTACTCCAATGTATGGAGACCTTTTCCGTTACAGGTATTAATTACCTTGTCATACCAAATTTGATTGGTAGCTGAAGTTACGTAAAATCGTAAAAACTGCATGTCATGCTCGCGATAGCGGGCATCTCCTATGCAAAAATAAAAGAATAAACGGATTCCCACTCCTGCCTGCCCTAAGGCAAGGTTCATGGGAATGACAAATAGGGATTTTTTTCTGTTATAGGTGTTATTGCCTAACTTTAGTATATCATTAAGCTTGCTGATAATTCCGCAAGCTTTATTATTTTTAAACTATGATTTTAACTGTAACTATTAATCCGCTTTTAGAACAGCGCTTTACTTTTAATAAGGTGTCTCCGCTAATTCAAAACAGAAACGGAAAGCTGCAACTTGCTGCAGGTGGAAAGGGTATTAATGTAAACAGGCAATTGAATATTTTGAATGTTCACAACATTGCACTAACCTTTGCCGGCGGTACTTACGGTAAGCTTTTCAGAGAATCGATTAAGAATGATGGAATAGATTTTTCCCTAATTAACACACACACCGAAACAAGAATTTGTAGTGTTATTATTGACTCAAACAGAAAAAAGCATCTCATATTATTTCAGTGAGAATCAAAACAAATAACAAAAGATGAAACCGATAAGTTTATTCTTAAGATGGAAAAGATGATACAGAATTGTGAGATAGTTATTTTCTCAGGCAGTTCTCCCTGCGAAGAAGCTGATAAAATCTTTCCTGCCGGAATTGAGATGGCAAATAAGTATGATAAAATTTCCATCTGCGATACTTACGGCAGCCATCTCGAAAATTGTTATTCGGCATCACCAAGGATAGTGCACAACAACATCGAGGAAGTAGTTAATTCGCTTCAACTTAAACTTGAATGATGAAAAGGATAAATTAGTTTTTTTAGATTATCTCTACAGCAAAGGAATTAAACAGGTTTATTTAACCGATGGCGATAAAAAATTTACGCTTCTAATTTTGACTTTCATTATAAAGTAAGAGTGCCTAACATTAAGAGTGTCGATTCTACGGGAAGCGGAGATGCGTTTGTTGCTGGCATTGCTTATGGATGGCATAAGAAATTGGTGTTCAATGAACAGATTAAATTTGCAGCGGCACTCGGCACCGCAAATGCACAAATGTTTGATGTTTGCAATGTTCCCGGTGGATGAAGCTCGCAAGTTTGTGGAATCGATTGAAGTGCATCCGATTGGTAAAAAAATAAAAATAATTGATGATACACCGGATTAAATATTTCCTTTTACTTTTAACTTATCCTTTCCTTCTGCTGCCGCAGGTAGTCGATAACTTTGAAATTACCGGCAACAATAACTTCAAGGATAATGAAATAATAGGATGGGCTCAGGTTGGGAAAAGGAACAGATTATATAAAGGAATACTCGATACGATTAAATCCCGTGTGGCATTAAGCCTTAGTTTGAAAGGATATTTTAATCCTTCCTTTGATGGAACGTCGATGGAATTTTCCGAAGACTCGCAGAAGGTAAATATCAAACTTGTTGCATACGAAGGCACACCAACCTTTATAAACAAAGTTATTTTTACAAGTAACGATTCACTCCGTCTTCAATCTTTCCTTCCTGTATTTAACTTTTTACAAGGACAGGTTTTTAATAAAAATGAGTTGGAGGAATATATTAACGATGCTTTAACAAAGCTTGAAAACGATGGACATCCCTTTGCTGTTTTTACTATCACGTCGGTTTACTTTTACTACGATTCAACTGATGAAAATAATTATGCAGATTTATACTTGAATCTTGATACGGGAATTAAAAGTAAGATTGAAAAAATTGAAGTTAAGGGGAAATGAATCCACACGCGATTACGTGGTTATACGTGAATTAAGAATTGAGCCAGGGTGAACAATATTCGCAGGACAAAATTGAAGAACTACCGAGGCGGTTGAATCGTCTCCGTTTTTTTGAGCCGGTAACAACTCCACAGTTTTATGTGGACTCTGATGACAACGGTGTGTTACTAATTACAGTAAAGGAAAGGCAAACAAATAATTTTGATGGAATTATCGGTTACGTTCCTCCAGCCAATGAAAGCGAATCGGGTTTTATTACGGGAATTGTAGATGTTTCTTTACGCAATCTGTTCGGTACCGGCAGGGCTGCTGCGGTTCGATGGAGAAAGTTTGACAGGAACTCACAAGAACTTGAACTGAGATATCTTGAACCATGGTTGTTCGGATTTCCTTTAAATCTTAATGTAGATTTTTTCCAAAGACAGCAGGATACAATTTTTGTTCAAAGAACTATTTCGGGTGGATTGGAATATCTTGCAACGGAAGATGTTTCCGCTGCAGTGTTTGTCTCATCGGAATCTACAATCCCAACTCTTTCCGAAGAACCAGTATTTACAGTGTATAACTCTACTTCGTTAACAACGGGAGTAAATTTGACAATAGATACAAGCGATGACCCCTTTGCACCTACTGGCGGGGATTTTCTTCAGTAACTCTTATATGTTCAGCAGGAAGAATATTAACGGACCCTCCCTGAATTTATTACACCTGATACTGAAACCGAAATAAACCTGCAGCGCTTCGAGGCAACACTCGCACTATTCTATGAATTATTTAGCAGACAGGTAATCGCATTTGATATTAACGGAAGAGAATTACGCGGACCATTTTTTGAGGAAAGCGATCTATACCGTTTAGGCGGTACAAATACTTTAAGAGGGTTACAGGGAAGACCAATTCCTTGGAAACAGAATATACTGGTCGAATCTTGAATACAGGTTCTTCCTCTCGCGAAGAACTTTTGCATTCCTGTTTTTTGATACGGGGTATTTTTTAAGAAGTGCTGATGAAGAGAGAAATATTATTGAGCAGGAAGAATTTAAAATTGGTTACGGACTTGGCATCAATTTAGAAACAGCAATCGGTGTTCTCGGGTGTGAGTTTCGCTCTAGCTAAAGGCGACTCTTTCAGCGATGGCTTAATTCATTTTGGGATAATAAATGAATTTTAGCTTTTAATCACTATTAGCTTTCCTTTAATCTTAATTTTGATTAATATCACAAAAAATTAACTATATTGTTTGTATGTTCAATAAAGAAAGATAAACTGATTAATAATAAATTGTTCGGTGATAGATATGAACTTAGATAACGCTGCTAAAACTACGATAGAATCCTGTGAAAAACTGCATCTCTGCGACACAGTTAAACAATTTCCATTTAAATCTACATTAAGTCTTGAGTATTTAATAGACTTTTGGAAAGAAGAGGCAAATCATCCCAATTCATTAAGATCTGACCGCGCTAAAAATTTATTGGAACAATTAAACAGCGCTTCTGAACTGACTAAACCAATTACTGATTTAAGTATTCTGAAAAACCATACTGATTTATTAGATCAGCTAATGACTGCAATTTACGCGCCTTCGAGATGGGAAACCCAGATAAGTACTAGTAATGCACCTTTTCAATTTCAATCATTCTATTCTTCTCCCACTTTTTAATAAAATATTTGGAATTGATAATGAAGGCAAATTTGTAAATGCTGAGTTTAATGAGCGGGAAATGCTGGCTAATAAAATACTCTCAGCATACCTGATGATACTTGAAAAATTTTATGGTAAAAAGTTTAAAATTGATAATCATTATTTAATTGGTGTCAGGAATGAATCCTTTAAAAGTTACTTTAAGATTGAGATAGATCCGGCTTTTGTAAATATTAAGGCTATCGGGAATCCACCAAAGTTGGGAGAGGAAGAAATAAATTATATTCTTGAAGATGTGACTAATCTGGATAGATGGCGGCAAACTATCCCTTCGGATAGTTTTGAATTTGAAGGTTTCGTTACAATCTCTGCAACGAATGTTACACATCAGGAAACTTTGTCCCAGCTTAAATATGATCTTTTGGAACGCACATCTATAATTTCGATGGATAAGTTCTTAGAACTGCAGCAAAAACTTAGAACTTTACTTCAACTGCCCGAAATCAAATTGGGACTGGCAGCTTTCAGTGGTGAATGGAAGATGATGTTTAATTATGGTAATAAGATCGGAATGAGTTTTATAATGAGTGAAAATATCAAGGCGTCATGTAAAAACATAAAGGATTCTATTTATGGCGATGCTTTCAGAGGAAAAGACACCAATTATTATTGAAGACTTGACAAAGCTGGATAATAAAACCATAGTTGAAGAAGAGATAATAAAACAGGGAATATTGAATATTATCATAGCTCCTCTGTATTACCAGGAAGAGCTTGTTGGAATATTAGAGCTTGGTTCACCAAATAAGAGTGAGCTTAATTCGCTGGTTATAAATAAATTAAAAGAAGTATTATCACTCTTCTCCATTGCGTTGAAACGAAATATTGAAGAACATCAAAATAAGATTCAAGCTGTAATTAAAGAAGAATGTACAGCTATTCATCCGATAGTCGAATGGCGATTCAATCAAGCAGCTTTTAATCTACTGCAGCAGCCGTGAAAATGATCCCAGCGCAACAATGGAACAAATAAGTTTTGATAATTTATATCCGTTATATGGTTTATCTGATATTCGGGATTCATCTGTACATAGAAATAATGCTATTCAGTCCGATTTAATTGGTCATTTAGATATGGTGAGAAATATCCTGACGGCTGCTCATAAAATAAAACAACTTCCCGTAATTGATGAATTAAATTACAGAACAGAATATCATATTAACTCTCTTGCGCAAGGATTAAGTTCAGGTAATGAAGTTAGTATAACAAACTTTCTTAAGAATGAGATAGATTCTGTTTTTGAGCATATTAAAAGTTACGATCCGGAACTTGAAAATAGAATATCCGATTACTATAATTTGCTTGATGGTCAAATGAAATTATTCTATAATAAAAGAAAAGATTACGAAGAGAGCGTAACAAAAATAAATGATATGATTGGTGCCTACCTGGATAACGCCCAGGAAGAAGCGCAGCAAATGTTTCCACACTACTTCGAAAAATATAAGACTGATGGAGTTGAACATAACATCTATTTAGGTCAGTCACTTGTAAATGATAGAGAATATCATCCAATATATTTGAGAAACCTGCGTTTATGGCAGTTGATCGTTCTGTGTGAAGTGGCATTAAGATCTGAACGTTTAAGACCTGAATTGAAAATGGATCTTGAAACAACACATCTGATTCTTATTCAAAATAACCAGTTATCAATCAGGTTCCGGTATGATGAAAAGAAATTTGATGTTGACGGAACTTACAACCTCCGCTACGAGATTATGAAAAAAAGAATCGATAAGGCGATCATAAAAAAATCAAAAGAGCGGTTAACAATGCCTGGAAAAATTGCAATCGTATATTCGCAAAGCTCTGAAGCGATGGAATACAAAAGATATTTTGAATATTTAAAAAGTAAAGGATATATTACCGGTGAAGTTGAAGAGCTTGAGCTGGAAAATCTGCAGGGTGTTCAGGGATTAAAAGCTCTTCGAATAAAAATCAATATTAATTCAACAATTGAATCGGGAAAAAGTATTAAATCTGAAGTTGAAAACGCTGTAAAGACATTTACCAGAATTAATGAATTAAAAAATAAATGGCAATAAATAAAAGTTATACGAATAATGAAATAAAAGTCTTTTGGAAAGCTGATTTGTGCATTCATTCAGCAAATTGTGTGAATAGTTTAAATGCGGTTTTTAATCCTAAGCAAAAACCATGGATAAATATGCAGGCAGCATCAACCAAAGAAATTATTAATGCAGTGAATAATTGTCCATCCGGAGCTTTAACATATAAATGGAATGATGAAATGGAAGAAGAAAAACAAAACGAACAATCATCAGTAAAAATACAAGTAAATGCTGGCGGACCATATTTGGTTAAAGGCAAAGTTACATTAACAGATAAAGACGGAACTGAAACCATGAAAGAGGGAACAATTGCACTTTGCAGATGCGGTGCTTCGCAAAACAAACCGTATTGTGATGGTTCGCATAAAAATATTGAGTTTGATAAATAGTTTATAAACAGACGGGGTGGAATCAGAATGATACCCTGATATAATTTTCATTAAAGCAAGTGTGCATTTTCTATTTATGAATTCCTTTCCTAATGTTAAAGCTTACATTTTAATAACACGACCTGTTAATGTATTTAATAACTTTTTTAGTTGTAATTGTGGGTGCATTGATTTGCATTATTAGTGATTACTCAATCTATAAAATATTATTAGCTGCTTTATCTGCAGCACTTACTGCCGGCGCAGGAAATATCATAAACGATATTTACGATATAGAAGCCGATAAAATAAATCATCCCGAACGACCCCTTGCCAAAGGAATTATCGCCACAAAAAATGCATGGATGGAATATTTTTTCTTAACTATTATTAGCTGTTGCAGCATCATCTTTTATTAATCAAACAGCATTAGCAATTGTTATTCTCACTTCTGTTTTACTTTATCTTTATTCGGCACGATTAAAGAAAATCCCGTTATTAGGAAATATTACTGTTGCATACCTGGCAGGACTTGCATTTATCTTTGGCGGAGTATCCGTTAACAATATTCGTGGCGCCTTCATCCCGGCAATTTTTGCTTTCTTTATAAATTTTATAAGAGAGTTAATTAAAGATATGGATGACATTGAAGGCGATACAAAAGTTGGGCTGCAAACTTTTCCTAAGAGATTTGGAATGAAAGCATCAATCTTATTTATAACATTTTTAACAATTACTTTAATTGCTTTTACATTTTATCCTTTTATAAAGAATCTATATAGCATTGAGTTTTTTGTTCTCGCAATGTTGGTTGTAAATCCAATTCTCGTATATTTTTTAAAATTACTTTATGAAAAAGATGGAAACAAAAACTTGAATAAGTTAAGCAATATTCTAAAAATGAACATGTTATTTGGTTTACTCGCAATCTTTCTTGGCAGATGAAAAATTTTGACAATAGTTTTTTAAACGATAATATAAAACTGATAGCTGGAACAGATGAAGCCGGAAGAGGACCTTTAGCCGGTCCTGTTGTTGCTGCTTCAGTTATCTTTTCTCCCGATGTTTATATCGAAGGCGTAAATGATTCAAAGCAGTTGAGTGCAAAGAAAAGAGAAATACTGTTTGAAGAAATTATAAAAAACTCTCTTGCTTATGGTGTTTCGCAGCGTATCTCACGGAAAGATTGATGAAATAAACATTCTCAATGCTTCGCTGCTTGCAATGCTTAACTCAGTTAAAAAACTAAAAGTAAAACCCTGATCTCATTCTTGTTGATGGCAATAAATCGTTTCGCTATGATGTGGGTATAAAAACAATTGTAAAAGGTGATTCAAAATCATTTTGTATTGCAGCTGCTTCAATACTTGCAAAAGTTACCCGTGATAGATTATGAAAAGATTATCTCTTAACTATCCAGAATACAATTGGGCAAAGAATAAGGGCTATCCTACAAAGCAGCATATCGAAAACAATTAAATTAATTGGTGCTTCACCTTTACATCGTAAAACTTTTCTTGAAAAATATATTAACGGATAAGAGTGAAGCCGGATTATGAATCTCCAAACCGTTTATTAAAATGTGGCTGAACAAAAAAGAACTTGGAGAAAAAGGTGAACAGTTAGCCGTCTGATTTCCTGATCGAAAATGGTTTTCGAAATTATTGAGCGCAATTATCGTTACGGTCATGGTGAAATTGATATTATTGCAAAGGATCCGTCCGATGGTTTTACAGCATTCGTTGAAGTAAAGACGAGGCAAAACCTGGAATTTCGGTGAACCCGAATATGCAATAACCAAAAACAAGCAAAGACAAATTAGAAAAAATGGCTGAGCTTTACTTATACGATAAGGAGATTTGAAGAATTGGATTGCAGATTTGATGTAATTGCTGTACTGCTTGAGGATATTAATAATCCTTCAATTAAACATTACGTTAACGCTTTTATGTAAGTGGATGAACCTCATCAAAAAAGAAACGTGATCTAATTAGCAAACAGCAATTCACATTAACATTCATTTTTACTATTTTTGTTTCTGTAATACTAACTCGATTATAATCATTTTTATGCATTCTATCTTTTAATGAAATTCCAAAAGGATAAATTTTTTGCTGTTACTCAGCACCAATTGAGTTCATTCTTTGAAACTCTTGCCGGTTTATCCATCTTTTCAGTAAGATTTTTCAAAGAGGTTTTTTTACCGCCATACGAAGCTGTGGAAATAAGAAAACATATGATTGAATTGGGAATGAAAACTTTACCGATTGTTGGTGTTACTGGATTTATCATCGGGATTGGTAATGACAATGCAGTTACAGCCGGTGCTTCAGCGATTTGGTGCAGAGGCATTCCTTCCCGGATCAATCGGAATTACTATTGTACGCGAACTTGGACCGGTAATTACCGCGCTTATTTTTGCAGGAAGAGTTAGTTCGGGTATAGGAGCAGAACTCGGTTCGATGCGCGTAACCGAACAAATTGATGCTATGGAAGTATCGGGTGTTAACCCGTTTAGATTTTTAGTTGTTACAAGAGTGTTTGCCACAACTTTTATTCTGCCCATTCTTACTGTTTACGTAATTTTTATTTCGTTAATTGGCAGCTACATAGCAGTTGTGCTTGTACAGAATATGACCTGGGAATATTTTACTGGAAGAGTTATCTTTGCCGTTGAGTTTGCTGATGTCATCCCGGGAATTCTTAAGACATTTGTCTTTGGGTTTATTGTTGGAATAGTTGGAGCATACCTTGGATTTAATGCGAAGAACGGTACCGAAGGCGTTGGTAAAGCTTCAACAACTTCAGTTGTTATTTCGTCATTACTCATTCTGGTATTTGATATGGTGCTTGTTAAATTAACCCTCTGGTTGTGGCCTAATGTTAACTAGTATGGTTAAAATAAACAATCTATGCAAATCGTTTGACGATTTGGTTGTGTTAAACGGTGTATCGCTTAATGTTGAGGTGGGACAGAATATGGTTGTTTTCGGAAGAAGCGGAACAGGGAAAAGTGTGTTGTTGAAATGTTTAATGAGGTTAATGATTCCGGATTCAGGCGAAATATTTATTAAAGACAAAAATGTACTTAATCTTAATCGTAATGAATTGAACGAATTAAGAAAAGACATCGGCTTTTTATTTCAGGGTTCTGCTTTATACGATTCGATGAGTGTTAGAGAAAATTTAGAATTTCCGCTTGTCCGTAATTTTAATCTTGAACAGGATGAAATTAACGATAGGATTCACAGGGTTTTAGAAGCAGTTGATCTTTCAGATGCAGTTGATAAAATGCCCTCGGAACTTTCCGGTGGAATGAGAAAAAGAATAGGGCTTGCAAGGTCAATCATTACAAAACCAGTACTTATGTTATACGACGAACCGACCACAGGGCTTGATCCAATATCATCAAAAGAAATTAGTACTTTAATAGTAGATTTACAACATGCATTTAAAATGACATCTATAGTTGTTAACCCACGATGTGCTATGTGCAAAAATAATTGCTGATTGTGCAATTGTGTTAGATGGCGGTCATATAGTACACGAAGGAACCATAAAAGAATTATTGACGGCAGAAGATCCGTTTTTAAAAAACTTCTTCAGCGATGAAGTAATAAAAAATAACGGGAGAAATTAATGTTTAAGGATTTATCAGGCGCTAAACTGGGTATCTTTATTTTCCTCGGGAAGTGCTCTGCTGATATTAGGTATATTCGTCCTTGGTAATAAGGAGGCATTATTTAAATCAACCTTCACTGTAAAAGCTTACTTTCAAAATGTGCAAGGACTAAGGAACGGTGCGCCCGTACGACTAAGCGGTGTCGATGTAGGTGCTGTTAAATCGATAAAAATTATTGGTGAGAAAGCAAGTATAATTGAAGTTTCGTTACGATTATTAGATGATGTTAAAAGGTTTATAAGAAAAGATACTGAAGCCGGAATTGAAACAGAAGGATTGGTGGGTTATAAATTTATTTCACTCGATATAAAAAGTAGCGAAGCTGAACATGTTGAAGATGGAGGCACAATTTTAGTTAAAGAACCCGTCAGCTTTGCAGATGTAATAGAAGAAACACAGGGAATTATGGCTTATACAAAAGAGATGACCAAAAACCTGGCTGATATTGTCTATAAAATAAATGCAGGTGAAGGAACACTCGGTAAATTATTGAATGATGATGAAATTTATAATTTAACAAAAGACATAACTAAATCAGCTTATCTTACACTCGATTCATTAACTTACGATTTAAGAAATATTGTAGAAACTTACGATCAGCTTGGCAAAGGAATGAGTGATGTTCTATTAACTGTTAACAATGCAGTTGCAAGTGTGGATACAATTTTAGTAAATGTTAAAGAAGGAAAGGGCGTGGTCGGTTCACTATTTGCAGAAGGTAATGCAGAGGATACATCGTTTACAGCTATTGTCAACAATCTGAAAGATATTACCGAAGAAGCTAAAATTGCTACTATGAAACTAAATGAAAATATGGAAGCACTAAAACATAATTGGCTCTTTAAAAGTTATTTTGAAGAAAGGGGTTACTGGGATGCAGGTGAGTATGAAAAGGAAGTTGATCAAAAAACCGAAGAGCTGAATGAAAAAATTGAACTGCTGGATAAGAAGATT
>PVMK01123770.1_pt1 | contig 15178 bp, 8 predicted proteins | sample 1853481 | NCBI WGS metagenome assembly PVMK01 (sample SAMN08533507, study PRJNA380276) | Marine sediment metagenome, whole genome shotgun sequencing project.
CCGCGTGTCGGTGGTTGATTGGCTGCGGGCCGTCCATGGCCCTTGCCCTCACTTCGTTCGGGTCGCTTCGCGCACCAAATCTGCTTCCTGCAGATTTGTCCGCCCCTGGCCACCGCATGGCCTTGGTCTTTTTGTCGGCCGCCGCCTAGCGGCAGGGTATGCAGTGGGCTGAAAATCTGCGTGTCGGTATGCGGCTGTTGCTCAATACACGGACCACTTTGTTGGTGGAAAGTCGAGGCTTTTTAGCAGGTTTCTATAGGTTTCGTTGCTTTCGAGTTTTCTGGTGACGGGCCAGCCCATGTAGTCGAGAAGGGCGATCTGTACGAAAAAGGTTAACGGGCTTTTTGCGTCGATGACTCTCTGGATGAAGTCAATGACGCGATCGCTGTCTCCCTCGATGGCGTATAAATAGAAATAGCCGGGATCCAATCGTTGCGGGTTTTTTGCAATTGCCGCTTCGATTCTTTGTTTGGATCTCTGGTACAGATCTTCTCTATTGCAGGCGTTGTGGGACCAGGCGAGCCAGGAGTCCATGAGCGCGGATGGTGGGCGTTGGCTCAGATTTTCTGCTGCCTCGGCTTGTTGTGATGACTGATCACATTGGCCGTCTAATGCCAGTGCGACTGCATGCTTAACGTAGGACCAGCGGTTGCCGGGATAAAATCGGTTCCATTCACCAAATGCGTCTGCTGCCGCTTTGAAATCTCCCGCAATCAATGCGGTGATGCCGACGGCGTGCATGGAGTTGCTGTCGAGCGGGTCGAACTCAATAGCAAGTCTGGCCATTTCGCGTGCGCGTTCGTGACGAAGGGTTATCCAAAGATAATCGGCATAACGGTGATAGGGGATCGGGCTTTGCGGTGATAAGGCGATGGCGGCCTCATAGGATTCGTCGGCAGATTTCCAGTCCATGGTGATGTACTGATGCACCTCAGCCAGTGCGGTATGCGCCTCGGGAAGTTCGGGTGCCAGTGCCACTGCGGAGAAGGCGGCGCTTCTTGCTTCGCCGAGCAGCTCTTCGCCTTCGTAGATGCCATAAAAGATCATTTGTGAAAGTGCATCACCGATATCCGCATAAGGCAGGGCGAATTTTGGGTCGATCTGAATGGCGGCTCGCAACTCGTCGAGTCCCTCGGCGATGGACTCGATGTCGGTCGCCTGAATGAGAAAGTGTCCGCGCAGGTAATGTTGATAGGCTTCTGGTTCATTGGTGCCGCCCGAGGCGGCGTGCGCATTGGATGGATCCTCGATCTTGATACGCAGTCCGTTTTTGATGGCCGAGACGATAGAGCGCTCGAGATAAATAACCTCATTGAGCGGGCGGGTTAGCCGCTCGCCCCACAGCTGGCTGTCGTCGCGGGTATCGACGAGCGAGGCGGAGATGACGATCTGGTCTCCGCGCTTTTCCAGCCTGCCGCGAATGACGCTGTCTGCACCGAGCTGGCTTCTGAGTGCTGAGGTGTCATCTGCCTGGTCACGAAGCCGGAATGCGGCGGTCTTGGAAATGACTTTGATGCCCTGGACGGTGGCCAGCCAGTTGGTGAGGCTCTCGGCAATGCCGTCGCACAGGTATTGAACTTCGGCGTCGTCGCTGCCATTGACGAACGGCATCACGGCAACCGATCTTGCTGGTTCGAAGTCGCGTGCGACGGTTTGAACCTGGACCGGCGTGGTTGTCCAGTACCAGGCGACGGCGGCGATGGTGGCCGTGCCAAAAATGGCATAAGCACTTAGCTCGGGTCCGGAAATACCCTGCTTGCCCGCTTCGCCATGGCGCCAATTCCAGACGAAGGCCGCCGGCAGCAGCACGAGGGCGGCAATAAGGCTGGCCGTCAGGAAACGGCCATCAAGGCCGTAGTTGTTGATGAAGAACTCGATCGCCTGCAGCAGGACGAACATCACGCTCGGATAAGCGACGAAAACGCGCCAGATGCGTCTCTCCTTGAGTTCATTGAGTAGTTCGGCCATGCAGTATCAGAATATGTTTATTTATTTCTTATTTGGTTTCGCGGTAACTCAAGAAAGAGCCTGCAAATAACTTGTCGCTTTGCGCCTAGCATACCCGGCTTGAGGACGGTGGGCACCCTTTCGCCTCTTCGAGGCACAATAAAAGGAGACTTGAAATCAAGATGTCACGTGATCGTCTGGCCAGTGCCCACTTTCGTGCCCAAGCCAGGATCACCTACCGTCACCCAAGGGAACCTACGGTGTTAAGAATCTGACGCATCACGTACTCTTGAGTTACCTAGGGTCATGCTGGATCACAAAATCTGTTCACTGAAAATCCGTGTATCGGTGGTTGATTGGCTGCGGGCCGTCCATGGCCCTTGCCCTCACTTCGTTCGGGTCGGTTGACTCGCTGCATCCCTGCAGCTCGCCCTGCGGGCCCACTCGCTACGCTCGTGTGTCCAAATCGGCTGTCCTGCCGATTTGTCGCGCTCCAAATCTGCTTCCTGTAGATTTGTCCGCCCCTGGCCACCAATTTCCTCGAGATTTTCCAGACTTGGTGCTTTGGCTGCTGGGTAAGGATTCTTTCTTGCGTGAGTGTTGCGTGAATCGTGAGGCTGCTTGATTCGCACATCTTGTTTCCGTACAGCGCTTTGGATGATTGTGCACGCGTAGCATGTTACAAACCCCCGGACAATCACTTGCTTTGACCGAGGAAATGCTACGCCCAAGGCAATGATCATTCACGCTACTCGAAAACTCGCGGCGAGATTACCGAATGTCTCGAAAGAGCCGCTGCAGGAAGTAAGCACGCTCGGCAGTTGGCACGCAGATCGCCTTACCCTGGATCGGCGACAGTGTGTACTATTCTGTCACGATGAAACACGCGCAGCTCTGTTCATTGCAGGATTGGGAAAACCACAGTTTGCTGCTCTGGGCAGTGAGATCTTCAGGCGGCTGTTCGCCGATACACTTGCCGCGCTCAAATGCCCGCAAGCGCAGATTCGGTGTGCACTGTTGTCGCTGGGACCTTGCAGATTCGACACGTCGACGGATCGGTCAGTTCTGGGTTCAATGCGTGTCGCGCGTCAGGATCTCGAAGCCTATCTGTGGAATTTCCCGAATGTCCTCCTGATGGATCCCGTAGAAGCATCATGTCGTTTGACTAGACGACCCGTGTCTGTCCGAGGCAAGCATTTCTGGCCGCGAGATCGGCTGCTGGAGTTGATGGCGACGCATTAGCAATGTCTAACCCTGGTCACTGAATTTAGGGCTTGCAATGCGACGTTTGCCGGGTGTTATGGTCTGGTGAATCTACTTGATGCCCGTCTAGATGAAACTCCACGTCCTTAGCGACCTGCATACAGAATTCGCAGATTTCTCACCGCCTGAAACCGACGCCGACGTCGTGGTTCTCGCCGGCGACATTGGAGTTGGACTGGCTGGCATCGAATGGGCGGCTCGCCGGTTTACTGAGACGCCTGTTATCTATGTGCCGGGAAATCATGAGTTCTATGATCACGACATCGGATTGACCAACGAACTGAAGGTTACCGCACCGGCCAATATCCACGTCTTGAACAACGACAAGCTCGAATTTGACGGTGTTCGGTTTCTGGCTAGTACGTTGTGGACCGACTTCAAGCTGTACGGAGAAGGGGAGGCCCGGTTCGCTCAGCAACGTGCGAAACAACTGATTGAAGACTTTGCCTCGATCAAGAACGGTAGGCGACGATTTACGCCGGAGGACTCTGTCGCGGTCCACGAATCTAGCAAGGCGTGGCTTGTGGGTGAACTGGAAAGAAAATTCGATGGATCGACTGTTGTCGTGACACACCACCTTCCGGCACCAACGTCCGTAGCTAAACGATACGCAAACGATTCATTGAACCCGGCATTTGCCAGCCGACTGGAGGACATTATCGAGAAGTACGGGCCCGAATTGTGGATCCACGGGCACACCCACGTGCCCTGTGATTATGAGTTATTGGATACCCGGATTGTTTGTAATCCGAGGGGATATCCAGGAGAAAAGCACGATTCCCGATTTCAAGCAGGTCTGATCGTTGAGGTTTGATGATTATCCATATGCGCATCAGTAACTGCGGCCGAAAGAGGAAGGTATGATCACTTGCAAGTGTTCTCAAAATAGCTACAATTGTAGCGATATTGAGAACAATCGTTATTCGCAATGACCAAGCAGCCTATCGAGTTCATGTTCAGTCCCTACCGGCGCCAACTGTTAGCGAGGCTTTTGCTGCGCCCGGATGAACAGTTTCACGTTCGCGAGTTGGAGCGGATGACGGGTATTTCTGCTGGTTCACTCCATCGAGAATTGAAGGCAATGGCGGAATCCGGTTTGCTGTTGCGTGAAAAAGTAGGTAATCAAGTTTTTTACCGAGCTGATACTCAATGCACAATATACGAAGAGCTCGCCGCTATTTTTCGCAAAACCATGGGCATGGCGTCTTTATTACACAGCGCTCTATCGGGACTTGCCGGCAAAATCCAAGTGGCTTTTGTTTTTGGTTCTATGGCCAGTGGTCAGCAAAAAGCCGGCAGTGACATAGATGTATGCGTATTGGGCAATGTGAAGTTGCTGGAGGTTGTAAAGGCATCGTCATTCGTGCAGGAAACACTACGGCGCGAAATAAATCTGGTTGTCATGACAGCGAAGAAATTTGCAGAACAGTCAGCTAAACAGGACCGCTTTGTAACGCGTGTACTAAGCGAGCCAAAGGTATTCGTTATGGGGGGCGAAGTTGAGCTTGCAAAACTTGTTTAAGATTGGACAACTGGAAGAATATGAGACAAATGCTGACCAGGTGCGCCGAATGCTCGACTCCGCTGAGCGCAGTATCGCTGATGCGAGGCAGGAATCGATCAGTCGGGAAACCCGGCTTGATGCGGCATATAGGGCTATCACTCAGCTCTGTATGGTCGCGTTGTGGGCAAATGGTTTTCGGCCTTCCAAAAGCAAACCCGGCCATCATCAGACGATGATTCAGTCTCTCGTTCATTCGATCGGACTCAATAAGGATCAGATGTTGCTGTTGAACACTTTTCGTGTCAAACGCAATGCAATTGATTACACCGGCGATGATGTTGATATAGCTTCTGTTGATGAGTGCATTGAAGCGGCCGACAATCTGCTATGCCATGTGGCCAGATGGCTTAACGAGAACAAACCAGAACTAACAAAATGAAATCAGATTATACCGCCCAGGAATTTGGAAAAACTGCCGCATCCTGCTCACAGACTGTAAATTGGCTGCGCACTGAGCCTGCGTGAGTTTTGCGTGACTGAGTCCTGCAATGTTATGCATTGTCGTGCAAATTAGGCAACGGGCGCCCCGCTAACTTATTGAAATATAAGGGTAGAAAGCTACCAACCCTGGACTGAAAATCCGCGTGTCGGTGGTTGATTGGCGGCGGCTGTGGAGATGCTGAAGGAAGGCAGGATCTAGTTCGCGAGTCGATCGGTCCAATACTCGGGCCAGACCCCAAGGACTCCGTATTGGCACCCCGCAAACTGTGCTCCAGATCACTTCCTGATTAAGTCAAAACGCATATTCTTTAGCCGACGTATGAGACTGTCGGTGTCCTTCCAAGTTATTGATCGGTATGAAAATGCAGCCCGGATGGGCCGCTGCCGGGCGATGCGCACCGAGCGTAGCTGCAGAGCCGTGCCATGAGATCACCCTCGCAAAACATCATCGCCGCCTGGCTGCAACAACAGTGCGAGGTACTCGAGGGCCCAATCCGGGCTGTCGTGCTGATTGCCACCGTCACCGAGGGTTCCTTTCAGCTCGCGGCACAGTGGCCGCAAACCGGTGCTGCAACGCCCGCGCTCATCAGCGCTGCCACCCACGCAATTCGCCTGAAACGACCACTGCTCTTCGCGCCGGGCGCCGTACCCGGTGGCGCAAGGCAGGACGGCAACATCATCGTGTGCCCCGTTCTCGAAGACGACCGTGTGCTCGCTGTCGCTGCTATCGAGGTCGAATGCCGGACCGAGCAATACCAGCAAGCCGCCAACGAGACGTTGCAAACAAACGTCGCCACCCTGGTGTTGCTGCTACGTTCCGAAACCGCGGCGCTGGACGACGATGCCCCCGAAGTGCTCGACCTCGTAGCAACATGCGTGAAAGAAGGCGCATTCGATTCGGCGTCGCGAGCGGTCCTGTCCCGCTTCGCCGCAGTCGCCGGACTGAGCCAGGCAAGCCTCGGCATGATGCGCAAAGGCAGAATCGGCATCCAGGCCGTATCCGACCGTTCATCCGTCGAAGCGAGCCGGGACGTCAACGCCAACATCGAGGCCGCAATGCAGGAGGCGACAGAGCTGGACCAGACAATCGTCGTTTCCAGTGCGGACGAGGTGTCGGACACCAACGCCGTTCAGAATCATTCGCGGCTGGAAAACTCGGGCGGCGCTGCAATCTGTACCATTCCCATCTGCCGCGACGGCGAACCGGTGGGCGCATTCCTGATGGAACATGATGATCCCCACCATTTCGATGCCCCAAGAGTCGCTTTTTGCGAAGCTGTCGTAGCGCTCACCGGCGCGCTGTTGCACGACAAGTTTTTGCACGATCGATCGTTCGCCGAAAAGTTTTTCGCAGGAGCCGCACGGCTCCGTCGCGATTTCGTGCACGGCGACAAGCGCTGGCGCGCTGCTGCCGCGTTGCTGTTGGCAGGCATGCTGACCATTCCCTTCCTGCTGGACGGACATTATCGAGTCACTGCCGACGCAACCCTGGAAGGCGCAGTACAGCGAGTCGTCGCAGCGCCCGTGGCTGGCTACGTCCTCGAAGCCTCTGCTCGGCCCGGCGATCTGGTTGCCGCCGGGGATCTGCTGGCTCGACTGGACGATCGCGATCTCGAACTCGAGAGCGTCCGTCTTTCAAGCGAGAGAAACCGTCTCGAGCGTGAATACCGTTCCGCAATCGCCGCCCACGATAGTCCGAAGGTCGCGATCGTCAAGGCACAGATCGACAGGGCGACGGCAGAGCTCGAGCTGACCGAACAACGTCTGAAACGCGTTCGTATCGTCTCGCCCATGAACGGCGTTGTCGTCAACGGGGACTTTAGCCAGCAACTCGGCGCGCCGTTGGAAAAAGGGCAGGTGATGTTCGAAATCGCGTCGCTGGCGGAATACCGCGTCATGCTCGAGGTCGACGAGCGCGAAATAGCCCCGCTTAAAGCCGGCCAGTCCGGGCAGCTGGCGCTGGTCGGGCTGCCCGGCCGGACGCTCCCGTTCGCCGTCGAGCGCATTACGCCGATCTCGACCCAGGCGGACGGCCGCAATTTCTTCCTGGTCGAGGCGCGCTTGCAGGAAACGCCAGAGGCGCTTCGGCCCGGCATGGAAGGCGTCGCCAAAATATCGATCGGCGATCGCCGCCTCGCCTGGATCTGGGCCCATGAACTCACCGACTGGCTGGCACTGCAAGCCTGGCTCTGGCTGGGCTAGCGGCGTGCTGAAGCAGGCATCAGAAGTCTCGCCGGCATGACGGAGCAGATCTACAGTGCCATGTGGTACCGGGTCGCGGACCTGCGACCCGATCTGCGGCCCGGCGTCGACATACGGGAACACCGCTACCGCGGACAGGCGGTTTACGTAATCGTGGACGCCGGCAGCATCCGCTCGCACAAGTTCTCCACGATTGCTCACCACTTCGTGCGCCTGATGAACGGCCAACGGACCGTGGAAGATCTCTGGCAATTGACCGAAAACCGTTTCGGCGACGCCGCGCCCACCCAGGACGAAGTCATCGAACTGCTTTCCCGCCTGCACGAAGCGGACCTCCTGCAAACGGACGTGTCGCCGGACGTCCAGGAGTTATTTTCGAGATATCAAACGCGGAAACTGAACGACTGGAAACAGCGATTCGCCAATCCACTGTCTCTGCGCTTCAAGCTGTTCGATCCCGCCGCTTTTCTCAACAGGACGCTCAAGTACGTGGAGCCGGTGTTCAGCACGACAGGCTTCCTTGTCTGGCTGGCGACGATCCTGTCGGCCGGGGTCTTGGCCTTGCTGCACTGGCCAGAGTTGACCGCCACCTCCCTCGACCAGATCGTCACGCCGGGCAATCTCGTGCTGGTGTGGTTCTGCTACCCGCTGGTGAAGCTGCTCCACGAACTGGGGCATGCGTATACAGCCCGACGCTGGGGTTGTGAAGTGCACGAACTCGGCCTGATGTTCCTGGTGCTCATTCCGCTGCCCTACGTCGACGCCTCGTCCTCAGCGGCGCTGCCCGACAAACGCGGCAGGATGCTGATCGCTGGCATGGGCATCATGACCGAGTTGTTCATTGCGTCGCTCGCGCTGTTCATCTGGCTCCTGGTAGAACCCGGCTCGGTCCATACCCTGGCTTACAGCATCATGCTGATCAGCGGCGTCTCCACGTTACTCTTCAACGGTAATCCGCTGCTGCGTTTCGACGGTTATTTCGTGCTGGCCGACGCGCTCGAAATCCCCGGCCTGTCTTCCCGTTCGCAAACCTATCTCGGCTACCTGGTCGAGCGCTTTGTGTTCCGGATCGAGGGCTTAAAGTCCCCCGCGATGTCACACGACGAGCGCTTCTGGCTGGTGGCCTACGGCTTAGCCAGCCTCGTTTTCCGCTACGTGGTGATGGTCGGGATCATCCTTTACATCGGCGATAAGTACTTCATTTTCGGTTTGCTGCTGGCGACATGGGCGGCGATTGCCCATGTGCTAATGCCGCTCGGCCGACGGATCAACTACCTGCTGGCCAGCCCGCGGCTTAAAGACAGGCGCCACCGTGCCCTGGGCGTGTCGGTGGGCACCGTGCTGGTAATCGCTATCTTGTTGTTCGCCGTGCCGGCGCCGCTGGCGACAAAAACGGAAGGGGTTGTCTGGACCCCCGACGGGTCTGAAGTGCGCGCCGCGGCCGACGCATTCGTCAAAACGCTTGTCGCCAGGCCCAATTCGCCGGTTTCTGCCGGCGACGTCCTGCTGGTTACCGAGGACCCCGAGCTGGCGGCGAACGTCGCGATCCTGGACGCGGACCGGCGGGAGGCGACTGTGCGCTATCACTCCCTGCGCGCGCTCGACGAATTCGAGGCGGCTAATGTGCTGGAGGAGATCAAGTTGATTGAAGCCAGTCTGGCACGCGCACAGGAACGGCTGGCCGGCCTGACGATTCACAGTCCGTCCGATGGCATGTTCCTGCTCGACAGGCCGCAGGACATAGAAGGCCGTTACCTGAAGCACGGCGATCTCGTCGGATTCGTTGCTGACATGTCGAGGGCGACCGTTCGCGTGGCCGTCACGCAGGAGGACATCGGCCTGATTCGATCGCGGACACGGGAAGTGGCCCTGCGTTTCGCCGACGATCCGCATACCGACGTACCCGCATCGATTCGCCGCGAGGTGCCGGGCGCTACGGACCGCTTGCCGAGTGCGGTACTCGGTGCACTCGGGGGCGGGCGGATTCCGATAAGCGCTCAGGACGAAGACGGCTTGCAAACTATCGATTCGGTGTTCCACATCGAGCTCGATGTCGAGCGGTCCGTCGCGCAGATCGGCGGGCGAACATACGTGCGGTTTTCGCACGGGTACGAACCCCTGGGGCTGCAATGGTACCGGCGCGTACGGCAGCTTTTCCTGCGCCGTTTCGAAGTCTGAACCGATGGGGCCGGCTTCTGCACATTTTATCGCCCGACCCGGCCATCTCCTCGGCGGCTACCCGCAACGCGATGCTGCGCTGCGCGGTCGGCTCGAGGAACGGCTGTCCGGGCTGGCTGCGCCGCTGAAGCGCGGCCTGCGGAACCGCCCGTCGCGTGCCAGGGCGTTTCTGCGGACCGTCAACGAGCACGGTGAGGAATTACAGAGCGTGGCGGCCGCGCAGCTTGCCAGTTACACGGACGCCCTGCGTGCCAAGATGTCAAGGGCCGGCTTGCGGCCGGATTTGTCCGCGCTAGCCTTCGCCCTGGTGCGGGAATACGCACAACGCACATTGAATATGCGTCACTACGATTGCCAGGTGATTGGTGGCTGGGCAATCCTCGAGGGTATGCTCGCCGAAATGGACACCGGTGAGGGCAAGACGTTGACCGCCACGCTGCCTGCATGCGCTGCCGCTTTCGCCGGGATTCCCGTGCACGTGATTACGGTCAATGATTACCTCGCGGAGCGCGATCGTGAATTGATGGCGCCGCTGTACGCCGTGCTCGGCATACGCACCGCAGCCGTTACCGCAAGCATGCAGAATCCGCATCATCGTCGAGCCGGGTACGCTACGGATATTACCTACTGTACAAACAAACAAGTGGCCTTCGACTATCTTCGCGATCGCGTCGCTATCGGCGAGCGGCGCGATCCGCTGTATCGCGTGCTCGACAAGTTGAACGGCGCCGCGATTCCGCGCCAGGATCTGCTGCTCCGCGGCCTGTGTTTCGCGATTGTCGATGAGGCCGATAGCGTGCTGGTCGACGAGGCGAGAACGCCGCTGAAACTGTCGGCCCCAACCGATGCCGGGCTTGACGAAGAGATATACCGGCAGGCTATGTCCGCCGCCGGCAAACTCGACCTCGATGCGGATTTCAACGTGGCCGTCGCCACTGGCGAGGTGACGTTGCTGAAGCCGGGAGATCGGCGCATAGAAAAGCTGCTGGCGGACGGCAATGCCTATTTCGATTCCCGGCGCAGGCGAAACGCAATTGTCGTGCAGGCACTGATTGCCTGCCATTGCTTTAGTCTCGATCACGACTATCTTGTACGTGATGGTGAGATTCAGATAATCGACGAGCATACCGGCCGCGCCATGCCTGACCGGTCATGGGAACTGGGGCTGCATCAACTCATCGAGGCGAAGGAGGGTCTGGAAATTTCCAGGCCGGCGAAAACGATCGCCAGGATCACCTACCAGCGTTTCTTCCGGCGCTATCACCGGCTGGGCGCCATGAGCGGAACGGCCCGCGAGGTCGCAAACGAACTCTGGTCGGTGTACGAGCTGCCGGTATTCAGGGTGCTGCCCAACAAACCGTCCAGGCGCGAATTATTACGGACGAAAATCCACCGTAGCGAAGCGGCTAAATGGCACGACATCCTCAAGCGCGTCGCCAGCTGCCGCAAGCGGGGACGACCAGTGCTGGTCGGAACCCGTTCGGTCAAAGCCTCCGAGATTCTGAGTTTCCTGTTGCGTAGCGCCGGCATCGAGCACCAGGTGCTCAACGCCAGGAACGATCGCGAAGAAGCGGCAATCATTGCGCTGGCCGGTCAGTCCGGGAGGGTGACCGTGGCAACCAACATGGCGGGCCGTGGCACCGACATCAAGCTTGGCGACAATGTGGCGGAGGCGGGTGGGCTGCACGTGATCGTTGCCGAGTGCAACGATGCCAGCCGACTTGACCGGCAACTGCACGGTCGTTGTGGGAGACAGGGTGAACCGGGAAGTTGCGAAACCGTTGTGTCATGGGCCGATGAGGCCTTGCGAAAATGTGGACCAGGTCCTGCGAGTTATGTCGCAAATGGCCTAGCATCAGGGAGAATTGGCGTAAGTGGGCGTTTTAAAAGACGTATTCTCAGGTGGGTCCAGGCCTCCACTGAGCGCCGTCATGCTCGGCTGCGCAAGGCTCTTTTGAAACAGGACCAGCGGCTGGACGAAATATTCGCGTTCAGCGGTTCGTCGGAGTGACTTGAGTTGTTTCTTCGGAAAAAAATACCAATTACCAGACGTTGTGTCACCGGCTTTGCGACGACAGTTGCACTGCTGGCTTCCCAGGCCAGCGCCCAGAGTCTTGGTTCCCTCGACTGTGTCATAGAGCCGCATGAAATTGTCGACGTCGCGAGTCGCGTCGATGGCATCGTGGATGTACTGGCCGTCGAACGTGGCGATCTGGTTGCAGCCGGCCAGGTCCTGGCGATACTCGATTCGGGCGTTGAACAGGCTGCTGTCGCAGCCGCGCGCTCTCGCGCGCAGGCCAGTGCGGAAGTCAAAGCCAGCAATATTAGTGTCGATTTCGCGAAACGACGCCGTGATCGACTGGGATCCCTGTACAAGGACAGCGTGATTTCCGGTGACCAGATGGATGAAGTCGAAACGGAAGCGGTGCTTTCAAAAATTCGTCTGGACCAGGCCAAAGAGAATCGCCGCCTGGCGGAACTGGAGCTGGCTCGCTCGATCGAAATTCTGGACCGGCATACGATCCTTAGCCCGATCAACGGCGTGGTCGTGCAACGCTACCTGTCTCCCGGCGAGTCCACCGAAGATCAGCCAATCATGCGTATTGCCCAGATAGACCCGCTGCGAATAGAAGTGATCGTGCCGATCATGGCATTCGGCTCCATCAGCAAAGGTCAACGGGCCTACGTTTATCCCGAAGCGCCCAGGGAAGGACGGTTTCCGGCCCGCGTGACGGTCGTCGACCGAGTCGCCGATGCCGCCAGCGGCACTTTTCGCATTCGGCTGAGCATGCCGAATCCTGCCTTCGCCGTGCCCAGCGGCCTGAAGTGCAGTGTCGAGTTCGAGGCCGGCGTGGAAGCCATCAGCCAAACTGAAGGTGGCGAAGAAGTACCGCTGGTGACGACTGGTTTCGAGTAGTTGCCCTGGTTTTTCGTGCAGGCCCATTATGTCACCAGGGTTGTCTGCCATTCGCGGCTCGTCGCTCCCGCCGCCATGTGCCTCGTGACATAAGGTCATCCTGTGCACAAAGCCGCTCCCATAATCCTTCGTTTGAGCCGGGATATTTGCGGCTAGAGCCACGACTGAGACCTGCGCGCCGCAATTGGCATTTATTGACATTCCCCGGACCCACCGATTGCCTATTCTGTGATGCAGCAAACGGTCAATTTCTCCGTAAAACCCTAATATTTACAACTATTTGTCCATAGATGGACGATTCGGCCAGCGACCGGCCGACGAATCCGTCAAGCGTTACACAGACATGGCGACAATAAGGCGTAAATTGCTAAAAAAGACCTACGATGGCGGGCGACTCATTCTGGAGTTGGAGCCTCGCGTCCTGTTGTCCGCCGATCAGCCGGCAGCCGGTCTTAACGACGATTTCCTGAATGGCCAGGAGCGAGTCTCAGCCCATATTGCCTACCTCTCTGAGGGCGAGTCCGCCAACGATGCATCCACGGCCGAGTCGATAGCGGAAAGCGAAGTATTTCGTGAGCTTGTGATCATCGACGCCGGAACGCCGGATATCCAGCTGTTGCTTGCCGATCTGCTTGCGCAGATGGAAGACGGGCGCATCGTCGAAGTCGTGGTGCTGGACAGCGACCGATCCGGCATCGACCAGATTGACGAACTCCTCGCGGGTCGAACGGATATCAGTGCGCTGCACATCATTTCGCACGGCAGCGATGGATCGATAGCCCTGGGCGATGGCGTGATAGACCAGGATACGCTGGTATCTCGCGCGCAATCCATCCAGGCGTGGGGCTCGGCGCTGACAGACGATGGCGACATTCTCATCTATGGCTGCGATCTCGCGGCGTCTGCCGATGGCCGTTCGTTTATCGACGCTTTCGCCAAACTGACAGACGCCGATGTTGCCGCCAGCGACGATCGCACCGGGCATGTCGATCTCGGCGGTGACTGGGACCTGGAATACGCTGCCGGCCAGGTAGACGCAAACATTGCGGTCAGCGACGCGGCCCAGCAGCAATGGAGAGCGATACTCCCCAGCGAGCGGGCACAAGGCGTCATCTTCTCAGTCGCCGCGGACGAGGTTGATAGCGGCGTGCCTGGCATGGACGAATTGCGTGACTCGGAAGTGCTGATTCTTCGCGAACAGAATCTCGAATTCGAAGAAGGCGGCACCGGCGGCACGGTTTCCCGCATGTTCGACCTTGCCACATTCACGACCGATACCGACGTCGATGCGATTCACTACGTTTCGCGGGACCTGACCGTTGGTACAAACAATTTCCAACTATTCACCGGCGATATTCTCCTGTCCGTGGCAAACGCCGTCACCGTAGGCGGGCTATCCGTTGCCAGTGATGACATCTTTATTTTTCGTCCGGACTCAGCCAACGATTACAGCTCCGGCACTTTCCTGATGCTGCTCGACAGATCGGACGATCCAGGGCTGCCCGACATGACGGCGTTCACGTTGGTAGAGGAGACGACCACAGTCGGTGTTGGTGGCGGCGCCATGACGCTGAACGCCGGGACTTTCCTTTACTCATCGAACAAGGAAGACATTCGCCAATTGACGCCCGGCGATCTCGGGGACGATACGACGGTGGGAGCGAATGTCATGGTGATCGATGGCAGCAAGATCGACTTGAACAGCGCCGGTAGCACCATCGATGCGCTTGAGTTGATCGAGAACGACGTCGTGGTCGGCGACCGGTTGCTGACGTCGGGACAGTTACTGATATCACTGAATGTCGATGACGGCTCGAGCGCCGACAATGGCATAGCGACCAAGCGCAATGACGTGTTCATCCTGGATGTGACCACGGCAGGTAGTAATCCGGTAGCCAACGCGTACATGCTTTTCGACGGCAGCGATATGTCACTCGATAGCGCGAATGAAGACATCGACGCATTTTCGCTGTTCGGCAACTACACGGCACCGGCAATTACCGGGCTGCACGGCGACTCAATTAACTATGTGCAGGGCCAGGGCGCGCGCGCCATTGACGATGGCCTGGACGCCACGGTTAGCGACGCAGACTCCGTCGATTTCGATGGTGGCGGCCTTTCGGTATCGATCATCGCAAATGCCGACAATACGGAGGATGTGCTGTCGATCAACAATGAAGGAATTGGTGCCGGTCAGATTGGTTTTTCGGCGGGCAACATCACCTTCGAGGGCGTTTTGATCGGTACAGCAGCAGGAGGTGGCGGCGGTGCTGATCTGGTAATCACGTTCAATAGTAACGCGACCCCTGAGGCCGCTACAGCGCTCGTGCGTAACATCACTTACGAGAACACAGACACCGTGTCCGCGACGCTGAACCCCCGAACTGTGCGTTTCACGCTGGATGACGGTGATGGCACTCCCGGCGTTAACTACGACACCACCATTTCGGTCGAATCCGAAAACCAGGCCGCATGGTTCATGTTGTCTGTGACCGGCGATACGGCGGAATCCGGCACACCCGGGCTTGTCGATCTGGTAGACGCCTGGGCGCTAAACTTCCGCGGCCCCGACTTCCGGTTGGAGCCGGGCGTCACCAACGGCCGTTTCTCCGTGGCATTCGACCTCGAGAACTTCGCCGCCAACACCCACATCGACGGGATGCACT
>PVMK01125917.1_pt1 | contig 15176 bp, 12 predicted proteins | sample 1853481 | NCBI WGS metagenome assembly PVMK01 (sample SAMN08533507, study PRJNA380276) | Marine sediment metagenome, whole genome shotgun sequencing project.
ATTGTTCACGGTTATGGGTGCCAGTGCGGCATACAAAACCATGGGCAAATCACCAATCGTTGTGTGCATTACAGCACTGTATACTTTTGTTTCCGGGTCAATTTCAATCAGTTTATTAATCGCTTCACTTCCTCCCATGCCGTCAGGTACTTTTAAATCCATAATGACCGCATCAAAAGGCTGTCCGTTTCGCTTGGCCTGCTCATAAAGTTTGATGGCTTCGGCACCATCATGAACACATTGGACCCCATAGCCCAATTTAAGCAGCATTCTTTCGGCGACTGTTCTGACGGATTCTTCATCATCCATTACGAGGATTCTTCCTTCACCCTCAGCCGGGCGAGTCTCTCGATCACCGGCTTCTTCGGGCACTTCCTCTGTAGCAGGCAGATATATTTGGAAAGTCGCCCCCCGGCCGACTTCGGAATCCACCGTAATGTGTCCATCATGGCGTTTGATGATCGTGTATGACATGGTTAAACCCAGTCCGCTGCCCTTGGATTTGGTGGTAAAATATGGGTCAAAAATTTTAGGTAGATATTCCGGTGCAATGCCATTGCCCTGATCCTGAAATTTGATGACCACATAGCGACCGGGGACTAGTGGCAGATCGAACACCTTCTTCAAGTGGACATTTTCAGCCTCGAGCCTCATTTCGCCGCCCCGGGACATTGCCTGCATGGCATTGATGACAAGATTGTGTATGACCTGGCTGAATTGCCCGACGTCCACTTTAACCGGCCAGAGCCCTTTAGCGATCTTGAATTTGCACCTTACCTTTGAACCCCTCAGGGTAAAAGCGGTGGAATCGAGTAATACATCGGTGATGGAGGCTGCCTTTCTAACCGGCGCACCGCCCTTTGAAAAGACCAACAATTGCCGGGTGAGGGCGCTGGCTTTGGATGAGACCCGCAGCGCTTCATCCAGTGATTCCATAATGTCTTCACCTCGTTCGGCTTCAAGCTTTGCCAGAGAAATATTGCCTATGATGCCGGATAAAAGATTGTTAAAGTCATGTCCAATGCCGCCGGCCAGCACGCCTAAAGATTCAAGCTTTTGAGCTTTGCTGAGCTCTTCTTCCAGGCGCTTGCGTTCGGTGATGTTATGGGCGATTGTGTTGGCTCTGACCGGCTGACCATTTTTATATTCGATCTTGGTGTACACCAAAATGGACATTTTACGGCCATTTTTGTCAATGATTTCGGTTTCGGCTTCTTCCGCAACAGGCTCTCCTTTAAGCATTTTGTCAACCCGCACGACCTGTTTCTGACGACTTTCCTCGGTGAGCAGATCCCACATTTTCAAGTTAGTAAATTCATCCTTGGAATAGCCGAGATACTCGCATATGACATCGTTGAAGCTAATAAAATTACCAGTGGTTAAATCTATTTCATAGATTCCGGCCGGCGCATGATCGACAAGCTGCCGGTATTTCATCTCGCTGTTGCGCAATGCCTCCTCATCTAATTTGCGTTCGGTGATATCAATTAAAAAACACATGACCGCTTTTTTGTCATCCCATGTGGTATCAATCAGTTTGACATCCACCCACCGGATATTCCCCATTCTATCGATAATTCGGCAGGTCAGGTGTTGTGGATTTGTTTGCCTCCGATGAATATAAATATCATCAATTGAGATCAGCCTGCGATCATCGGGATGGATAAATTCGATAAATGATCTTGAGTTTAATTCTTTTTTCGAATAGCCTGTTATTTCGGTGGTTTTTGAATTGACATACCGAATATTTTCATTTTGAATCACCAGGATGGCCTCACTGGCATGTTCGACCAGCAGGCGGTACAGCTCTTCACTTTGCTGCATCTCATGGTACTTTTCAGGACAGTTCGATGATACATCTTCGAAGTCTTTGATTTTTCGACGCAAATCGGATATTTCATCGAGAAGCTGTTTTTTTGTTTTATCCATGGCTTTCATTATTCGCAGATAAGCGTTTATGCCGGCGGGCTCGGAATTAAAGGACAGGAAACTTTAAGGAATTTTAGTGCAAAAGAGGCTATTGTGTCAAGCAGGGAGATGATTCTTGCCGAATTCTGTCACCTGGACAGGAAATAGATAGATTTTACAATAATCACCTGCACAAAGAAAATTCCAAGCACCAAAAACCAAATTTCAAACAAGTTCCAATAACCCAAATTCAAAATTCCAAAAAAAAGATCCATCTTCAGTTGTGCCCCGTGGTATCATCACCGGCAGACTTTGGTTTACAAAGCGATGCGAGACATTTGATGTGAATGTTTTGATCATTGAATATTGTAATTTGAGATTTACTCGCCCTGTTAAATTATCTTGTAGGGATTTTCGTTATGGCTTGATAATGTGATCGGTGATCTTCATAACTAGCACTGTCAACCCAAAGTAGGCTAAATGGTATACCCAACCCAGACAAGCCGGAATTGAATATTGATCCGCCGGAGGCGGAAAGATTGAAGATTTGTGGTATCGCTTCAGGCTTCGCCTTCGGCTACGACCCGACAGGTCGCTCTGTCTTTTCTATTTAAATAGATAGAATACCTCAACTTTAGGCATTTTAGGCATTTTGCAATTTTAGGCATTTCTTTGGGCAACTTGATTGTTTCACAAAAAGATCTTGCCACATAATGCACAAAAATAATTACTAAGGTACTAGAAGGAGGTAGGTATGATCCAGTCATCTTTTAATCAGAACCGGTCGGTGTTTTTTCGAGTGCTCAGCGATGATCAAATCTGGGAGATTAAACGCGCCGCATTTGACATTTTAGAAAAAACCGGTGCTAAAATTCTGCATAAAGAAGCGCGCCAAATGCTCAAAAAAGCCGGCGCCATTGTTAAGGATGAAGTGGTGAAGATTCCCGAGTATGTGGTTCAGGAATGCATTCGGACCGCCCCTAAAGGCATAACGATCTTTGATAGAAATAAAAATCGCGCCCTGGAGGTGGAAGGGCGCAAAAGCTACTACGGCACTTCTACGGCCAGCCCCAACACGAGGGATGCACTGACCGGCGAGATTCATGAGACGCGCGTAAAAGATATCGCGCGCGGAGCGATGGTTGCAGATGCTCTGCCTAACATTGACTGGGTGATGCCCATGGGATCCAGTCAGGATGTTCCCGCTTTCGCGGCTGATTTGTATGAATTTGAGGCCGTGGTAAAAAATACGACCAAGCCCCTGGTATTCATCGGTTATTCCAAAAGAGGTTTTGAGCTGGTTTACGAAATGGCAGCCGCGGTCGCGGGCGGCATCGAGGAATTAAGAGCATATCCCTTTTTAATCGCCTACCCGGAGCCGATTACGCCGCTGGTTTTTCCGCCTGAAGTCGTGGACCGGATGTTTATTGCGGCCGATTTATTTATGCCGCAAATTCCCGGACCTACCCAACAGCTTGGCGCCACCGCGCCCGTGACTCTGGCCGGTGCACTGGCGCTTGCTGTCGCGGAAGGTCTATTGAGTTTAACCCTGGTGCAACTTCGCCGAAGCGGTGCGCCGTGTTTTCTCGGCGCCAATGTTTCCGGTTTTGATATGGCGACCACGACCCTCAGCATTGCGTCGCCGGAGATGAGTCTGGGCCTGTCAGCCCAGGCCGAGGTCGCCCAATCTTTCGGCCTGCCTTCATGGGGACTGGCCGGATCCACCGATTCAAAGGTCCTCGATGCTCAGGCCGGCATTGAAAGTGCATTTTCTATTCTGGCGCAGGGCCTAGGCGGATTGAATTTAATCCATGACATCGGTTACATGAACGGCGGGATGATTTGTTCGGCCGAGATGCTGGTGCTCGGCAATGAGGTAGTGGGAATGGCCAAACGCTTTATTCGGGGGATCGAGGTAACGCCCGATACCCTGGCGCGGGATGTTATCCAAAAGGTCGGCCCCGGCGGAAACTTCCTTCAGGAAGAGCACACCTTTCGCCATTTTCGTAAAGAGCTCTGGGTGCCAACCTTGATGAGCCGTCAGCCATATGGAATCTGGCAACAGGAGGGATCCAAGGATATGGGTGAGCGCGTGCAGGAACAGGTAAAAGAAATCCTGGATACCCATAAAGTTTCGCCAATGCCCGATAAAACATTGTCCGCCCTTGAAAAATTGAAACTTGACGGTCAGAAAGAGTTGACCGAGCTATATTCCGGGTGAATTTTTTTTCTGAATCATTTTTGAAGTTCAACGGGATTGCGCAAGGTCCCTATGCCTTCGACAGTTACTTCAACAGTATCACCGGGCATCAGAAAGACGGGTGGTTTGCGGGTGAATCCCACACCGCTGGGCGTCCCGGTAAGAATCACTGATCCGGGCAGCAGGGTGGTCCCGGTTGAAAGAAAAGAAATCAGTTCGGTAACCGGAAAAATCATATCAGACGTGTTGGCATCCTGCATAACCTGACCGTTGAGAACACAGGTCAGGCGCAGATTCTGAGGATTCTTAAGCTCATCGGCCGTCACCAGCTCCGGTCCTAACGGGCAAAAGGTGTCAAAACTCTTGCCCCGTATCCATTGCCCCGCGCCCCGTTTTCCCTGCCAGCGCCGGGCGGAAACATCGTTGGCCGCCGTGTATCCAAGTACATAATTTAAGGCCTCGGCGGCGGGAACATCTTTGGCCGCTTTGCCGATGACCACGGCCAGTTCCGTCTCATAATCCACCTCCGGCGGCTCCATACAGGATGGGTGCAACAGGATTGGATCTGCGGGATTGGTAACCGCCGCCGGATTTTTCATGAAAAGCACCGGATACCTGGGAGTTTCCATGCCGGTTTCCTGGGCATGCTGACGATAATTCAGACCAATGCCGAACACCGCGGGGGGCACCACGGGAGCCAGAAGCTTTTTGACCCCGCAGGACTCGCCGGTTGCTTTAAGTCCGGTGAATAAATTCCCCTCCAGCAGATCGACGGTGTCATTATTATAATTACGGCCGTAACAAATCTGACCCTTATCATCAATAAATCTTACGATGCGCATTGATTATCCTTTCTCGTTTGATCCGCCTCAGCGGAGAAATACAAATGACAGCATTCCGGCAGTGATCATCTATTACCCATTGGGTAAGATGCTGGATGCTGGATACCGGGTACTGGATAAATAGGATCGCATTTTTTTTAAATCGAGCATCGAGAAACCAGCAGCCGCATCTGCCCTATCACCGCAACGCAGGATGTTACCTAAAGTTTTTGCCACAAAAGACACTAAAACCACAACTATAAAAAATAGATTTTAAAGTCAAGATGATTAGATTATTATGATACGTCAACAAAAGATCAAACAAAGGAGAATTCGTATGCTTGAAACCACCATTGCGGGCAGCTTGCCCAAGCCGGAATGGCTGGCCGAACCTGAAAAGCTATGGGCTGCCTGGCGTTTTGAGGGCGAGGAGCTTAAACGAGCCCAGGAGCGTGCCGTCGTCGAGTGGCTAAGACACCAGGAGCAGGGCGGGCATCGATATCGTCACTGACGGCGAACAGTTTCGCATTCACTTCGTACACGGGTTCCTGGAGCAAATCGAGGGTATTGACTGGGAGAAGAAAACCGTCATGGGGATTCGCGACAACCGATACTCCGTGCAGGTGCCGACCGTTACCGGTCCGGTTCCCGGCCGCAATCCGTGCATCTGGATGAGGTTCGCTTTACCAGGGGCCGCACCACCCGTAAGCTGAAGTTCACCCTGCCCGGACCCATGACAATATGCGACACCATTGCTGACGATTATTTCGAAAGCCGTCCGGATATGGCCATGGCATTTGCCGAAATATTAAACGAGGAAGTCCGCGAACTGGCCGCTGCCGGGGTGGATGTGATCCAGTTCGACGAGCCGGCTTTCAATGTTTTCATGGATGATGCCAAAGAATGGGGTATCGCTGCGTTAGATCGTGCGGTCGAGGGATTGGCCTGCACAACTGCCGTGCATATATGCTACGGTTACGGCATCGAGGAAAATTTGCGCTGGAAAGAAACCTTGGGCAACGACTGGCGGCAGTACGAAGAAATTTTTCCGGCATTGAACACTAGCCGCATCGATCAGATATCCCTGGAGTGCGCCGAAGCCCGGGTGCCGCTTTCGCTCATTGGCCTTTTGAAGGACAAAGATGTGATGGTCGGCGCGGTGGCGGTGACACCGGATAGAGTGGAAACCCCGGAGGAAGTGGCGGCGACCATTCGTGCGGCCATGCGGTATGTGGAACCCGAAAGGCTCTACCCCTGTACGAACTGCGGCATGACGCCGATTCCCTATGAAATCGCACTCGGCAAGTTAAACAGTCTTGCGGCCGGAGCGGCATTGGTACGAAACAGCCTGTAAACCCTAACCCGGATAAACCGGAAAAATGATCTTATCCGCCTGCGGCGGATAAAATGACTAAAATTATGGTGTCGCTTCAGGCTTCGCCTTCGGCTACGACCCGACAGGTCGCTCCGTCTTTCTTAAAAACGATCGATGCTTGGCGTATGGGAATCCAGATATCAGGAAGATAAAGATAGTACCCAACCCTGCGGTTCTATTTATTAAAATCGACAGAATACCTCAACTTTAGGCATTTTAGACATTTTGCAATTTTAGGCATTTATTTGGGCAATTTGATTGTTTCACAAAAAGATCTTGCCACATAATGCATAAAAATAATTTCTAAGGTACTAAACATTCAATCATTTCGAATGCAGGACTTTGAGTTTGGCGTTGATCAGCTGGTCTTGCGACAGGCGCAGCAAGTTTTTAAGCTTGTTCATCAGGTAGTGTTCGTACTGGTCCATTTTCCCGTCGACATAGACCATCTGCCACAGGGTTTCGATGATCTCGACTTTTTCATCGACTGAATAATTCTCATTGATCAGTCTGGCGAACTGCCAGAGGTCGACGCTTTCTTCCAGTTCCTTATCGGCCTCGGCCAGCAGCGCGTCGGCATGTTCCTGGGATAAACCGTATTTTTCTCTCAAAATAGCAAGAATAGTGCCCACTTCTGTCTGGGTAAATTTTTCATCGATGCGCGCCATTTCGACAAAGAGGGCACAGGTCGCAATGTGCACATCGTGCTCTGTGACCTGTTTTTCATTTTTCGAAGTGTCAACTTTTGATTTGTTAAAAAACCGTTTTAAGGATTCCAGCATTTTCCAACCTCCCTTTGAGAAGGGTATACGGCAGGCCGGTTTTTTTGTCAATCCTGCATATCGGTTAACCTTTCTTGACAGTTTATTATAGGGTAGACATAAGGCGATGAAAATTCACCTGTAACTTGATGCACATAGACTTAACTTTTTAACCCGTTTTGTTCCGCAAATTTGGTTTCAGGTGTCAGGTTTCAGGTGTCAGGAAAGGTAGACATTATAGCATATCCTGAACACTGACACCTGAAACCTTAGCCTCAAAAAGAGGAATAAAAATAGGATAAAAGTTAAGGGCCGCGTGATGAGTATTTTCACCACGCCAGGGTAGACTAGTCTCACTCAGTCGCTTTAAGTTGGTCATGGTCATCGAACACAAGCAGGAGGGGCAATGAGGCTGGATAATTTGAACATCAGCGGCGACCGGCATACCGATTCGAATACATTGGACAAATTCAGCCGGGATATGAGCATTTACCGGATTCTACCCGCATTGGTGGTAGAGCCCAAAAATGAGGAAGATGTTCTCAGCACCCTGCAGTTTGCACGCAACGAAGGGCTGAGCATCGTGTCCCGCTCCGGGGGCAGTGATCTGAGCGGCGCCTCCATCGGCCGCGGGATCATTTTGAATTTCAAAAAATATTTCAACCAGCTTATTGCGATTGGGGAAGAAACAATTGTGCAGCCCGGCATGATTCTGGATCATTTTGTCAAACGAATATCCGAGCTGGAGCTGATGCTGCCCGCCGTTCCTTCGAGCAGTGCCATTTGCGCCCTGGGTGGTAATGTCGGCACCCGCTCCACCGGTCCCCGAACTGCCAAATACGGTACCCTTGATGCTTTTGTGACATCTCTCAGGTTTATCACCGCCGGCGGGGAGGTGGTCGACACGGCCCGGGGTTTGCCCGATTACCTCGCGCGCGGACTGGGGCATATTCAGCAGGAATTTCTGGCTGATGCGGCCAGCCGCGCTCTGATTGAGTGCAGGCCGTTTATCGCCGGGGGATATAATTTGAAGGCCTTTACTCAATATACAGATATGGCGGAACTGGCTGCCCACCTGTTGGTCGGCAGTATCGGCACGCTGGGTATTGTGACCGAGGTGCGGCTGAAACTGATTAAACAGCGGCCTTCAAAAGGCACTTTTGTAGCTCATTTCAGAGACTACGATGAATTTACCGATGCGGCCTTACGATTAAAGAGCCTGGATCCCGCCGCTTTGGAATTTACAGACGCATCCTGTGCCGGACGCGTTAACGGCCAAATCCTCAACCTGGCAGATCCGAGCATTGTCGGCACGCTGGTCGCAGAATTCGACGCCTCCTCCGAGCAGGCGCATGAAGGGCGGAAAATTGTTGGTGCATACAAAATATCCCGTATGTGGAATATTGAGGCCGGAAGCCCGGAAGAGGCCGCCCTGTGGCAGGACCGTCGTCGGATTCAGCCTTCGCTCATGAAATACTGTCGCGAGAATAAGCTGATTCTGGCATCGATCATTGATGACGTTGCCATTCATTTGAAGGACTTTGGTTCGGTCATTCCGGAACTTGGGGAATTAATGCAGCAACTGGGTGTTGAGATTTCTTTTTTCGGACACCTCGGCTTCGGCAGCATCCATGCCAGGCCTTATTTTGATACGACGCGCCGTAACCTGGCAGAGCAAATTGAGACCGTATCCCGAGAGTCATTTAAAATTCTGCGTAAATACAACGGCACCCTGGTTGGGGAGCACAATGCCGGAAGGTCGCGCTCAATTTACCTTGAGATGGAACTGGGGCCCGCCTTCAGCTACCTGCGCAAGATCAAGAATTTGTTCGATCCCGATGATCTGTTCAACCCCGGCGCTTTGTTTGACACGGCTCCCATCACCACCGACATGGATTTATCGATCCGCTGAGTATCAATGGGGCCGAAATTTCACCAAATTTCTCGTCCCAGTGCGACGCTTATCCGGTCTTGTTTCAGCCGGTATGGGTGCCACTTCATATTGGTTACCTTTGGATCATTTTTGGGCCATTTTCGGTTGATAGTTGACCAGGACCATACCCATACTCACCAGAAAAAGGGCCATAACTAGGTTGGGACTAATCGTCTCCCCCAGGATTAATATGCCGCTGAAAAGCACCCCAAAAGCGGGTGTGAAAAAGGAAAAGGCATGCATTAAACTGACCGGGTAGCGCGAAACCAGCACAAACCAAACCAGATAACTGAGAAAGGCGACGATAATGCACTGGTAGAACAGCGAAAAAACCAGGGTAAAAGAGACACTCCATAGAATGGAGTCTTCCAGTACCATGCTGATGATCAGCAAAAACGGCGCTGAAAAAAACAACTGGTAAAACAGGATCTGTAACGGTTCCGTATGCCGGACCAGGTATTTTTTGATATAAACGGTCGTTGCGCCCCACGCGGCACCGGCGATGAGAAATAACATGTCGCCCGGCAATGCCTCGAAAGAAAAGGAGCCGACATCTTTCATAAATAATACCACCACTCCGCAGAAAGCCGCTAATAAACCGACGGTCTTCCAAACAGTCAAACGGTCACCAACGAGAAAGAAGTGCGCCCCTAAAGCGGCGAAAAATGGGGCGATATAAAGTAGCACATATCCGCGCGAGGCGAGTGTGTATTCCAGACCGACGAAAATCAGACCGAACTCGGAGCCGAAAAGAATTCCCGCCACTATACCGTGCCCCAAAACCACGGCAGAGGGGAAAACCTTAATTCGGCGGGCTCTCATCCAGACATACAGGCACAAACTGGCGACAACTGAACGCAGGCCGGCCATAAAAATAGGCGCCATTTCGCGTGACGCAATTTTAACAAAAGCCATGTTGCTGCCCCAAATCATGGTAATGAGCAAAAGCAGGGCGATGGGCTGCCACTGAAGTTGTGTTCGGTACATTCAGTTATCCTCTGCGGTTATCCGGCAAGTGAGCGGGGAATGGGAACAACTCTTGACAGAGCAGCAAGGGATGAAGCCTGCAAAAAATCAGATCTGTTAAAGGGCTGGATTACATGCAACGCTTCACGGGCCTTGTTCAGACGCCTGCCAAATCGATTAAGACAGACTTTCTTGAGTTGGGCTGGGTCCATAATTTCTACCAGATGTCGGCTTCCAAGCGATCGCTTTCCGATATAAGGCACGAGATCAGAAAGTACCCGGAAGAGATAGCGGTGTCGATCAGTGGGCAGGGCGCTGATAATTTTATTACAGTTAAACTGGTAACAAACCGGCGGTCTGCCCCCAGACAGGGCGCAGCCGGTTGGTGCCATCCACCCGCGTTCGGCATTAAAGGCCTTATTAGGCCGGCTTCTGGAGCTAATTAGATTCAGAAAAGGGCTATCGATATTTTCGCGACAATATTCCGGGCGACAGCAGACACGCTGACAAACTGAGCAGTGTGGCGCGCAGATATCTGCAATCTGTTGCCTGACAGTAGTCTCAAAAGCAGCATATTCTTTCAAAATTTTAGGAAGTTCCGTTGCCATAGAATCTAAGTTGTAATTTTAATTGAGAAAATGAGCTAAAATTTTGGTAAGTAGAACTATGACTGATATATTTGTCCGACCAGCTTTTCAAACCAATCCGGTTTCTCAAGCAGCACATAAATCAATATTATAGCTGTAATCGGGACTGGTATGACCGAATCGATTATGGCAAATAGTATCAGGTAGATTAAAGTTTTACGGCTTGTTTTCATTTTTATCTTTTTTTTGCAGTTAAGGGATATTCATGACCCGAGCATTATACAACAAACATAAAATTCAATCTATCAACAGAAATTGCATATCGCAATTGCAATTAGCAAATTGCAAAACTGAATTAGCTGTTCCACGTTAAAGTCATTTTTTGATAGAGTCGTAGCTATCTAATATCTATATTAATTTGAACTAATTTGGAATAAGGCCTATTTTTGGAATGCTCTTTGCAGTTATCTTAAATTGATTTTAACTTGTCGCCCAATCTAACACCAACTATAAACCACGTGACGGCCTAAAGCCTCCAATGGTTATACTTTAAAAGAGAGTTTGCGGTGACAGTTTGATGGTCCTCGGGTGTACGTGATTATTCATGTAAACGGCATCGCGGGAGCCACATTAACCGGCAAGGGTATATTTTATGTAACCGGGTTAATTTTTCTACTAAACTCCATATTAACCGGCTAGGGTATTTGTCAACCTGGTTAATCTTTCAACTAAACTTCATGCAAGGGGTGGTTCTTTGGAACCACCCCTTTTTATTGGGGTTATAGCTTGACCGCTTCTCTAAAAGCAAAGCGAATCTGGTTGTCGAGGTAGTAAACCAGGGCAGGGCTGAACTTGTATAGTCTAACCCCAAAGCGCTCCCCAAAGCTGTCTAAATCCAGGGCCGCGCTTTTGCCGAAAAACTCCTTTGTAAAAGGATATTTTTTCAGATATTCTTTCAGTGCTTGAAGTGCTTCGAGGCCGCCTCCGACCGGCTCGATGGCGCCGGTCATCTGGAGTCCTCTTATTCCTTGCCACGTTGAAGCCGGAGCATGAACGGCCGAGGATGATTGGCCGCTCTGCAGCGCTTCATGAATATGTCGCGATTTGGGATCGGATAAAAAATAAAATGCGGACTTGTAAAATACATAGTAGACCGGTGCAGCCCAGGCCACGTCTTTGCTGGCGGTCGCCAGTGTCATTGTCGTTTGTTCAGCTGCCAGGCGGCCGCCCAATATGCTCAGCTCCTGTCCGGTGGGTGTGGGCTTGGGATTTTGCGGCGGTGACATGGTTTCAGGCAGTCTCTTTCTTTTCAGTTATCGAATCACTAAAAGAATACCTGAAAACCCGTTTTTTTAAAAGGCCTAACCCGGTTAAACCGAAAAAATGTCTAAATTGCCTAAAATGCACTAAAATGCCTAAAATTAAGGATGTTAATCATTTTTAAAAAAAAGAAGTTCCGAATTCAGAATACCGCAGGCTAATTTAGCAGGTGTCAGTAAAAACCCAAAACCTGGTCCTGTGGTCCAGGTCAGAGATGATCGGCTCTGCCATCTGGCCAATCTATTCATGGTTTCAGGTGTCAGTAAAAACGAATCCTGGGTCCTGAACACTGATTGGGTCGCGACTGAAGGTCAGCACCGGTGAAAGAAAGCCCATTTCATGAGCGACTCCGATCCAGCGGGTCGACTTCAGATGCTGACACCTGACACCCGACACCTGAAACCTGAGCACTGCTGGTAAAAGTTGCCACCTTCTTCACCCCTCTCTCCGAGCTGTAGGCTCTTAGGCTCTACGAGCCGGAAGCCGGGGTGGACCAAAGCTGGGCCCTCTGGACCCTCTGGACCCGAATCTTTACTCGCTAAGCGAGGGTAGTGTCTGGAGCGAATCAACTCCAAGGGGAGATTTTGCCGTCAGAGTCTTACAGCAAGGGCTGCGCACGATTATATTCCTCCGCATCCGGTACAATATTTCGGCATTTTTGCTCGATTTGATGCACCATGCGGCGGATCATCTCATCAGTCAGCGTTCTGGGCTTGATGTGTTTGAAAAGGGACGGGAATTGTTTCGGGTTCACAACGGAAATACCGTCTGCTGAAGTCCTTTTCACAAACCAGCCCGGCAGGGCGACGATAGCACGGGCTGCGACCGGTTCCCCGATGGCACTGCTGATCCAATTTGACATCCAGGAAGCCTGCCGCTCCGCTTGCTCGATGATTTGGAAATCGTTTCCGTCGGGAAAATTAAGCATTTTGCCGTTATACTCGACAGTGGCATCCTGCTGGCGATTATGGGGCGTGGGTTTTGATCGCCCTTTAGTTTCAACGACAAATATCCCCGAACGTCCCACAACAATGTGGTCAATGTTAAATGTGTCGGCCGGGAAATCATGGTAAACATAATTGCCATTCAACATGAGCTGATTTAATTCCTGGCCGACTGTTATATCGCTTTCGTATCCTAATCGAATGATTCGTCGTTTTTTTAGTAATTTCATCGTTTTTAATAGATAAACGATGGTGATGATTACACCGAAGCCCGCCAAAATTTGAACAGCGACGGGGCTAAATTCACGTTGGTAGAAATATAGGTAAGACACGTAAGCCGAATAAAAGGCAAATGGGATGGTTATCAGCAGCGTAACATAGAGACCGATATCTTCATTGAGACCGTCAAGCTGATTGACCAATGATTGACCCGGAGCCCTTAAAACATTCTCAGCGAAAGGGGCGGTTCGTTTTTTAAATCTGTAAAAGGTCCGCAAAAAATGCAATGCTAAAATATAACCGGTCAATATAACTAAATAAATAATTATAGGCCATAGATTCGGTGCAAAATCCAAAGTATTACTCCCGCCATGCGGTATCATTGTTCAGCGGCAACTGCAGAAGAAGCTGAGATCAGCTTATTCTTTTTGATGACTTTCCGTTCATAAATTGCAGTTTCATCGAAGCGATTGCAATGATATCCTCATCTTTGAGAATTATCGATTGTTTAATAACTTTTCCATTGACCTTTGGTTTGGTTATGCCACCCACATAGCATAAGTGGAAACCATCCGGCAATTTGCTGATGGTGATTGCGGTTTGTCCCATAAATAGACCCTTGACGACAATATCAGATGTAGGATGCTTGCCGATAGTGGTATATTTTTGGACGAGATTAACTTTCCCCTTGCCGCCGGCCAGGTAGGTCAATGTACCATGCAGCTCTTTTTTAATGTTGGTGGGGCCCATGGGAAAATCAGGTTTTTTTTCTTTATCCTGGTTACGGTTCCGGCGTTTGTCCCAGAAACCCGCAACATTAATTATACTTTTGGTCGGGTTGCTCTTTCTTATCCTGCTGCGATACTGGTTCGTATCCAATACCATGGTTGTATCTAATTCATCCGACTCTTCACCGGGCGTATTTTCCAGATCGGAATAGTTGAAAATAAGAGAATGCTCTCCGATGTTGATAATGTCACCATGTTTGAGCCAGTGTGAGTTTATGAGCTGCTCATTGACAAATGAACCGTTTTTGCTCTGCAGGTCTATCAACACAAAGCCATCACCCACTGAGTCTATTTTAGCATGATGTCCTGAAACAGCCATATCATCTATCATCACATTATTTTTCTTGCGCCGGCCAATGGTCAATGAGATACCCCTTTGAATTTGATAATTTCCAAGTGTTTTATCTTTCGATTTTATTGTTAATTGCGGCATGATATTACTCTTGGTAAGGTAACATTTCCTGTCAAAGTACAGGCTGAAACCCGGATGCAAAGATTTCCGGTGATCAGATCCGAAATCATTTCAGCGACCAACTCACTTTTTTTATCAAATCGTATTGACGATTTTAGAATAAATTTCAATCTATTATATAGTGCCCCAATTTTTTTTGGGCTGATTGATTTTGAATATTTTTTCTGACCCATCTGATTATGCATCATCGGTATTTTTCCCCAAAAACTTAAGGAATATTGTTTACGATATTGATGGATTATACCGGTTGTCATAACTATGTTCCACTGGGTCCAGGTTACCAACAGCCGAAGATGTTATTGTGTATCAAAATAAGGTTACAGCAAATTATGACAACCGCTATCTTAAAAATAAAAGAAAAACCCCACATCTCTGTTCGAGAAATGGGGTTTAGTAAATCAGCAAAGGGGTACCGTTTGCTTCTGAATAGTGATTTAAGGCTAATTTAAATAAAAATTTCCTATAATTTTAATTTGTTGTCGCCGTTGCGGTTACCCGGTTGCAGCCTGTAAAGTCTTCAGCACTTTTGCCGGGTGATCCGCCGCCCTGGCCACCTTGCGCCAGTGCTTTCTGACTTTACCGTCAGGACCCACCCACACGGTGGAGCGGATTACGCCCATGGTGACTTTGTCGTACATTTTCTTTTCCCCGAATGCTTCGTATTGGGTCATCAGCTTTTTCTCCGGATTTTTTGACATAGATCATGGATTTATCATTCATTATATGTTTAACTTGCATCCTGGTGCAGAGTTATGCAGCGGCGGAGATAATATGATGGATCAAAAACAGGCACTTGAGGAAAAACTGGCAGAGCTTGAAATGAAAATCCGGGAGACCGAAAAGCGGCTGCCCGCCCATTCAGTGAAACCGCAGATCATGACG
>PVMK01129491.1_pt1 | contig 15175 bp, 17 predicted proteins | sample 1853481 | NCBI WGS metagenome assembly PVMK01 (sample SAMN08533507, study PRJNA380276) | Marine sediment metagenome, whole genome shotgun sequencing project.
GACGGCTGTTTCGCCGGAAAGAGGCCCCCATTGAGGTTTGTACATGTTGTTTAGCACCACATTGAACATAAAGCTTAGAATATCGTGGGCGGACAACCGGACGTTTGGTTGCGATAAAAGTTTTTGCATATGGACATGCTGTCCAAACTGATCTTTAAGATCCGCCAGTTTGTTCAAAAATATGATCGCTTCCGTTCTTGGCCCGCGGATTTTCAGAATCTTTGGCCTTGCTTTCCAGATCGGCCTTGAACTGACAGATCTTGGTGTGGGAGGCTTTCAGCAGAACCTCGCGAATCTGGCCTTTTTTGAATATACTCTGGGTCGCCACACATTCTTTAATTGACCTGGCAACCGATTTTCTTTCTTTCTGCAAAACCCTGCCGAACATCTCCTGAACGGATTCCGGGGATAGCGACCCCGACGGATTTTAGCGCTTTGGCGGACTCAGCGGTTTTTACTTGAAATTCAACAACAGCGCTGTGCCAGAACATCCGGCTGACTTCCTCGACAATATTGTCGCTTTGACCGCCATTCGTTTTGTTGGCCTGGATCATCATTTCGCGCAGATCGCCGAAAAGTCTGGCGGTTTTATCAAATAAAAGCTCCCCTGTAATCACCTTGTAAATCATTACCAGGGTGGCATGCCAGTCCTGAAGATGCAGGGTTTTACCCAGATTGCCGAAATTGTGTGTTAAAATATCATTTTTAAAAAAATGGGACGGCGTGGCATAAAAAGGCGTGCCTCCCAGCAAGGGTTGTTTGGTTTTGACGTACCTGGATTTCTCAAAATCCACCGCCGTTTCGACATCAATAATGCCCAGCGAGAATTCCTCGGGCCGATCGTAAAAACAGCGGGTATTTTTGGGGATCACCGGCCACGAACAAATTGTCGGGTTTAAGATCGCGCATGGACACGCGCTTTTTTTGAAACCAGGCCAGAATATCGAGCAGGTTGACACTGATGGACGCCATCTGAGCCTTGTTTTGTTCAAAAGACGACATGTAAACGTAATTTTTTATCGTTTTGCGGTATACCTCAATGACGTTTGAATTATCCCGGATGGCTTTCTTGAGCAGGCGGTTCAAATCAGAAATGAAATCTTCCGGATAACCGCTGCCATTGGCCGAAATTTCTCCGTCGGCCAGATGCATGATAAACCAGGACTGGATCTGATAATCGGAAATCGTCGCTGTAATGCCCGCGCTGTCCACCAGACGACGGATGTTGACCGCACACCGGTTGTATAGGTCCCGGATTTCAAAAAAGGGCATCATTTTCAGTTCCGTAACGACCTTTAAATTTTGTCGGGTCCCATATGATCTCGGCATTATCGGTGATTTCCCTGGCGATCAAATGTTTTATATCATGCAGTTCATCAAGGATATGACTCAAGAAATAGTATTTGGACAAGTCCATAATATAGACGAAGGTACTGTCAATCTTCAAATATTCCTGATATTCCGGCGACCGGCGCATCCAATCTATGTATCTTTCTTCGAGACGATCCAACGGGGTACCTTCGCTGTAAGGAAAACTGTGAATCATACCCAGGATGACAGACACATTGGGGATAATGCACTCCTTGGGGATGAGTTTGTTGACGATCTGTACTTCCTTTTTGATGCTTTCGATGTACTGTTCAAAGTCGGTTACCGGTTTGGCCGGGATTTTGACCACCATGTGCACATCGTAGATCACATAGAAACACTTGCTCTTGCTGCCGCTTTCCTCCCCCAGGGGGCCGATGGTCATTCGACGTTTGGTCCAGTCTTCCATATGTTTGACACGTAATTCATAAATTTGGTTGGGGCCGGAGTTTTTGGACGATAGCGATACGTATTCTACCGGGGCGTCGGGCTCTGCACCGATTTGTTGCTTGAACAGATTTAAAAAAAAGCAGACGATGTCGATCCGGGTGGAAACTTCATCGTTTTCTTTTTTTTCGGGGCGCGCAAGGGAATCTTTAACTTCAGCAACAGATTCGGGTCTCTTTTTAGCGGAACGTCTGGTAAAGAAAAGAACCGTTAGAAAAAGCAGCAGGCCCAGAAAAAATACATATTGGGTTAAATTGAGGTCAACAGAGATGTTGTTTTTCTTGAAAAGCTTATTGATTTCGGTTTCGAAGCTCTCGAAACCTTTTACAACGCTGGTCTTGACTTCCAGGATAAGATGGCCGAAATTGCGTTTGCCGTAACTTTTGATCTCATGTTGATCCAGCAGGAACATTTCATTTTCAACCTCATAAAAAATGGAATCCCCCGACTCCCAGATCTCGTCCACCGTTTTAATGGTGCCATCGGCTAAAACCACCACTTCCTTGTCGGAAAAATGGATCCATAAAGCGGCGCCCCCCATGGATAGCAGGGCCAGTATTACTATTGCTTTAAAAAAAGCCTTCATAAATGTTTATGAAATAAGAAATTTAAGATTGATAGAGTTTCGATAAAAAGTCGGATTCTCCCCTTCATCCAGCTTAATGTCGGTAAGACTACAGTGCAAATTCAGGTATTAAATCGGCAAAAATTTCAGGAACTTTAATTGCTTTTTTGAATTCTATCATAATTCGACATTCTCTTTTTAGATCCTTCCTCCAGACAGATGTGGTTTCCTTGGCATTGACCATGCCTTGACTTTAATCTATACTGCGATGACCTTCACCAAATTTTCAATCATCGAAGAAATGTGGAAAACCATACTAATCATATTGGCCCTGCTTTATGCCTTAAGTCCCTATGATTTATTGCCGGATTTCATGATCGGCTGGGGATGGCTGGATGATTTGGTCGTGCTCGGACTATTGGCGCGGTATTTATACCGGCAAAAGAAAAAACGAGAAGCGTTTCAGAATTACTATCAACACCAACAGAACGCGCACGATAACGACAGAAATAAATCGAATAATGCAAAGGGGCCGTACGGGCATAAGGATTCCGGGGAATTTTCCCATATAGGGGATCCCTACAAAATTCTTGGAATTGATCGCAGTGCATCTCAAGAAGACATAAAGCGCGCCTACCGTGCCCTGGCCGGCAAATACCATCCGGACAAAGTGGAGCACCTGGGAGAAGAATTTAAAGAATTGGCCGAAAACCGCTTTAAAGATATCCAGAGAGCCTACCAAGAGTTGAAGCGTTGAGGAATTGAAACAATAAAATCGTGGAATATTGTAATTGCCAACTTGGGGAGACCATAAAAACAAATCCCAAATCACAAATTTCAAATCATGTAATCCAGAACAAAACTACTGATTAGATAACACCTTGAATTATCAGTCTAATCTTATGACTCATAGATTCGCAGCAGATAAAACCCTGGGGACTTTGGCCAAATGGCTGCGTATTCTGGGATATGATACGACTTACGAAGCTGAAAAATCGGGCAACTTATTTTTTGATAGTTTGGAAGACAACCGCATTCTGTTAACCCGAACAAAGAAAATTCAAGAAAAATTCAGCACCCGTCGAAGCGTTTTCGTCAGATCCAACTTTCTTGATGAACAGCTCAAACAGGTCGTCGATGAAATCGGTATCAACCGGGCCGAAATCCAGCCTTTTTCAAGATGCATTCAGTGCAACCTTCTCATCGTTGAAATCAGCAAGGATGATGCCTATGGTCGGGTACCCGACTACATCTGGGAAACCCAGGAGGCGTTTAATCAGTGCCGCCAATGTGAGCGGATTTACTGGCCGGGAAGTCATTCTGAAAGGAGTATGGAAAGAATTGAACAGCTTTTTAAAGTTAATTACGAAGCCTGAATAATGAATCCTAGCCCCAAAGCCATTGCCCTGGAAGCTCGTTTGAGGGAATGCAAAAATGTCATCACCCTGGGTGTACGGCCCAATTTTTCAGATTACGAGCCCTGGCAAGCGGAATTAATCCGAAAGGCGGACAAGATTTACTACCCCTCAACGTTCTATGCGGAATTATTTGATACCATGGGTAAACCCACATTCCCCAGCCACCATTGTTATAAGTACGTGCAGGATAAGATCAAACAAACAGCCCTTTTTGAGCTTATGAATATTTCGCACCCGCGCACCCGGGTATTTTATGGAAAACGTCAGAAAAAGACCATCGGCGACCATTTCGCTTTTCCATTTATCGGCAAGATAGCGCGAGGTTCCGCCATGGGACGCGGGGTCTATCTGATTCGCAATAGCCCCGATCTCGATGCTTACCTGCAGGTTGCCGACATCGCCTATATTCAAGAGTATTTGCCCCTTGATCGTGATATCAGGGCCGTCATCATCGGAAACCGAATGGTCCATGCTTACTGGCGCATTTCAGCCAAAAACGAATTTCGCAGCAATGTGGCTGTCGGTGGAAAAATAAGCCTGGAATCTGTACCCAGGGAGGCCGTTGATCTGGCGCTTCATACCGCACACTCATGCCGGTGGGATGACGTCGGCCTTGATATATGTCGTCATGATGGGCAGTATTACGTGCTGGAGGCCAACATGAAATACGGCAAAGAAGGATTCAGGAAGGCCGGAATTGATTACACCAAATTGATGGAAGACATGATCGAAAATGGCGAAATATGATAACGACCCAAACCTGGTTCAACTAAAGGCACGGCTAAACAAACATGAATCGGAAATTCTGTCTCCCTGGGCAACGCGCAATGTTATGGGCACGCGCCGGGTGGCGGATGAACGACTCCAGGCCGGCTACCGCCAGGCGTTTTCGGTGGATGCTGACCGTATTTTGCACTCACTGGCCTATGCCCGCTATATCGATAAAACCCAGGTGTTTTACCTGGTTAAAAATGATCACATTACCCATCGCGTGCTGCATGTACAATTGGTTTCAAAAATTGCCAGGACCATGGGACGTTTTTTGGGCCTGAACGAAGATCTGCTCGAAGCCATCGCTCTGGGACATGATATCGGTCATACACCCTTCGGGCATGACGGAGAACGTTTTCTTTCAGATATATGCAACCACAACGGTATCGGATATTTTCATCACAACCTGCAAAGCGTTCAGTTTCTTGAAAAAGTTGAGCGCAAAGGCCAGGGCTGGAATCTTTGTCTTCAAACTTTAGACGGAATACTATGCCACGACGGCGAGATACACAATGAACGATTGCTGCCGGCTACCGCCAAAACCTTTGCAAACCTGGAGGCAGAGATCGCTGCCAAAAAATCTGATCCGCAAACGGCTCTCATACCAATGACTCTCGAGGGCTGTCTGGTCCGGATGGCCGATACGGTCAGTTATATCGGCCGTGACATCCAGGACGCCATCCGCCTGGATCTAATTCGCCGCGATGATTTACCAAAAGATAGTGTCAGCATTCTTGGCAATACCAACGGTACCATCGTTTTTAACCTGGTGACGGATATCATCCGCAACAGTTACCGCAATCCGTACATTTGCTTTAGTCCCCAAGTGTCGGATGCCCTTAAACAGTTAAAGTCATTTAATTTGGAACATATCTATTTGAATCCCAAAATCAAAAAGCACACCCGGCGTATCCATGAGCTTTTTGTCATGCTTTTTGAAACCTATCTCCAAGATATCAAAAAAAATCGAAAAGCATCGGTGATCTTTCGCCAGTTTATGAAGGATATGACGGATGAATACCTTCAAAGCCACCGGCCGGCCGAAGTCGTCAGGGATTTTATCTCAGGCATGACCGATCAGTATTTTCTGGATCAATGTCCAGAAAAATTGCGGCCACAGATAGACGCTGTCTAGATCGGTGGAGAAGGGCAGTATTGTCGTATGTTATTTCGAGCGGAGATCCGCATCATTCTTTAAATTCAAATTACAAGCACCAAATCAATGTCATTAACTTAAGGATTGGGTGCAATCTCTGTGGGAGCGGCTTTCCAGCCGCGATTAAGCGATTACAGCTTTAGAGAGACTTCTTTTCGTGGCTGGAAAGCCACTCCCACGAAAAGTTGACGTTAAGTTAATGACATTGAGCACCAAATATCAAACGGTTCGACAAGCCGTTCGACCACCTCGACAAGCTCGGGATTTTCAACAGGCTCACGGTCCTGAGCAAGGCCGAAGGACTCACCACCCTGAGCCCAGTCGAAGGGCAAATTCCAATGAGCAAAATTCAAAACCTGTATGAAACCTGACAGAAAGAACATTGCAAAATGAATTGAAAATGGGAGCTTATTTGGGGTTCAAAATAAATAAGATTATAACCGTACCTAATTTGATTGTGGGAGCGGCTTTCAGCCGCGATCATGGCTATCTGACTGACCGAGTTAATCGCGGCTGAAAGCCGCTCCCACGAGTATAAAAAGGCGAATCCTCCAGGCGGATCGAAGGAAGGATATAAAAAGAGAATGTCGAATGTCGAAGGAAGGAATAAACAGAAAAGAGAACCGCAGAACCGAAGAATATCGAATATCGAATGTCGAAGGAAGGAATTCTATCGATTTTAGAAAAAGACTGAGCGCAGCGATTCCACCTTCGAAATTCTGCGGTTCGATATTCGATATTCTGCGGTTCGCTTTTCCCTGGTTCTGCGGTTCGCTTTTAACTTGGTCCTTAGCATTTCTGTCATCTGACCTCTGTCATCTGACCTCTGTCATCTGACCTCTGTCATCTGACCTCTGGAGAGTGAATGCATCAAGAGCGTATTTACCGCAATCTGATTAATACCGCAAAACTAATTCCTTATCGGGTGGTCGTAAAAGAAACCGATCTTATGGTGTATACGGCAACCCGGCTGGAGGATGAAACCCAAGAACTCGTGCTGGAGCAAAGAGGTTATGTCGAAGCATTTATCAAAACCCATCCCGACTTTGCCAAGGCACTTAATCCCTGGCGGCTTGAGGGTCCGGCACCCGGCATTGTCAGGGATATGGTAAAAGCCGGTGAGAAGGCCGGGGTCGGGCCGATGGCGGCTATTGCCGGTGCCATCGCCGAGCAGGTAGGTCTGGGGCTGCTGGAGCTGACCGATCAGGTCATTATCGAAAACGGAGGGGATGTTTTTATAAAAACGAATTCATCCGTAACAGTCGGAATATTTGCAGGTGATTCTCCTTTGAGTTCGCGCATCGGCATTCGGATGAAAAGCAGACCAGGACCTTGCGCCGTCTGTACGTCATCCGGTACCATTGGACATTCATTGAGCCTTGGAAAAGCAGATGCCGTATGCGTGGTTGCCGATTCATGTCCGGTTGCAGATGCCGCCGCAACCGCCATCGGCAATCGGATTGACTCAGCAGCAGATATTGAAACCGCCATAGAAGCCGGCAAAGGTATCGAAGAAATACGTGGCCTGGTGGTCATCGTGGGTGAAAAAATTGGTGTCTGGGGCGATCTGGAAGTCGTTTCACTGGCTGGCAGGACATAGTACACAATTTCATAAATACGATAACAAAAAAAATCTCACCGCAGAGCACGCAGAATACGCAGAGAAATATATACCGTTTAACAATCATCATGACCCCTGCGGTCTCGGCGAACTGCGGTTAATTAAAAAAACCCCGGAAAACATAACAATATTTGTGAATAAATGCACTTAGCCGTTTTCTGACGGGAAAAAAGGGTTGAGTTTTAATTCATAACAGCGTAAGTAAAAGGGCTCAAGCGTAGCCTTGAACCTGTGAACGCTTGCTAACTGAGGTAACAGCGCCGTGAAAACAATGTGGGCACCCTGGCGCATGGAGTACATTCTGGCCGAAAAGGAAGAAGGATGCATATTCTGTGACGCCCTTTCTGAAAACGCCGACCTGACCCTGTACAAGGGAATCGACACCCTGGTGATGATGAATAAGTTCCCTTATATCAACGGTCATCTTCTGGTTGCACCGCTCAGGCACCTGTCCAGTCTGGATCAACTCGACAAACGCGAAATGGGCGAAATGCTGGCCACCGTAGAACGGTCGATTGATATTTTAAAACAGGTGATGAAGCCCGACGGCTTTAATGTCGGGCTGAATCTGGGAATGGTCGCCGGGGCCGGTGTCGAAGACCATCTGCATTTTCACATCGTTCCCAGGTGGTTGGGCGACACCAATGCATTGACTGTTTTTGCAGATGTCAGAGTCATTCCCGAACACATTAAAGCCACCTATGACAATTTAAAGCCGCATTTTAACAACACACAAAAGAATGGAGAACTTGCATGAAAAAAGCCACTCTGATCATCTGGGCGATTATTGTTGGAGTAATTGCGCTATTGATTTTTCAAAATCAAAACGTCTTTATGAAAAAGGAGTCGTTGGGGGTCAACCTCGGTATCTTTGACGTGTACAACACGCCGGAATTACCCATTGCGGTCATGGTATTACTGTTCTTTCTGGCCGGGTATATCCTTGCTTACCTGTTCAACGCTTCCGCCCGTTTTAAAGCCAAACGCATCATTAAAAAGTTGAATACCACGATGGCATCTCACAGCCAGGAAATGGCCGGATTAAAGGGTGAAATCGATTCCTTAAAAGGAATCAAGGCCTCGGCGGCAGAGCAGGTACCCGGATCAGAAATTGATATGGCTAAAACCCAGAAAATTTCCAATGACAGCCTGGCAACAAGCCCTGCTGAGCAGACAGGCGAATTTTCCGTTGATAAACAGACCGACAATCCAGAGGAGGAATCAGAAGAGAAAAAAATATAACGTCTTGAAATTTCTAATAAATGACTGTGAACCTTTATATGTCACGGAATTGTATGAAAATTGGACACGGGTCTGATTTAGGAATTAAATATAAATAGTGTCCAAAAAATCGACTCATTTTTAAAGTTAACTACGAGATCTGGAGTAGAAGTTCCCCGATCAATTCATGAGCCCTCCCAAATCCACCCCGATGATTAAGCAGTACCTGTCCATCAAAGAGCAGTATCCGGATGCGATACTTTTCTACCGGATGGGTGATTTTTATGAAATGTTTTTTGAGGATGCGCAAATAGCTTCCCGTGCCCTTGAGATCACCTTAACTTCGCGTAACAAAAATGCCGAATCCCCCGTTCCCATGTGCGGTGTCCCCCATCGTGCGGCCCGGAGCTATATTGCCCGCCTGATCGACAAGGGATACAAAGTGGCTGTTTGCGACCAAATTGAAGATCCGGCCAAGGCTGACGGTCTGGTGAAAAGGGATGTGGTCCGCGTCATCACCCCCGGAATGATCATTGAAAATGAACTGCTGGACGAACGATCCAACAATTATGTTCTGGCTATAAAATGCCGGGACGAGTTGACCGGTCTTGCCTTTCTGGATATCTCCACCGGGGCCTTTCGGATAACGGAATCAAAAGATGCGGATGTCATCCTCGAGGAAATTCAACGTATCTCGCCCAGTGAAATCCTGTTGCCGGAGTCCTCGAAAGCTGACCCGGATTTTTTACCCATCGCATCTATCTTAACCGAAACATCGCTATCCTATCTGAACGACCGGGAATTTGAGTTTAAAAGAAGCTATGAGAGGCTGACAGATCAATTCAAAACCATTTCCCTGGAGGGTTTTGGCTGCGAAAACTGGAAGGCCGGTATCTGCGCGGCCGGTGCGGTGGTCTTTTACATTCGCGAAACACAAAAGCAAAAATTAGAGCATCTGACGCGCCTGGAAACCCACCGGCTGGATACCTACTTAATGGTTGATGAATTAACCTGGCAAAATTTGGAGTTGTCCAGCAATATTCGAACCGGCTCCCGACGTGCCACACTGCTGGCGGTTATTGATCATACCTGCACTGCCATGGGAGCCCGGCTGCTGGCTCAATGGATGCGATATCCCCTGATCGATATAGAAGAGATTGGTTCAAGGCATGACGCCGTCGGTCAAGCAAAAGACACCATGCATACCCGCAAGGATATTCGCGAGGTGCTGAAATCAGTTTATGACATTGAACGAATCGGTAACAAAATTGTAATGGGACATGCCAATGCAAGGGACCTGGTGGCATTGAAGCGTTCTCTGGAGATGCTTCCGGCAATGGAATCATTGCTGTCGGTATTAAAAGGCGCGTTTTTCCGCTTACCTGAAAAAATTGATAATTTATCAAAACTGGCCGATCTCATTGATCGATCGATACGGGAAGATGCCCCGCCGACGATTAACGAGGGTGGAATCATTAAAACCGGTTATAACCAGGCCTTGGATGAATTGGTGCAGATCAGTCGAGACGCAAAAGGCTGGCTGGCCCAACTGGAGGTACGGGAAAAAGAGAGCACCGGGATAAACTCATTGAAAGTCCGATACAACAAAGTGTTTGGATACTACATCGAAATTCCCAAAAGCCGTTCAGGTTCGGTCCCGGCCAATTATGTTCGCAAGCAGACCCTTGTAAACGCCGAACGGTATATCATCGATGAGCTTAAAACATTTGAGATGAAGATTCTCGGCGCCGAAGATCGACGGGCGACCCTTGAATACGAAATATTTAACGAAATTCGAAATGAAGTTGTTAAAAACAACCCGGGCATACAGAAGACGGCTCGATTTTTAGCTCGCCTGGATTGTGTGACCAATCTGGCCGAGGTCGCCGCTCAAAATGATTACCGCCGTCCTGAAATGACCAGCGATGGGGGCATCTTCATCCAGGATGGTCGTCATCCGGTGGTGGAAAAAATGATTACCGCCGAGCGCTTTGTTCCCAACACGGTTAAAATGGATGATACCGACAATCAGATCCTGATCATCACCGGACCCAATATGGCCGGTAAATCCACGGTTCTGCGCCAGGTGGCCCTGGTCGTCATCATGGCCCAGATGGGTGCCTTTATTCCTGCCGCCCGGGCGAAAATCAGCATTACGGACCGGATTTTCACCCGGGTCGGGGCCCTCGACAATCTCTCTCAAGGGCAAAGCACTTTTATGGTGGAAATGCAGGAAACTGCCAATATCCTCAACAATGCCACCGAAAAAAGTCTGGTGATTATGGATGAAATTGGGCGGGGAACCAGCACTTTTGATGGGCTCAGCATTGCCTGGGCAGTGGCTGAATATCTGCACGATTTAAACAGCAGGGGAGTTAAGACGCTGTTTGCAACCCATTACCACGAATTAACGCAGCTTTCCCAAACCAAACCAAGGGTGAAAAACCTCAATATTGCCGTTAAAGAATGGAATGATGAAATTATCTTTTTAAGAAAGCTGGTGCAAGGCGGAACCAACCGCAGTTACGGTATTCAGGTTGCGCGCCTGGCCGGTATCCCCCACCCGGTGATTGACCGCGCCAAAAGGATTCTTTACAAAATTGAGCAGGGAGATTACAATTCCAGTGGATCGCGCGGCTTGATCAACGGGGATAGATCCACTGCCAAGGGTCCGGTGCAGCTTGATCTTTTTGGCAGGACAGAAAACAAGCTCATCACAGAATTAGCCCAAGCAGATATCTCCCGAATGACGCCTTTGGAAGCATTGAACTTTTTAAACGAATTGCAGGATAAACTCAAGAGCTGAGAGGTTACCCGCCTTAGGATGGCGGCCGGTCTGATCGAAAAGAAAACTTTGGCCTTGTGCTGCAGTAGGGGCGGGGTTTATCCCCGCCCGCAAACCACCGCGATTACTGCTACAGGCGGGGATAAACCCCGCCACTACTTTATTTCGCGGCTTAATGAAGTTTCATAGCTGTAGGCTCTGAGACAAAGAAGTGCCTAAAGTGCGCTAAAATGCCTAAAGTGCCTAAAATTATGGTGTCGCTTCGCGCCGTCTTTTGTATAAGTCGTTGACGCTGGCCGTATGGGAGGCCAGAAATCAGAACAATGAAATGACAACTTGCCGTGAGTTTCTATTTTCATAAAATCGATAGAATACATTTACCTGTCGAGAGCCTCTTGGCCGAACGGCTTTAGGCATTTTAGGCAATTTAGGCACTTTAGGCATTCCTTTTTTAGGCATTTCTTTCGAAGATACTAATCATTTTAAATATGCACCAAAAAAGAATCTCTATAGCTTTTATCCTGTTGATCTGCATCGCTATCGGACTCCTGGGGAATGGCATTTGCCAGGCCGCTACGGCCAAACAGGCTTATTTTAGCGCCGAATCCTGTTACAAGAAACTGCGTAACTCGCCCCGTAAAATGAAATACCGCGACAACTGGCTGCGCTGTGTCGAGAAATTCCAAACCGTCTACCGGTTGGATCCTGACGGCCCCTGGGCGCCGGCCGGCCTTTATATGTCCGGCAAGCTTTATAAAGAGCTGGCCAAACGTTCATGGAAAAAATCAGATCAGCAAGAAACACGTGATATTTTCGAGAGAATCATCAAGCGCTATCCCCAAAGCAGATACCGGGCCAAAGCTGAAGATGAAATTCGCGCGCTTTCAAAATCCGAAATCGCGGGTAAAAAGACGGCCAAATCAAAAAGCACACCAAAATCCCAACCACTTGCACAAGATCGGTATCTGAACGCTGAATCCTGTTACAGCAATCTGCGGCAAAGCTCACGCAAAATGGCCTATCGACATAATTGGCTTAAATGTATTGAAAAATATTATTCAATTTACCGTCAAGACCCTGATGGTCATCGCGCCGCCGCCAGTCTGTTTATGACCGGAAAACTGTATGCCGATCTTTATGGGCAATCAAAACGAAAATCTGATTTGCGTGCCGCTCACAGCATGTACGAGAAGGTCGTTGCCAAGTTCCAGGACAGTCGCTACAAAGTGAAAGCGTCGCTGCTCATCGACGCCATGCCCCGGTGGATAAAAAAGAATTCAGACGGCCCAAGCGATGACCTGGCAAAGATGATCGCAGATGATGCTAAAACGCCATCAAGCGGGCAACAACCGGTTGCCAAAACAGGCAGCGCTGTCTCCGGCAAGTGGGCAACCGTCGACAATTTGCGATTTTGGTCCAATCCCAATTACACCCGGGTTGTTATTGATGCCAGCCGCGAAACCCTATATTCCCATCATCTCCTGAAAAGAGACCCGTCCATTAACAAACCCCAGCGACTTTACATCGATTTAAAAAATAGCCGACTGGGTCAGAACATAAAAAAAAGTATCCCGATCAATGACGACCTGTTGAGTGATGCCCGTGCCGGACAGTACACCCATGATTCGGTGAGGGTGGTGGTGGATATCAAGTCTTTTAAAACCTACAAAATTTTTTCATTGAAGGACCCGTTTAGAATTGTCATTGATGTATGGGGTACGGCCGGTGAAAAGGGGCCGGCATCCCGTCCACCCCGCCGTAACCTTAAAAAAGGGTGGCAAACTTCCCCCCAGCGCCCTGGCCAAACAGCTTGCCCTCGGGGTCCGGCGTATTGTCATCGATCCCGGCCATGGGGGCCGGGATTACGGGGCGCCGGGGTATCTGAAAGGGATTCATGAAAAAGGCATCGCACTTCAAATTGCACGCCGACTGGCCAAATTGATTCGAAAAGAATTGAAATTTGAAGTCATCCTGACCCGCAATAGCGACCGGTTTCTGACCCTGGAAGAACGCACGGCCATCGCCAACACTAAAAACGCCGATTTATTTATTTCCATCCATACCAATTCTCACAGGGATCGCAGGGCCTACGGCATTGAGACCTATTTCTTGAACCTGGCCACCGATGACGAGGCCATCCGGGTAGCCGCCCTGGAAAATGCAACCTCAACCAAGAACATCAGTGATCTTCAGACCATACTTTATGATCTGATGCAAAACGCCAAGATCAACGAATCCAGCCGCCTGGCCGCCAATGTTCAGGTATCCATGGTGCATTATTTAAAACGCAAGCGCTGGAGCCGGATTAAAGACAAAGGGGTCAAACAGGCGCCTTTTTATGTCCTGCTCGGGGCCCAGATGCCGGCGATCCTGGTTGAAACCTCTTTTATAAGTAATCCCAGGGAATGTAAACGGCTGGTGAATCCCACCTACCAGCAACGCATATGCGAAGCCATCGTTATTGGCATTAAAAACTACATCAAAGAAATAACACCCACAGCCCATCTGCATGAGCGCCCTGAATTAGTCAATAACGGATAACATCTGTAATTAAAAATTTATCGTTGAAACGATTTTCTAAACTCCAAACCACAAGCACCAAATAACAAATAAACTCCAAATTACAATATTCAATGACCAAAACCTTCAATGCGGTTATACTGTATCGCTGCCCAAACTTTGTCCACCAGTGAGTAAGCCTCTTGATCCACATTCAGACGTATCTTAGGTTTGGAATTTCGAATTTGGGTCATTGGAATTTGCCCTTCGACTGGGCTCAGGGTGGTGAGCCTGTCGAACCATTTGTTATTTGGTGCTTGTAATTTGGGATTTAAAAATTGATGTGCCTATGATGAATAAACAAAAAAGCTCAGGCCCGGCAATTAATCCCATTATCGTCTTAGCCATCGGTATTTTAGGTGTATCCACCGGTTCGATATTTGCTCGTCTGGCAGATGCACCGGCCCTGGTTACCGCCGCCTATCGGGTGGGACTGGCCTCCCTGGTTATACTCCCCTGGCAGCCTGGAAAGCCGGGGATGAATTGCGCAATTTATCGTTTCGCGACGTCAAAATGGCCGTACTTTCCGGGTTGTTTCTGGCCCTGCATTTTGCAACCTGGATTTCCTCTTTGGATTACACCGCCATTGCCAACTCGGTGGTACTGGTCAACACCATCCCACTCTGGGTGGGCCTGTTTACCCCCCTGATTACCAAAGACCGCCTGGCGCGGGCCACAGTCATCAGTATTATCATCAGCGTTGTCGGCGGCTCCATTATCGGTCTCGGAGATTTTGCCACGGGTGGCCGGGCGCTGCGGGGGGATTTGTTAGCTGTTATCGGAGCGATTTGCGCCGCGATCTACCTGTTATTGGGTCGCAATCTGCGCCGCAAACTTTCTTTGCTGTCATATGTGGCCATATGCTATGGCAGCGCTGCGCTGTTCTTATGGCTGGTTGTCCTTGTTTTAAGATTACCGGTTACCGGATACAATCCCCAAACCATTGCAGCTTTCTGGGCCATGGCATTGATATCTCAAATCATCGGCCACTCCAGCTATAATTGGGCGCTTAAATGGTTTAGCACCGGATTTGTTGCCGTCGCCCTGCTGGGAGAACCCATTGGCGCTACCATAATGGCTTATATTATATTTAATGAAGGGTTAACCTGGACCAAATTTATCGGTGGATTGGTTATTTTATCAGCTATTTATATAGCAGCAACGGGGGAACAAAGTTAACCTGAGTTGCAGCAGTTAAAGATAATAAACTGAAATGAAAAATCTATAAATTATCCGGTTATTAAAAATTACAAATAACAAATCC